>ERZ772818.3436-NODE-3436-length-10811-cov-4.152659_pt1 | contig 10811 bp, 9 predicted proteins | sample MGYA00580837_ERZ772818 | MGnify/ENA primary metagenome ERZ772818 (study PRJEB29015, sample SAMEA2737671) | human gut metagenome | biome: human gut; feature: human-associated habitat; material: faeces | place: China | collected 2012 ...
CTGCGGTGACCGAAGGACACATCATCCGGGACATTTGCAGATAAAAGTGTTTCAAAGGTTCGTTGTCCGTCGAAATAAATCCTTTGGGCAGGCACTTACCCGTTACATCTGGTTTTTCAGGCTGAAATTCTTCTCCGCCTAAGCTGGAATACCGATTCTCTGTCGGTTGAAAAGTGTTTTGATGATCTGTTTCCATGTTTGTATTTAATTATAATAGTTAGATATAGTAAGACGTAAATCACGTCTCATAAATTGTAAATTTCCTAAAGGAAATAATCTTAATTCGGTGGAGATTTGTTATTTTTCATAATTGAACTGTTATATTTTAGTTATTGATATAATGTATATTCTAATCTTTTTTTACTTATTTATTGTCCCTTATCAATTTCTGGTTTATAAACCAGAAAGAGTGTCAACCTATATTTTTTCCTTTGTTATGAACTTAAAACAAAGGATATGGAAGATGATGAATTAATATTACACAAATTCGGTCAAAAATTGCAACAGCTAAGAAAAAATCAATCTTTAACCTTACAAGAACTTGAAGCTATCGTTGATATTGATAATAGTAATCTTTCAAAGTATGAATCCGGCAGTATAGATATAAGGCTTACTTCCTTATATAAACTTAGTAAAGCACTCGGAATTACATTAAGCAAATTGTTTGAGGGCATAGAATAACATACTATCAATCAAATATTTTTCATTTCTGTTTTCATAGTAAAAAATTTTGTTGAAGCGAATAGAAAAGACGGTTCCGCTCGTCCCGTTGTACTACACCTCGAAGGCAGCGGGTGCATTAACACTCCGCACGGGGATACGAAACCGCCGTATATGGAGTGTACAAGCATAAAAAATGCCTGTCAATGATTGGCAGGTTTCCCTACCTTCGAGTATGTAGTACGTAACAAATGTACAAAAATTCTCTAACATAACAAAACAAACTTTCAAAGAACTATCTAAAATCATTAATTGTCTTATACTTCAACAGGTTTTATCATAGTAATTACTTATAATTACACAATGCCTCCAACCTGCTCAACTCTTTCCCTGTTTCCTCCTTTTTCTCCTTATCATCCGGCGAATTTATCAGATAATAAAGGCAGGCACTTACCCGTTAGATCTGGTTTCTCAGGTTGAAACTCTTCTCCGCCTAAGCCGGAATACTGATTCTCTGTCGGTTGAAAAGTGTCGAGATGTTGTTCGTTTTCCATAATTAAAGTTTTATTCGGTTTATAACTAAAAATAATTAAAAACTCTCTATTTAAATTGGGTTAATAAGTCAGGCAGGAGATTCCATACCTTTTATTTAATAGGGCGTTGATATAAATTCCAGTCTTCATATATTTTTAATGCGGCCTTGGCTGTTTTCCTTTTCGTGTAAATTCTTGTTTTCTTGCATCAATTGGTGGTTTTAGGTTAATAATCTGAATTATGTTATCCTCATTTTATCTTTTCATTGCTTTCAACACTTTTATAGCCAAAACAACCTTATAGGGTGGTTTAATCTGTATATTTATCCTTTTTCTTTGTAGCAAATAGATATAAATGAATAGAAAAAAGGAAAAAATAGATCTTTTCGTTATCGAAAGCGTCAAAAAACGAAGAAAAGAACTCAATCTCACTCAAGAACAACTTGCAGATGAAGTTGGTTTTTCCAATACATTCATTAGTGAAAGAGAATCTGGGATTAAACGTTATAACATTTCACATTTAAATAAACTCGCAATTGCGCTAAAATGCTCTCCGAAAGATTTTCTTCCTAATGAACCTTTTAAAGAAGATGCAAAAAAGTAACAATACTTGTAATATCCATATTACTTTTTACAACTACTCTAAATAGCCAGCAAGAATAAGCAAAATACAAACGGTTTCGCCTTTCCCGCTGTCCAACAACACAATGGCTGAGCTGGGTGCATTAACACTCCAAACGGGGGTACGAAACCGCCGTATATGGAGAGTAACAGGTATAAAAATACCTGCTCTTATCGGCAGGTCTCCCCGCCATTGTGTTATGTTGGACATTACAAATATACAAAACATTCTAAACATACCAAAATCAATCTTTCTCATTTTTCAATTATTTTATATACTTCTCCCGCACTCTAGTGTAATCCCAAGAATTACCCTCTTTGATAAATAAAGAATTTTTCATAAATTTATAGGATTCAATCCGGAAACTATGTGTTTATGGCAGACTTACAACTCATACAGAGCAAAATATATGAAATCCGCGGACATAAAGTAATGATAGACCGCGATTTAGCTGAATTGTATCAGGTAACCACCGGCAATTTGAATAAATCCGTTCAAAGAAATATCAAGCGTTTCCCCTCTGATTTTATGTTTCAACTAACAAAAGAAGAATTTGACCAGTTGAAAACAAACTTGATATTCCAAAATGGAATATCAAATTGGGGAGGTACCCGTAAACTCCCCTATGCCTTCACCGAACAGGGACTAGCCATGCTTTCCGGTATATTAAGTTCGGATACAGCCATACAGGTGAATATTAATATCATGCGTGCTTTCGTAGCTGTGCGCCGCTTAATATCTAATCCTCCCGTTGATAAGAATGCTGAACTCCGGGAAGAAATGAAAAAATTGAAAGACTACATGGAAGAAATATTCGCCGACCAGAACGATATCAACGAAGACACCCGCATACAACTCGAACTCATCAATCAGACACTGGCAGAATTGCAGGTACATCAGAAATTGTCAGACAAACCACGCCGCCCCATTGGTTTTATCCAGCCGGAAGAAGATTAATTAATTTTGCCATATATAATTTGAATATACCTGAAAAATTATGAATCAATTAGAGTTAATTCAGAGTAAAATATATGAAATCAGGGGACAGAAGGTGATGCTCGACCGGGATTTGGCAGAATTATATCAAGTGGAAACACGTGTGCTGAATCAGGCCGTGAAACGTAATATCGACCGTTTTCCCGAAGATTTTATGTTCCAGGTGACGGCGGAAGAATGGGTGGTTATCTCATCACAATTTGTGATGACATCAAGGAATAAACGTCCAAAATCCGCTTTACCACTGGCTTTTACCGAGCATGGCGTTGTTATGCTTTCAAGCGTATTACGTAGTGATATTGCCGTACAAACCAGCGTACTTATCACACGTGCATTTGTCGCTATGCGGCAGATAATAGCTAATTCCCCCGTTATCATGAGTGCTCAACTCCAAAAGGAAATGAAAGAACTCAAAGAATATATCGAGGATGTTTTTGCCGACCCAAACGATATAAACGAAGATACCCGGATGCAAATTGAGTTGATTAACCAGGTATTGGCGGAATTACAGGTACATAAGAAACATTTGATGTATCTGTTATTAGTTGATTATCAGTATTATACGCTCTAAACGATAGAAAAGTGACAGTGTGGATTCTGTGTAGATACAAAAAAGTGAAGATTTAACGTATTTAACCTCCATTTACATCATTTCCAGTGTCTGAGTATAGTATTTCTATCATTTCGTTGGCTATTTTGTGGTCAGCGATTCGCATAACATTGTTTGTTTCCGAATTGTAACCAAAGAAGTTTATGTTCCCATACCAGACAATAGATTTGTCTATGATGGCGCATTGCAGAGTTTGTTCCTTGTTGCACACCACATCCATTCCTGTATTTTTAAGTTCTATCTCATTAGCTCCTTCCTCTTTGATATGTACAGCCACATTAACACCATTATGAATAATGCTTGCAAGTGTTGACATGATAACGGGCTTGTATTTGAACTTTACTTTTGGGACTGCGATGATGACAGAGTTCTGGGCTTTTGCCAAATCATTCCGAAATGTCGCTTCGTAATTGTTTCGTTCATATATCAGTTCTTGGGGATTTTTGTCAAGCGTGGATGATGTCACATACTTTCCGTATCCTGCTCTTAAATACCCTTTTAGCCGTTTACGATACATAGAGTCACAAAGTGGGACATGAACATCCACATAATCATAAATACGCACTTCTTTCTTTCCTGCGTATTCCCTATGCAAACGCCCTGCATATTGCTCAACGTTTCCTTTCCAAGCTATAGGCATAGTAAGGAACAGTGTATCAAGGCGAGGATAATCAAAGCCTTCTCCTACATACTTTCCTGTAGCCACAATCACAAGTGATTCTGATGTGGGCATTGACTGTAGATTTTGTAATGCAAGACGCTTTTCTTTAGCAGAATCAGCTCCAAAGAGTTGAATGACATGGTCTGCAAATGGAATAAGCATTTGTGCCAACGCCTTGACATGAGCAGTGCGAGTGGTTAATACCAATGGGGTACGACCTTCTTGAATGGCAATTCTTACATCTTCTACGATGAACTCATTCCTAACCTTATCTTCGGACAAGTCTTGTGTAACCTGAACGTAAGTCTTGTTATCTGACGAAATGTTTCGGAATGATGTAAACCTTGGAATCAATAAACGTTTAAATGTTTGATTTTCCATTTGGCTCTTGGCATCAGCTGTGAATCTTATCTTTCCGCATTGCATGAAAATAATAGGTTGATGCCCATCCTTTCTGACAGGAGTTGCTGTCAAACCATATACGTATGTAGCTGTTACTTGTCGAAGCACTTGCTCGAAGCTGACAGAGGATACATGATGACATTCATCTACTATCACCATGCCGTAATCCTTGACAAAAGGCTTCGCTTCACCATCGCTCAAACAAGATTGTATCAAAGCTATATCAATGATGCCATGCAATGTGTTCTTGCCTGCATATAAACAACCAATGACCGAAGAATTCTTTTTCCTTCCTCGTTTGACTACTAGCTCTTCGATGGTCTCATCTATCTTGAGGAAAGTTTCCAACCGTTCTTTCCATTGTTCCAGCAATGCCTTGTTATGAACAAGAATTAAGGTGTTCACCTTTCTCCTTGCAAGCATTCCGATGGCAAACACTGTCTTTCCAAACGCTGTTGTTGCTGATAAAGTTCCTATATTATGTCCAGCAAATGCTTCCATTGCATTTTGCTGTTCTTCCCGAAGAGATCCTCTGAATGTAACATTGATATTATGCCCATGATTTGTTTTGTCTGAGATTACTACCTTTACTCCATGTTGGGTTAGAATACCACAAACAGCATCTTCACACCCACGAGGAAGGACAAGATAATCATCTGTCATTTCCGAACATGAAATGATGCGAGGGATATTATAGGTAGAAAGGCGCATACCTTGCTTCTCATAAAACTCCGGATTACGAAAAGCTGCTATGCGCTTAAAAACATTCACACATTTGGCAGATAGACTTGCTAAAGGAACATAAAGCATATTCGCTCTTGTCAGAACGATTTGTTTTGGATAGTCTTCAGATTGCGCAGCATCCATATGAGGAGTCTCCCAAGGTTTCTCATCGCAGGTCTTTGACAGTTCTCCTAATGTTGGCACTGCATGCAGCTGTAATAACAAATCAAGTTCTACCTCTGATAGCTTATGGATTTGCGACAACATTTCCCATTGGTCGGCATACGCATTGAAGTCTTCATCAACGAACACACTGTTCCCTTTGCGTCGAGCCATACCTTGCAATGGCAAGGCTACAAGATTGCCTAGTCCTCCTTCTGGCAAGGTGTCTTGGTTTGGAAAGAAACGGTCGTATGACTTGAAAGACAGGTGAGCGTCACAACTCATCGCCTCTGTAAGAATGGCATTTCCCAACTTGCGTGCCTTGAAAGCAGTTACTGGTGCATCAAAGAAAATCCATACGTGAGCACCATTGCCAGAACGTGAGCGTTCGATATAGCAAGGTACATTCCAAGTTTTGCAAACATTTACAAAGGCAAGTACATCATTCTTGTAGCCATGCTCGCAACTCTTGTCATCAAAGTCTGTACAAAGGAAACTGCAAGTGTTGTCCTTTCGTATTGGATAAAGTCCTATAACATCACGTCCCCATACATCCTTTCCTGCAAGATGATTGAAAAAGTCGTTGTATGCCAAAGGAGCGAATTGCCTGTTGGGACAATCCGCACATTTGTACTTTCGCTTGTCGCAAAATTCACGATTCCATTCCCTCGTGCATACAGGTTGGTAGCCTGACTTTTGAGTCGTACTACTGTACCAACGCTTGGCAAAGACATCATCACGACCTTGAAAAACACTACGAAATAGCGCAACCTTTTCCTGTAGACTCAGCTTTGAATCTGTATGGAATATGGCATGTAGGCTTTCTTTCGTAGTGACATTAGGCTCGGTTACAATGTATGGTATTCCATGCACATCAAGAATTTTTCTTAACCTGGCATTTTCTTTCTCTAATTCTTGAAGCTTGGCAATAAGCTCATTTGCATTTAGTTGTTTGCCTGTATCCATAGCGGTTCTTGTTCCCAACCAACAGGGAATCCAAGAGCTGCCAGGTCTATCTCTGGAAACTTGCTGAACAAATTGTGCATTTTGTCAAGCATGTCATTGTTGGGAGAGATGATGTCAAGGAAATACTTGATGATGCACATGTTATAATAGATTCTTCGCTTGTCCGCAGGAATAGTAATCCAAGGACGAGTCATGCCTCTCATATCATTTGGAATAATCTTGTTGACTTTGTTCCAAACACGAGCGTGATGACAACAAGCGTTGCGAGTAAGCGTAAGCACAGAAAGCCAAGACTCAAACACAGGAGCATGAAGACAGAAACGTTTGGCTATCTGTTTTTTCAGACCTTTGTCTTTTAGATTCCTATAGTACATATTCACACTACCCATTGGGAGAAGTTCGCCAAGAATCCATGCAGGTGGGTAAAGTTCGGTGTAACTTCTTTTGAAATGTTCTATAAAGTCCTCCGTGGAACGCTCATATTCCTTCGATAACATTGCCATACTATTGCTGAAGATGGAGAGGTCACGAAAATGTATAGAATTGGTAAGCCAATATATGTCACCAGTCCATTCTGCCGTCATATTCATCACGGCTTCTCTCACAGCAATCTCTATCTTCTCTATCTCATTAAAGAGGAGTAAGCGCAACTTCTTGTCAAAGCGATAAAGCATCATCACTTTGTTAAATGTGGCACCTGCCTTATACAGATGAAGAGTCTTTGGAGTTTTCAATAAGGGATGCATATACGCAGACAATCGATAATAGCCAATGCTCTCCAAATACAATTGAGCCTTTTGCCTATCATTAATTATCAACCCACGACTTTCCAATAAGATTACAAGTTCTCGTGAGGTCTTGTAACCTTTTCCGAAATTTCTCTTTGCCATAGCCTATAAACAAAAAAGCCCAGCCTATTTAAGCATTGTAAAGAGGCTCGGCTGGAACTAACGCTGCAAAAATACAAATAATCGTTGAGAATACAAACTTTTTGGCAAGAAAAATTATGCCAAAGTGGAATTCTTTGACATATTTATATTTAATAATGTTAAATCGGGACTTAAAATCATACTTTACCAGTCAAACAAAGTGGTTTCCAAGATAAAAGTGTTATCTTTGTAACGTCTATACCCATACCGAAAGTCCCGATGGGCAGAGGTTGGGCAGACATATATACATATAAGGCGTAACTGTACGCTTTGGTTTTGACAGTGTAAGAACTTCGCAAACTCTCAACTGCTAGTCAAGAACAAAGCAACGGGAACGCCTCATGAGGTGTATTATATACAGCCCTCATTGGCTTCGGACGGTTCTATTGTTCGTTGTCAAGAGTGCTTTCTATATATTTACACTGGCGTGGGGGCTTTCGGCGTTGCTCGTTTCGACTGGCAGGGCAATGCGAAGGCCTTTACACTGTGGAACGAGTGACAGGACTGGCTCCACGTTTTTATGTATATATACCAACCATTTATTAAACATGCCAATATGGTAGCCGTTGGCAAAAAAGAAGAATAGTTGGTATGAGTAGTATAAAAGTTCCAATCACAAGAACGGATAAGGAAGGATTTCAAGTTACAATAGACTTGAATTTATTGTCAGAGTATTTGTTAATGACTGGTGTTCAATAGTTTGCGCATAATACGATAGAAAAGGATTAACAAAATATATGGTCCAAGGGTTGTGAGTTCATGCGCTTCTTTTTTAGAAAACAAAGAATATCTTAAATATTTAAGCACATCGAACTGTTATAATTGTCATTCTTGTAATATCCAAACAACCTGCAGAGTAAAAACAATCTTGGCATTAGCCAAGAGGATGGAAGATTTGTATATAGAAAATCTTCCGAACCAACATCAATTACTTAATAGCCTTGTTTATGATAATCATGAAAAGATTTAATGTCCTATTTATGGTCTTATGCTATACTTTATGTTCTGTATCGGCATGGAGTCAGCATACAGTCAAAGGAGTTGTTAAAGATAAGGAAACGCACCCTGTTATCGGTGCAAGCGTAATAATACGCTCTTTGCAAGACACGCTGAATCATAAAGGATGTATCACCGGTGAAAATGGACAATTCACTATAGAGAAAATAAAGTCCGGCAAGTATCGCATTGAAATATCATTCATCGGTTATACGGACTATCGACAAGAATTTGAATTAGACCAATCTCTTGATTTAGGAGAAATAGTATTATCAGAAAATACCATGTTATTGGATGAAGTTGTAGTTACATCGAGCATGGTCAAGAGGTTTGCGGACAAGAAGGAATATAAACTTACCAACATAGAGAAAGGACAATACAGTAGTGCATTGTCTGCATTAGAACATCTGCCCAAAATACAAGTTATCGACCAAACTGTCAATTCTGTAGACGGGAAAGCAGTAAAAATTTTGATAAACGGCATACCTTCTACACCGACTGACCTTTCTGTAATTTCTCCCGAAAATATTTCTAAAATAGATTATTACACCCAGCCACCTATCCAATATTCCAATATGGGATTAGGTGCAGTAATCAATGTCGTGACTAAAGAAAAGCAAAATGGAGGTTCTGTCGGATTAAACACCCAAAATGCAGTAACTACCGGATTCGGAAACAATGTAGTGAATTTCAAATATAACTGGGGACACTCACAACTTGGGGTAACATACAATATCAACTACCGCAATTACAACAAACGCATATTGGATGAAAATATGACTTATGCCGTAGGAGGTAAAACATATCAAAAACAAAAGACAGGTAAGAACAGTCCATACGCGTACGAACAGCAATTGGCAGAAATCAGTTTCAACAACTCTAAACCGGACAACTATATTTTCAGTACAAAACTCTCTTTCAATTCTCTGAACCGCAGACGTTCTTCCAAGCAAGATATTTTTTCTACTATTGACGATGTGGTATTTGAAAAATTTGGAGAAAGTTCCGATAAAGACAAATACATCAGTCCAGTAATGGATATGTATTTCAGCAAAACATTTAATGCCAAGCATGAGCTAACGATGAACCTTGTCGGAACTTACTACAAATCCGATTATGACTACCGATATTCTGAATTGAGCGGTGGAGTAACTGATTTTGAAACGGCAACGAATATAAATCTCGATAAATATTCGTTTATTGGAGAAGCCGTATATAACTACAATATGAAGACGGCACAGTTATATGTCGGTTCTCGGTATATGTACAACAATAGTACGCAAAAGAATCTCCCTTCAAACAACCGTACACTGACGAATGAAATCTACTCATATCTCGGAATTGCAGGTATGCTTGGAAAGAAATTCAATTATAGTGTCAGTGCCGGTGTAAACGGAAATATATTTACCACAATAGAAAACAAGGAATATAAGTTTGTTTATTTCAGACCACAGGTGAAACTCGGTTACTTCATCGACGAAAGTTCTGATTTGACATTCAACTATGAAGTGAATACCGAAAATCCCGCAATTTCTTCATTGACATACAATCCTTATTTCAAAGATGCAAACTATCTGTATGTAGGAAATCCGAATCTGAAACCAAGTAACAATCACGACCTGTCTTTGTCGTATTTCAAAGGATTCAAGAAATTTGTCATTAGTGCAGAAGTCGCTTACTCCTATAACAAAGATGCCATCGCTCCGGTTTTTCAATCAGACGATACGAATATCATTGAGACATTCGGAAATTTGGATAATGCACAGAACATGAAAGCCAGTCTGTTTCTACAGTGGTATCCATTCTCGAACAATATTCTGCGACTAAGACTGTATTCCGAAGTATTCCACCAAATCAACGCTTTGGAAAACGAAAAATGGAATTATACAGGATACTCTTTTATTCCATCCGTAAATTTAGCTTACAAAAAATGGGGCGTTTCGGTATTCTATCAGACTGAAAAGAAATCTCTTGTAGGTCAGACAATGAAAACAATTCCAAGTATGGCAAGCGTAGAAGTGTCGTACAGTCCGGTTAAAAACCTCACTTTGACAGGAGGAATAAGATACCCGTTTTATGACTCGTGGAAACAGACAACATCTGTATCAGGGACATCACTTCTACAACGAGATGAAACAGAACGCATAATCAATAATGCCAATATGGTCTATATCAACCTTGTATATAATTTTGCATTCGGTAAGAACAAGTCAAATGTGAAATTTAAGATACAAAACAAAGACAAAGATTCCGGTATTTTGAGTAGATAATAATTAATTTGTGAGTTGTCAATGAAGTTCCCATCATTTATTCAATATAATACAAAAGATTGCGGTCCGAGTTGTCTAAAAATCATATCAAAATACTATGGCCAAGAGTATTCTCTTGCATATCTAAGAGAATTGTGTCAAGTATCTAGAGACGGGACTTCAATTTCATCTATGCGCGATGCCGCTGAGAAATTGGGTTATGATGTCTCTGTGACAAAGATGTCGTGGAAAACATTGAATAATGATAACATAAAATTACCTTGTATTATTCATTTACGGCA
>ERZ772818.3442-NODE-3442-length-10799-cov-3.956348_pt1 | contig 10799 bp, 9 predicted proteins | sample MGYA00580837_ERZ772818 | MGnify/ENA primary metagenome ERZ772818 (study PRJEB29015, sample SAMEA2737671) | human gut metagenome | biome: human gut; feature: human-associated habitat; material: faeces | place: China | collected 2012 ...
CCGCTCCTGCGTGGTTGCTGCCAAAATTTGCAGATCCTCAAATTATTGCAGAAACAATTGAAAATAAGAAAAAATCAGCAGAATCAACGCAAAATCGTTCAATTCGGTGGATATTGCATCCCCTTAGGATTTTCGCCTTTCCTTGTATTCCAGTGCTTTGCGGGCTTATCGTGGTAGCGGTTTGGTAGCGGTCCAAAAAAATAAAGTGCGTTTTTCCTTGTGATACCAGCGCTTTGCGGAATCGCTACCATGGTAGCGCACCCGTTTCACTTAAAAAAAGACGGCGCAGAAAATCTGCGCCGTTAGCGGAAATTTATGATGGAATTTTTGAAATTTTACACGTTGAAGCGGAAGTAGATCATGTCTCCGTCCTTGACGACGTACTCCTTGCCCTCGATGCGCAGCAATCCCTTTTCCTTTGCCGCCGCGACGCAGCCGCAGCGGATCATGTCGTCGAAATTGATCGTTTCGGCGCGGATGAAGCCGCGCTCGATGTCGGAGTGAATTTTGCCCGCGGCCTGCGGGGCCTTGGTGCCGTTTTTGATGGTCCAGGCGCGGCACTCGTCCTCGCCGTAGGTCAGAAACGAGATGAGGCCGAGCAGCGCGTAGGAGCACTTGATCAGGCGGTCGAGGCCGGACTCCTGAATGCCGAGCTCCTCGAGGAACATCGCGCGGTCCTCGCCGTCGAGCTCGGCGATGTCCTGCTCAAGCTTGGCGCAGATCGGCAGCACCTGCGCGCCCTCTTTGTCGGCGAGCTCCTTGACCTGCTGGAGATACTGGTTGCCGTCCTGATTCGCAAAGCCGTCCTCGTCCATGTTCGCGGCGTAGATGATGGGCTTGAGGCTCAAAAGATCGGCGGTCGCGATGAGCTCAGCGTCGTCGGACGAAACCTCGAACGTGCGCGCGCTCTTGCCCGCGTCGAGGTGCTTGGCCAGCGCGGAAAAGAGCTCGACCTCGTGCAGGAACTTCTTGTCGCCCCTGGCCATCTTCGTCGCCTTTTCGACGCGGCGGTTGACCATCTCAAGGTCTGCCATGATGAGCTCCAGGTCGATGGTCTCAATGTCGCCCAGGGGGTCGACGGGGACGTTCGTGCTCGCGTCGGCCACGACGTGCATGATGTTTTCATCGTCGAAGCAGCGCACAACGTGCACGATGGCGTCCGTGCGGCGGATGTTCTCAAGGAACTTGTTGCCGAGACCCGCACCCTGGCTTGCGCCCTTGACAAGACCCGCGATGTCGACAAATTCGATGACGGCGGGGGTCTTCTTCTTGGGGTGGTACATCTCGGCGAGCTTATCGAGGCGCTCGTCGGGAACGGCCACCATGCCGACATTCGGCTCGATGGTGCAGAAGGGGTAGTTGGCGCTTTCCGCGCCCGCGTTGGTGATCGCGTTGAACAGAGTGGACTTGCCGACATTCGGCAGTCCGACGATACCTAATTTCATTTGTACTCATTCTCCTTCGATTTTCCTTGATTTTCAAGGGGTTTCAGCGTTTGGTGTCTTGGCTGTTACACCATTTTTACACCATTTTCGCATTTGGCTTTATTGGATTTCATCAGACTACACCATTTTGCTGAAATTGCTTGATGGCATAATCCAGTGATTCGGCAGTCACATGAACATACCGATCCATTGTTGTTTTGATGCTGGCATGACCCAGCAGTTTTTGCAGCACCTTCGGCTGCATACCGCTTTCGATTGCTCTTGTAGCATAGGTATGTCGCAGGGCGTGCATACAAAAGTGTTTGATCCCTGCTTCATCGCAGAGCTTATATAAGTGGGTATCATAGGAACTGTTCTTCGCTGGCTCTCCTGTTCGCCAGTTGATAAAAACAAGATCACGCATGACAAGCCGAGAAGAAACGCCTGTACGTCTGTCTATGTACTCAAGCGTTTTGTCCAGCGTCGGTGACTCCTTTTGCTCCGGACGGCTGTCCCAAATACCTTTGAGGATTTCATAAGCCCGATCCGTCAACGGTATTGTGCGGTAGCTGTGCTGCGTCTTCGGAGGACCCGCACGCCAATACTGTTCACCGTGTCGAAACTCCAATGTTTTGTTGACCGTGAGCGTGCGCTTTTCAAAGTCAATCGCGTCCCACGTCAACCCGATCATCTCGCCGGTACGCAAGCCGGTTTCAAGAATCAGTGCGTACTGATTATAGTTGTGAGAGCGTTTCGCAACTTCAAGAAATCTGATTTGCTCATCCCGCGTTAAAAAGTGAATGTCGTCCGGCGCTCGGACCGGCTTTGTGTAGCGAACGCCGTCCATCGGGTGCTTCCGGATCATGTCGTTCATCACAGCAGCCCGAAACATCGTACCCATTGTGATATAGGCTTGACGGATGGTGGAACCCGCATAGTCAGCATCCATCTGTATGAACACCTTTTTGCAGTGCATCGGCTTGACATCTGCAAGCTGCATGCCACCAATAAGCGGCTTCACGTTATACTCATAACGCTCACGGTAATTTCTGCGAATATTGGGAGCCAGATCCCCAACGATATGAGCGACCCAAAACTCAAACCACACGTCTACCGTCATATCTGGCGAAACAAATATATTTTCGTGCTTATCTGCATACTTGGCATCGTCCAGCCAGTTCCGGGCTTCCGGAAGTAAGGAAAAGCACTTGACCTGACGCTTTCCTTCACTGCTTACAAATCTTGCGCTATATAATCCGTCCTTTCTCTGGCAGATACCCTTGCCGCATTCTTTGCCTCGTAAACTTTTACCCATTCGGAAGCTCCTTTCCCACTATGAGAAGAAGCCCCTATACATTTTATAATTGTAGCACAAGGACTTTCTTTTCTCAATAGTGAACTTACCGTCAAATCATCAACTTATGGCTGATATATTGCTCGAACTCCCTGCGTTTGACCAGCTTTTTGGACCCAACATAGAGAACAAACGGGCAATTCGGACTGCGCAGCATACTCTCGATCTTGTTGATCCCAATGTTGCTGTATGCTGCGGCTTCCTTAATCGTCAGCGTCATTTTGAGATGGATCGGCACTTGCAATTCCTCGACCATACTGTTACCACCTGTGTGTTACATTCCGGACTGTTGACTTAGAAACGTAGCATTTGGGGAAAGTAAGAGTTCGTCTGAGCTATCATCTCTTTCCGTATCCAAATCCAGCGGCCATTTGTCTGGGATCGTGATCAGATTGGGTCCTGTGTTGCAGATCCGTTTTACAACATCTGCCTGGCACGAAAACAATGCGCCTCTATCCGGCTCTGCCCGCATTTGCTTTCCCCCTTTCAAGGCATACACCTCCGAAAGCAGCTCCAGACTGAACAGATACAGCGGAAGCATAGATGCTTTGCAAATGCCGTTTTGCTGCAAGTACCGCTGAAACCGATACAGCGCCATTTCATCCAGCGCCAGCTTCATCAGCCGCAGGCCCATCTCATCGACGGTGAAATAACGAAAGCTGCTGTTCTTGCTGAAACGGATCAGACGGCTACGCGGGTTTACCCCGTGAGCCATTTTTGCGTCCTTTTGTGGAAGAATGAAATTTTTCCTTCCGCCGCTCTCCATGGCCATGCAGAAATAGAGAAACCGGCTGCCGGTGCTGAGTGCGTGGAACTGCTTGGAGAGGAGCAGTGAGTTTCCAACCTGAATGAATCGTTTTTCTTTGCTATCCACCTTGGCGGATAAGGCCGGTACAATCGTAGGTCCGTGTTTTCGTTTGCTCAAATCAAACTCCTTCTTTCGTATGAGAATAGGGGGGTGGATGTCTCATCCCTTCGTAATAAATGCAGAAAACCGGCCCTGGTTTGACCACCCATTCAAGGCAGAAAAAATTACACTCAATGTAAACTTTCGTAAACACAGAATGGTCTGAATCTACATTAGGTCTACACTGAGTGTAATGCTTGTGAGTATGTTTACTGATTCCAACATTAAGCGTAGTGCGGCATCGAATGGGTATCTTCCGGTACACAGCCGAGAAAGGCGACTCTTTTTGCGAATCGGTCGCGGAACACTTCTCCGGCAGGATCTGCGCCGCATGCTCAGCTGCCAATATCCAGCTCGTAGGTGCAGAGGTAGAACAGGAACGACGTCATCTGGTAGCGGCTGATGCGGGTGCCAGCGGACACCAGCAGCTCGTCAAGGTTGCTGTCCCGGGTGGTGATGTCCCTCTCATCGCACCAGAGCATCGCTTTGGCTGCCTCTCTGCCAAGATCGGGGGCATCCCGAAGAAGCTGCCTGAGCTGCGTCTGATTCACGCCGGTATCGACACCTGCCATGATCGCGTAGCGGCGGATTAGTACGCACGCCGTCTGATAGTCCACCTTGTCATCGTATTCGGTATTGGGATCATTTTGCCGGAGCAGCCTTGTCTGATAGGCCCAGCACACGGCATGATAATAGGGATGGGCCGCGTTGAATTCCTCGTTCTCGCAGTCAGCCGGAAGGGCGGTGTTGTCCGTTTCCGGACGACCCGCGATGCGGTAGAGCACATCGATGAACTCGCCCAGCCTTGCCGTGGCCTTGCCGCCGAAGGTGTCCGGCGCTTCCGGCTCCACATAGCCCTTGCGGTACATATAGAGGACGCTGGCCTGATTGAAAATGCTCTTGATGTCCGTGAATACCACCGTGTCCGCAAGACTTCCGCCGCTGGACTCCCTGGCAAAGACGTGGGCGTAGTAATCGCTGTTGAGGATGTTGCCGGAGAGCTGGAACCTGCTGTCCACATAGAGCCGGTAGGCTTCCGCCAGCTTGTCGGAGACTGTGGTATTCTCGTCGGCGGGGATCACGGTTTCCGTACCGGCGTCATAGCGGAAGGTCTTCGTCAGAAAGGACTTATCCGACAGCACCGCTGCATGGAGGCCGCTGGAGAGTACATCGGTGCCCGCCAGCAGGCGGGAATCGTAGTCCACGCCGAAGAGATTCAGCAGTGTCGGCAAGATGTCCGCCGTGGAGCAGTATTCATCCACCACGATGTTCTCTGAAAGGCCGGGAACATAGCAGATGAAGCTGTTGCGGTACTTCTCAAAGGTGGTGTCCAGCGTCTGCCCTGCCAGCTCGTTGTACTCGTCTTCGGTCAGGCCGTAGGGGTAGTGGTCGTTGGTCAGGACGATGCAGGTCTTGTCGGCAACGCCAGCTTCCTCCAGCCGCTGCATCAGGTACTCCAGTGCGTATTCCAGCTCCAGATTGCAGGCAATGTACGCCTTCACCGGCTCAGAATAGGGCAGATCTTTCACCGCGTCGCGGTTTTTGGCGCTCATGGCGTTGTCCCAGTTGTACTGGTAGTGACCGCTGAAGGTCATGTAATAGGCGTGGAAGGGTTCTCCGCTGTTGATGTAGTCGTCTATGGAGGCCTCCATCATCTCCAGATCGGAGGAGGGCCAGTCGATCTTCATGGCCAGACCGGAATCCGCCGCCTTGAACGTGTAGCCCATGTTGGCGTGGGTGATGTTCCGGTTGTAGAAATCCCCGATGTAGTCGTGATAGCCCCAGGCTTGATAGCCCATGCCCTTGAGCGCATTGCCCAGGCAGAACGGCAGATAGTTGGTGCCCGCCACATTGAAGCTGGAATCCGTCTTCGTGCGGGACATATCCGGATAAAGCCCCATGCACATGGTGTATTCGCCGTTGGTGGTGACGGACTGGAACGTGCCGTAGTAATTTTCAAAGAGAATACCCGTATGGCTCAGCTTGTAGAGCGTCGGCGTCAGCTCCTCGCTGATAAACCACGGGCAGAAGCTCTCGGCGCAGATGGTGATGAGGTTATAGTCCTTAAGAAGTCCTGTGTAGTTGTTTTTGCGGGTGGGTGCTGCATTTGATAGATACTCGTCTGTGGCCTTGAGAATATCGCTGTCGGTACTGTCTGCAAGAGCCGTAAAATCGATGCTTTCGATCACGTTATAGGAGTTGCTGCTGTATGTCCGCGGAACATCGCTTATATTCAAGGACGACGGCGTGATCGTAATGCTGCCGCTGCCGCCGAAGAGCATATATCGAAGCTCCTGCGCCGTGGTGGCCAGCATACCGATTTTTTTATAACTGCTGTCGGTGGAGGTGTTCACATTGGTGAAGGTACGATAGACGGAAAAGGCGTTGTCCCGTCCAACATACATGAGTCCCGTGACCGTCAGCAGCAGTGCGAGGAGCACGGCAAAGGAGGCCATAGTCTGTTTCCAGCGCAGCCGCAACTTCAGAGCCTGCCCCCTTCGCAGGGCAAGGCAGAGGATCACGACAATCAGCGGCAGCAGGAGGAGCAGGATCTTCAGCAGATTTTGGCGGATCCCATAGAGAAGCTGCGAGTTGAAATTGACGACCACATTTCCGCCCATGCCGATCTGACTGACGGGCATGAAATCTCCGAAGATGCAGTGATAGACCAGCTGCACCTCGGCCAGCAGCACCTGTGCCGCGACCAGGAAAACCCCTGTGATCTGGCGCAGAACCTTTGGCAGGCTTGAGACTGCCAGCGTGCAGAGTGCGCCACCCAGCAGGCCAAACAGGACAGGATATCCCGCGTACCGGTCCATCGAGCCGAATACGCACAGATGCAGGCACAGCTCCATATAAACGCCGGTCAGGCAGAACAGCAGGAGATTTTTGCGCCACGTATTCCAAAGGCCATGGCTCATGGGCACTGCCGCTTCAGCAGCAGTGCCAGAGCCTTGATTTGTATTTGTCATGGATACATCGGATGTTTTTTCTTTGAGCATATTAGTTCTCCCGTTGGGGCTTTTTTAAAAAGCTTCGTAGAATTTCAGCTGAATATGACAGATAGAGAGCTTATCTTAGAACAAATATTGAAAAAAGGCAAGGGTTCCTGTAAAAAATCAGGAAAGATTTACAGGTCACGCGGAGAATTCTATGCACCAAAGTCTGTCAACCGCAGCTTTGCAGACCGCCTCCGGGCTGCAAATAAGGACTCTGCACCTGAAAATTGTACAAGATACATACAGACACATTGCAAAAGCCGTGCTATACTGTACGGAAAATTGAGAGTACCATTGTTTCAAGGAGGTGTGTGATGTGACGGAGACTTTGTTTCGCTTAAAGCGGCATTTGACTTCTTTTCAAATCATGATCCTCGGCTTTGCGGGCGTGATCCTATTGGGGGCGCTGGTGCTGATGCTGCCTATCGCCACAGTACAGCGGGTCTGGACGCCGTTTCATGAGGCACTGTTTACCTCCACTTCCGCTGTCTGCGTGACGGGGCTGGTGGTGCAGGATACCGGCAGCTACTGGTCCGCCTTCGGTCAAACAGTCATATTGCTGCTGATCCAGATTGGCGGGCTGGGGGTGATCACCGGTGCGGTGACCTTCCTGATGCTCGCCGGGCGGAACATCACGCTCAAGGAGCGCAGCGCCATGCAGGATGCCATCTCCGCCCCTGCGGTGGGCGGCATCGTGCGCCTGACGAGATTTATCCTCAAGGGGACCTTTCTGGTCGAGCTGCTGGGCGCGCTGGCGCTGCTGCCAGCCTTTTGCCGGGACTATGGACTGCGGGGCGTATGGATGTCCGTTTTCCATTCCGTTTCCGCCTTCTGCAATGCGGGCTTCGATATTCTGGGGCGGACGGATTCCCCCTACCCCTCGCTGACGGCCTATGCCGCCGACCCGCTGGTCAACATTGTGATCATGCTGCTGATCATCGTGGGCGGCATCGGCTTTCTAACGTGGGACGATGTCTGTACGCACGGGCTGCACCTGCGGCGTTACCGGATGCAGAGCAAGGTCATTCTGAGCGCGACGGCGCTTTTGATCACGATTCCGGCGTTTCTCTTTTATCTGACAGACTTTGCGGACCTCCCCGTGGGAGAGCGGATATTGGCCTCCCTTTTTCAGTCGGTCGCGCCGCGGACGGCCGGCTATAACACAGTGGATCTGACGGAGATGACGGATGCCTCTCAGGCGGTCACCATTTTGCTGATGCTCACCGGCGGAGCACCCGGCTCCACGGCGGGCGGCATGAAGGTCACGACGCTGGCAGTTCTCATTGCCAACGCCATTGCCGCCTTCCGCAGGCGAGAGGATCTGCAGCTCTTCCACCGCAGATTGGAGACATCCACTGTCCGCAACGCCGCCGCCATTCTGCTGCTGTATCTGGGGCTGACCTTTGCGGGGGCGGCGGTCATCAGCACAGCGGAGGAGCTTCCCCTCGGTGCCTGTCTCTATGAAACAGCGTCCGCCGCCGGTACGGTGGGCCTGACGCTGGGGCTGACGCCGCAGCTGGGAGTCCTGTCGCAGAGCATTCTCATCCTGCTGATGTATTTCGGGCGCGTCGGCGGATTGACCTTGATCTACGCCGCATTCTCCGGGCATGATCTGACTTACGCCCGCTATCCGCAGGAGAAAATTACCGTAGGCTGAAAGGAGCACACGATGAAAACGGTATTATTGATCGGACTGGGCCGCTTCGGGCGGCATCTTGCCATGCAGCTCAACGAGCTAGGCCATCAGGTGATGGCAGTGGACAAAGACGAGGAGCGCGTCAACGAGTGCATGTCCTTTGTCACCAACGCGCAGATCGGCGACAGCACCCGTGTGGACTTTCTGCGCTCGCTGGGCGTGAGCAATTACGATGTCTGCTATGTCACCATCAGCGGGAATTTTCAGAATTCGCTGGAGACAACATCGCTGCTCAAGGAACTGGGGGCAAAGTATGTAGTGTCCCGCGCCGAGCGGGATGTGCAGGCGAAATTCCTGCTGCGCAACGGTGCGGACGCGGTTACCTACCCGGAAAAGCAGCTGGCGAAGTGGGCGGCCATCCGCTATACCGCCAACCATATTTTCAGCTATATTGAGCTGGACGAGCAGCACGCCATTATCGAGGTTGCCGTGCCGGAGGATTGGCAGGGCCGCAGCATCGGTGAGTTGGAAATCCGCAGGCGCTATGGCGTCAACATCCTCGGCGTGAAGCGGAACGGCAAGACCGATGTGAATATCTCCCCGGAAACTGTGCTGGACGCTGATATGACGCTGCTGGTGCTGGGGGAAAACCAAGAACTTAAGAAGCACTTCCGGCTGTAAAGCAACATAGAGTCTTGCACGTATAAGGGCTTTACGCGCCGGAGGGGCATCTCAACAAAAGCGCGCAGGTTTGCGGAGGAGGATTCCGCGTTGCGCAAAAGCAGCAAAAAATGAGGGAGGACGGCTCTGTCCTCCCTCATTTTGCCCTGCGCTTTCGCCCTCCTCCGTCAGCTGTTTTTCCAGTGCGGTCTGTCTGGCGAGGATGGCATTGACCTTGTCGTAAAGATCCTCGATCATGATCTCTGTCTTGAGGTTGACCTTATAATCGTTCTCTGCACGGCGGCGGTCCTTTTCCTCCTGCCGGTTCTGGCTCATCATGATGAGCGGCGCCTGAATGGCCGCCACGCAAGAGAGCACCAGATTGAGCAGGATGAAGGGGTACGGGTCGAACGCCTTTGCCGCCAGCAGCGTGTTGACAAGCATCCACAAAATCAGCACGCCGGTGAAGGAAAAGATGAACGCCCAGCTGCCCGCAAATTTGGCGATGGCGTCCGCCGCCCGCTGGACGAGGGTGTATTTTTCCTTTTCGCCTGCGAGATTTTCGGAAATCTTGCTGTCCGCCAGCAGGTTCAGCACTTCCTCGTCCGTCATATCGTGGCGGATATCCTTGAGGACTTCTCTCAAAAGCTTTCTGTTTTCCTTCATGATATCATCCTTTTCTATCTGACCGGCGCGTGATCGCGCCGGTTTTATGCTTCATTTTTCGGCGCGCGCAGAAAAAAGTCCACCCCCTTGATCTCAAACAAAATGAGCGACACGCCCGGCAGCAGGTCGGCGTGCTGGGAGGGCTTTTCCAGCGGGATCGCAAAATCCTCCTGCAATCTGCGGATGCGGTAAAGCACGGTGTTGCGGTGGGTATAGAGCGCGTCGCTGGTCTTTTTCAGTGAGTGGCAGCAGGTGAGGTAATGGTAGAGCGTTTCACAGTACTGTGTATCCTTTTCACGGTCGTGGGCGGCAAGGCGGCGCAGCGCAATCGGGATCAGGTCGCCGCGCCCCTCCAGATTTTTCAGCAGCAGAGGTATGCGGAGCTGCGCCGCAGAGCAGACCCGTTCCCCGTGAAAACGCTCATCCCGCATCAGCTCCAGCGCTTCCCGCGCGGTGGGGTAAAGCTTGGGCAGGTCGAAAAGCTCGTCCAGCGGCTCGGAGATGAGGACCTTGAGGTGGAATTCCTCCGCCAGAGCATCGAACGCCTGAGCACCCTCGTCCTCGTGCAGGAACAGGAACACATCGCCCTTGTACAGAAAGGGGTGGCTATCCGGAAGCCGCGCCTCCAGCGCCTCCTTCAACCGGCGCTTCCCGGCGTAAACGCTGCGATAGGCCGTCAGGTCCACCAATGCGAAGGTCCGCGGGTGGAAGTCCGCAAGGTAGGTATTGGCGGCCTGAAGCTGAAAATACGCAGCAGAGGAAAAGCCGCCGTCCAGCAAATGCATGAGTATGTCCTCTGCGGTCTCAAAGGGCTTGTCCTGCCGGCTGGCCTCCACAAACAGCTGCTTGGCGAGGATACGCTCCACCAGTTCCCATGTCTGAGCGGGAATTTTTTCCAGATGTCCGTCCGTGTCCACGCAGATGAGGCAGCCAAGCTGGGCCCCCGCGCTGACAAGGAGTGCAAATCGCCGGGGATACGGACTGCCCGGCAGTTGTAGAAAGTCCGCCCGCCCTTCCGAAAGGGCCGGGCTTCTGCTGATAAGCACACCAGCTTCATAGGTGATCTCGCCGCAGCTCACAACGTTTTGAAAAAGCTCATCGGAGAATCCCTGCGGCAGTCGGTATGCCGCCACATGAAAGGTATCGTCCAGCA
>ERZ772818.3454-NODE-3454-length-10775-cov-2.688246_pt1 | contig 10775 bp, 5 predicted proteins | sample MGYA00580837_ERZ772818 | MGnify/ENA primary metagenome ERZ772818 (study PRJEB29015, sample SAMEA2737671) | human gut metagenome | biome: human gut; feature: human-associated habitat; material: faeces | place: China | collected 2012 ...
GAGACGATCACTTCCTTATTTCCTATCTTGCATCCTGTGAGCAGAAAGGAAAAGCAGAGCAGACATATCAGTGTCATTTTTTTTCTGTTTTTTTTCATGCTGTTCATTTAAGCTTCCATAGCTTTTAAAATGCTTCTCGCAACAGAGATTCCGTTTGCGGATGCCTGCTGCAGACCACGGGTTACCGATGCTCCGTCACCGATGGCACGAAGACCTTTTACGCTTGTCTCAAAGTCTTTGTTTACCACAACCTTGTTCGAGTAGAATTTTACTTCGACACCATATAATAAAGTCTCATCACTTGCAATACCTGGCGTCACCTTATCAAGTGCAAGGATCATCTCCTCAATGTCCACCATAATACGATGTGGGAATACAAGGGAAAGATCTCCCGGTACTGCATCCTTTAACGTAGGGATCAGGTTATTTCTGCAGAGACGCTCCTCTGTCGTTCTTCTTCCTCTTCTGAAATCACCGAAGGTCTGTACCAGAATTTTTCCATCGCAGAGCATGTTGGAAAGCTGTGCGATCTGCTTGCCGTATTCGATCGGTGTTTTGAATGGCTTTGTAAAATTCTTGGATACAAGGATTGCAAAGTTGGTATTGTTTGTCTTTAAATCTTTGGATTTGTAAGCGTGTCCGTTTACAACTGCAAGTCCGTTGTCGTAGTACTCTGTCGCAACTTCACCGGATGGATTCGTACAGAAGGTACGTACTTTATCGTCAAATGTCGGTGTATGGTAAACTAATTTTGCCTCGTAAAGGTTATCATTTAAGAATTCCATAACCTCGTCACGCACTTCCACACGGACACCGATATCTACCGTACCGACCTGCGTCTCGATCCCATGACCGTTACAGATGTGTGAGAACCAGTCTGCTCCCTCACGTCCGACTGCAGATACGACCTCTTTTGCATGGTATGTTTCATCTTTGTCTGTCACAAGTCCTTTTACCTGACCATCTTCAATGATGATATCTTTGACCATGGTATTGAACTCCATCTCAACACCCTGCTCTAACAGATGCTCCTGCAATCTGGAATAAATCTTATATCCTTCCTCTGTTCCAAGGTGACGGATCGGACATTCGATCAGTTTTAAGTTTGCTGTGATCGCTTTTCTACGGATCTCGCGGATTTCTTTTTCTTTATCCACTCCGTAAACTTTTGTATCTGCTCCGAATTTTAAATAAATATCATCGGATTCTTTTAATAATGTAACAGTCTCATCATATCCTAAAATCTCCGGAAGATTTCCACCTACGTCCGGGGATAAAGATAATTTTCCATCGGAGAATGCTCCTGCTCCGGCAAATCCGGTCGTGATGGAACATGGCTGACAGCCTACACATACTTTTGTCTTTCTCTTCGGACACTGTCTGTTCTCGATACGGCGTCCTTTTTCAATCATTAAAATTTTCAGGTCTTTGTTGGCATGGATCAGTTCATATGCACAGAAAATACCAGAAGGACCTGCCCCAATAATAATCACATCATAATTTTTCATGTAGTTTTCTCCTTGTCAAAATGCCTTTTTTACAGTCTTTTTCTGCTGCAAAAGGACGTTCTCATTCTGCCTGCTTTGCAAACTTTTTGAGTATAATAAACATTTTTTCTTTTGTCAATCCCATTCCGGAAAATTTATAAAAATTTAAGCTTCCACGATCAGATATCTGCCGTCCGGGATTGCAAAAACTTCCTCTGCCTCTGCTAAATCCGCATTGCTCATTCCGGCAATATCTGCGCCCTCATCTTCAAAATAAGCACGGACTTCTTTGATATTTTTGCAGACAACTGCCATGCAGTCCTCTAAAAATTCTTCGGCCTCCTCCGGCGATTCTGCAACATTTTCTTTAAAAAGCTGCATCTGATGTTCCAAAAAATACTGTACTACCGCTTCATCGTACATAATAATCCTCCATTCTGTGCAGTGTAAAAATCTCATTTTTCACACTGTATTTTCCCGCTTATCTACCATGTATATGGGTCAATTCCAAGCCGGTCAAGCTCTCTGTAAATCGCTGCAACCGGAAGTCCTACCACATTATTATAGTCACCGTCGATTTTGTCAATATAAATTGCAAATTTTCCCTGGATTCCGTATGCACCGGCTTTGTCCGACGGTTCTCCTGTCGCAATATAACGCAAAATTTCACTTTTCTTTAACTGTCTGACAAAAACGTCAGTCTTTTCATAAAAGATATGTTCCCCTGCCCTGCCGGTCCGGTCGATAAACACAAAAGCAACCCCCGTGTACACCGAATGGCTTTTCCCTGACAATAAAGAGAGCATGCGGAAGGCATCTTCCTCATCTTTTGGTTTTCCTAAGATTTCGCTGCCCGCGGCAACAATGGTGTCTGCACCGATGACTAAAGTATCCTGCGGTGTCATCAGCGTCCGATGCTCATCTCCATATGTTTTTAACATGGATGCGACTTCTCTCGCCTTCTGTGCTGCAAGTTCCATGACAACCTCTTTTGGCTCTTTTTTTATGATGATCTCCTCCCCCTTTGCCGGACAGACCTCAAAGTTAAGACCGATCTGCTCTAAAAGTTCACGGCGTCTTGGGGACGCGGATGCTAAAATAATCTGTGACATGGTCAAATTTCCTTTCTGCTGCATGCTTATCTGCTTCTTAACATTGCACAAAACTCTAATCAGACTGGCTTTTGTACAATGTTTTTAAATTTTCTATACCGGGATCACTTTCCCAAGCCGGAAGGAATACAACAGTTTTTCCTTTACTTTCAGCGGATTTCCGGCTGCATCTTTCTCATTTTCATAGACTCGGTTTAGCGCTTCCTCGTAAAGTTTTAACTGTGCCGCATAACGCTCGGACAATTCCTTTTCCGTATCCACACGGTCTGTTTTATAATCAAGAAGAACAATACCGTCCTTTTCAATCCAGAATACATCGATGATTCCCTGGATCAGGGTCAGCTCTTTCCCTGTATATTCCGTTTCTCCTATATTTCCTACACGCCCCATGCTTTTTACCTTTTCCGCCTGTTCCGTGTTTTCAGCAAAACCAAACTCGTCTAACTGTTCATCCGTAAATCCCATGACAAATGGTTTCTCACGGTACAATTTTCCGTCTTTTTCAGCTGCTCCCATCCGTTTTCCAATATCTGCATTTACAAAATATTCAACCTGCGGTATGCGAATCAGTCCATGCATCTCCGGTGTGATCTGTTCTTTCTCCAGCATCCCGGCGACCTGCTCTTTTGCGGACACACCGGAAGAAAACTGGTAGCACTCCATGATGCGGTGCATTGCCGTTCCGCGAAGTGCTCCAGGGCTGGCATCCTCACTTTGCTGCTCTATTTCTCTTGCAAATGCAGGCACATACGGCACAACCTCCTCGGATTGAAAAACAGGAACTGCCTCCTCCTCTTTTTCAAACGCCTCCCGCATGGCACGATGTTTTAACTCCGACACGGAATACTTATTTTTTCTCTGCACATCATTTTCATATGCATACCGTCTGTGAAAACGCTCCGAGAACTGCTGCACTTTTTTTTCATCTGCCTGCGCAGCTTTTTCCACGCAGGCTGAACGGTTCCAGTCATCTTTGATCTGGGTTTCCAGTTCTTCCTGCACCAGTTCTGCCGCCCGCATCAGACGTATCTGATATTTATCCTGACAGGATGCAGCCGCAGGCAGAATCCAGTCCAAATAACCGGCTGCACTCTCGCGTCCCAGATAAGATAACAGTTCCTCTGGAAATGCTTTTATATAGGAAAGTGTCTCCTCTGCCTTTTTCAGACTTCCGGTTAAGATCAGCTTTTCTTTCGCTCTCGTTAATGCCACATAAAGGACACGCAGTTCCTCGCCAAGATTTTCCATATCGATCTGCTTTGCGATAGCACGTTTTGCGATCGTCACGGATTTTACACGCTGTTTTCCGTCCATATAGTCAAGACCGATGCCAAGTTCCGGGTGCAATACCAGACGGCTTCTTGTATCCTGGCGGTTAAAGTTTTTTCCCATCCCGGCGGCAAATACGACCGGAAATTCCAGTCCTTTACTCTTATGGATACTCATAATGCGCACGACATTTTCGTTTTCCCCGATCAGATCTGCCTCGCCGAAATCCACATCGTATTTCTGCAGTTCATCAATATAGCGCACAAAATGAAACAGTCCCTTGTAACTGGTATTTTCATAGGCGATCGCCTTCTCCACCAGCATTAAAAGGTTTGCATGACGCCTGTCACCGGCCGGCATTGCCGCGGCATAGTCCCCATAACCGGTCTCCTTTAACAGCAGTTCGATCAGCTCATGGATCGGTGTATCCGGCACAAGCTGCCGCAGTTTTTCGTAGGTAACATAAAACCGGTATAACTTTTCTTCGGAATCATCCCTGTCCTGTCCCGGATTTTCCTCCGCTTCCTGTTTCAGACGCTCACATTCCTCCAAAACACACTCGTAAAATCTGACATCCTTGTCTTTTAAACGCAATTTTGCAAGTTCCTCATCCGAAAGTCCTGCGATTGGTGAACGAAGCACCGCTGTCAGCGGGATATCCTGTCTCGGATTATCCAAAATACGAAGCATGGAGAGCACGGTCTGCACCTCCACCGTACTGAAATATCCTGTCGCCGAAACAGTATGTGCCGGAATTCCTGCATCATTTAACACAGCAGCAAAACGGTCTGCATATCCGCTCAGGCTTCGCAGCAGAATGACCATATCCGAATACTGCACCGGGCGCAGTTCCCCGGTTGCCTTGTCGGTCACCTTCTGCGTTCCCATAAGCTCTTTGATCCTTTTTGCAATCATCCGTGCTTCTAACAGTTTCTTATCATCCGCTGCAGCATCATCCAACAGTTCATCATCCCCGTCCACCAGTAAAATTTCCGGTGAGAACATGTCCGTTTCTTCCTGATAAGAAGCTCCCGGATAAAGTGCTGCATCCGCATCATATTCCACATTTCCAAGATCGCGCTTCATGATGCGGTAAAAAATATCGTTGGAAAAATCGAGTACTTCATTTCTGCTTCGGAAATTTTTATGCAGGTCAATGCGCTGCATTTTTGCATCCGTCAGGCTGTAAGTATCGTATTTTTCCATGAAAAGTTCCGGTCTTGCGAGACGGAACCGGTAAATACTCTGCTTTACATCCCCGACCATGAAAATATTATTTTCCCCACGCTCCTCTCTGGAAATGGAGCGAAGCAGTGTCTCCTGCACTTCGTTGCTGTCCTGATACTCGTCGATCATGATCTCCTCAAAGGTATCCCGGAACTCTTCCGCAGTCTTTTTCACCTTCTCCGTCTCCTCATCCACAAGGATCTGCAATGCAAAATGTTCCACATCATGGAAATCCACCAGATTTTTCCGGCGTTTTGCGGCTGCAAACTCATCTGCAAACTGCTTTGTGAGACGGACAACCTCCTCTAACATCGGCTCCGTGCGCTCTAACTGCTCTATCATCATCTCCGGCGAACAGAAAAAATATTGTTTACATAACTTCTTTACTACATCCTTCGCCTGCTCCCTGAGACTTTTTACCAGCTCCAATTTATCGGGATCTCCCTCAAAACCTCTGCTGCTCGCAAGTCTGTCGTATTTGATATCGGAAAGCGCCACGGACAGTTCACAGAAAGATGTTAGTTTTGACAAACTCTCATATTTTTCCAGATCGCTTCGCACCGCTTTCTCATACATATCCGGTCCGTCATCCTGCTGTGTGACCGCAAGCGCCTGCTTTAGGAGCTGTTCGCAGTCTTTTAAGACAAAGCGGATGTTTTGCGTGAGCGGAGCAAGCCATTCTGCGCGGTCTAACTCCTCCCTGTTTTCGATGCGGTAGATTCCCACAAAGGAATCAAGCCATTTTTCCGGCCACGGATAACTTCTGGAAAACTCATATAACTGGAGGATCATCTCATTTAATGCTGCATCCGTCCGCCCCGATGCATAGCCCTCCACAAAATCGGAAAATGCTTCCGAAGGCTCTTCATAGTTTTGCTCTAAAACTTTGCCAAGGACATCCTCGCGCAGCAATTTTAACTCACCCTCATCCCCGATACGGAAATTCGGTTCCAGATCGATCTCATGAAAATGATTGCGCACCACGTACAGACAGAAGCTGTCGATGGTCGTGATCTGTGCATTGTGAATCAGGGTCAGCTGTCTTAACAGATGCTCATCCCCCGGCTGTTCATCTAACGCTTTCTCGATCGCATTTCCGATTCGCTCCCGCATCTCTGCCGCTGCCGCATTGGTAAACGTCACGATCAGCAGATGGTCAATGTCGACCGGATGATTTTTGTCTGTTATGATTTTCACGATCCGCTCTACTAAAACAGCGGTCTTTCCAGAACCTGCTGCCGCAGATACCAATATATTTCGATTTCTTAAGTCAATGACCTGCTGCTGCTCTGTGGTCCATGAAACTCCCATATTTCTCACTCCTGTTATTTACTGTTCCTGCTTTTCGTTTTCCATACGCTTTAATATCTCGTCCGCGCTGTCAAATTTTTCCAGTTTGTGATAGGAATACCCCGGCATCCGGGCGTCAAAACCGCAGACGGTGTGGTATGGACAGTAATCGCAGCCACTTTTTCCGTCCAGCGAGTATGGATGGATTGAAATATCCCCGGCAAAGATTTTTTTCCCGGTCTCTTTGATTTTCTCCTGTACATAATCAGACATCACAGAAAAATCGTAAGTACTGGCAACCTTGGAAGTTGCTTTTAAGCTTCCGTCCGTTTTTTTTCCGATTGGGATGACCGAAGAATTTCCGGCAAAATCTGAATCCATCGCCTCATAGATTTCCGGATCATCGTTCACCAGACCATTTAATTTTAACTGCTCCAAAACGCTGTTTCGTATTTCTGCCTCTGTCTCATTTCCAAGTCCGTCTACTATCGGATTTTGAATGTGATAGTAGAAAATACCCGCCGGTTCCGCTTTTTTGCCTGGATGGCGTTTTTCCTCTAATTCCAATGCCGCATTCATATAGACCACAAGCTGTAATTGCAGTCCGTGATACAGATTGACGAGTGAAAAACTCGTGTTTCCCGATTTATAATCAATAATCTTCACATAAACTTTATCCGACGTCTCGTAAGTGTCCACACGGTCAATCCTGCCGAGCAGGTTCATTTTTTCCTCATCACTCAGCTGAAAACGGATGGCGTCCAATTTATCTGCCCGCGAAAAGGACACCTCAAAATCACTCGGCACAAATTTTCCCTTCTGGATCTGGGTGGTAAGTGCCCACACCGTGCGCTTGATGGTCTGGCGCATCCGACCGGTCAGGTAACGGTTTCTCACGTTCTCAAACGCTCCGGCATTTTTGCACCCGGCAATCGCGTCATTCATGCTCTCCTCTATAAATGTCTCCTGCACATCCTCCGGGATGTTAAACCAGGTGTACTCTGATTTTTCCACACGTCTGGAAAAATGTTCAAGCGCATCATGGTAAATATTTCCCATGTCCACGCTTGCAAACTCTAAAAGCTGACGCTCCTTTAGGCGTAAACCGTAATTCAGATAATGCGCGTAGGCACACGCCGCAAAACGCTCCAGTCTTGTGACGCTGTTCTCCAACACGGTTCCATAAAGTGCCTGCGTCACTGCGTGGCTGATTGGCTCATCGCTGTGCACTTCGTAGGCAGTTTTTAAAAGTTTTTCCGTTTCCGGCTTCCACTCGGAATCTGTGAGGTAAAAGTTGGCGAGAGCGTTCCATAATTTTCTTTTTTCTATCTGTGAAGGCTCAGAAGCTCTGTTATCATCCTGCAGTCCCTCCAGGAAAAATGCCATGCTGCTCTTCGGCGTCATGATGCAGTCCGCAGAAGTTGTCTCCTCGATTTCCTCCACCGTTTTCTCCGGGAACATTTTCAAGAGCGTTCCAACAAAATACGACCTTCTAAGTGCTTTTCCGTCCGCATTCACTTTTGAAAAAGTCACATATAAAAAATCAGATGGCTTCGTCACATTCAGATATAGATAAAACCGCTGGATAAAAACTTTTTCACGCGCACCCGGTGCAAGTTCCAGATGACATGCCACCATTTTCTCACGTTCAAACTGCGAGATGATACCTCCGGCATTGCCCGCTTTCGGCACAACATCGTCATTGACACCGATGAAAAATAAGATTTTGATATGGTTCAATCTGGTTCGCTCGATGTCTCCGATCATCACTTTATCATTTCCCGGCGGGATCACGCCGACTCTTGCAGCCTCAAATCCGGCGTCTAAAATATCCGCATACTCTTTGACCGGAAGCACTTCGTCTCCCAGGAAGTCCACAACCTTATCAAACAGATCCATGACAATTTTGTAAATCTGGGCGTACTCTTTCGCCTTGACCTGATTGCCCTGCCGTTCAAATTCCAGTTCTTTTTGTTTTAATTTTTGTTCTATTTCTAATTTTTCAATTAATTCATACAACACAGTGGTCTCGTCACGCACAGTCTTTCCCTGTGTGAACGCTTCCGATAACGGTGCAAAGAAGCCATAAATCTTTTCCCGCACTTCATTCATTTCTGTGAGGTTCTCTTTTTCGGTATCATCGAACACAAACGTCCACTGTTTTTCCCATTTTTTTCTGCCACGTATCCCCTTGGCAAGCACGTAGTTTTCCAGCAGATCGATCTGCCGTTCTGTGATGCCGGTCAGTCCGCAGCGAAGGAAACGGAACACGCTCTCATAAGAGAAATCAAGTTCCACCACTTCAAGCACCGCACGGATAAACTCGATAAACGGATGAAATAAAATGGTTCTCGTCTGGTCGAGAAAGTACGGAATATCATACGCTGCAAAAATCTCATCCACATAGTTGTCGTAAAGACTGACGTCCCCGGTCACCACTGCGATATCCTTATAACAGTACTGTTTCTCACGCACAAATTTCGTGATCTCACGCGCCACAAAGTGAAGCTCTTCCCTCGGATTTTTAAGGCTCACGATCCGCAGTTCATCCTCCTTCTGCCGCCATTTATGATAATACGGTCGAAACAGATTCTGCTCCATGAAGTACAGGGATGGAGCATTTTTATATCTGTGATTTTTTCCATCGGATAACACAACAGGCTCCTCCACCGTGACATGAAGTTCCTCTGCCATTTTCATCAGAACCGAAACCGTCTTTTTACTCATGGAAAAAAGTTCCTGCTCGCCCCTGCAATGGTAAAAATCCTCGCCTGCATCCATCGTCACGGAGACAATGATACGCTCTGATAACACTAAAAGTTTTCTAAGAAGCTGATTCTGTATCGGTGTAAAACCGGTAAATTCGTCAAACACAATCACGCTGTCTTTTATAATATTCGAATCCTCTGCGGCATCGCACAATAGCGATAACACTTCCTCAGAGGTGATATACTGCCCTTGCAGATATTCAGAAAAACTGTGATACATGACCGAGATATCCTGCATTTTCAGGCGCAATGTCTCCCCGACATCCTCCGTCTCCAAAAATGTATCCAATTTTTCTGGTGACACGTTATACTGCGTCAGCTCGGAAATGAGGGATTTCACCTCACTGATGTACCCCATCCGGTTTAAGTTACCGCCCAGCACACTTAAGTTTTTCTTCTGCTCCCCTGCAAGCTTGCGGAGCACCAGATTCTTTCCGGTCTCCTCCAACACGCGCAGGTTCTGTTTCCCAAGCTCGTCAAACACACGGTATGCAAGGCGCGCAAAACTTAACACATCCACGTTCATGATAGCATGTGACTTTTCAAGCCGCACAAGCTCGCGCTGTGTCTGCATGGTGAACTGCTCCGGCACAAGCACCAGATAATTTTTCTCCGGATGCTCTGCCGCCTCTTTTAGTATGTTCCTATATAAATAGGATGATTTTCCACTTCCTGAATTTCCGAAAATAAATTGCAGCGACATGTTTTTCCCTAACTTTTTTCAAATTCTAATTTTCGTTTTCTGTTCCTTTTCATAGTACATCATTCTATCTTTTTTGACTAGAATAAAGTTCCCGGCTTATGATGTTTTCCATCAGAAAATTTCTCCAAAAGAATGGAACAAAAAAGCTGCCATACAATCCGGGAATTTCTCCTTTCAGTACGACAGCCGTAATCACTGATCTCTATTTCTGTGCTTTTGTCTTTTTCTTCCGGTAACCATTGATGTCATATTTTCTTTCATACTCATCAAAGTATGCCATGTAAGTGTCATTCTTTAACTCGCGGACACTCTTTAAATACTCATGGGTATCAAATTCCGAAGTCTCCGTCTCAATCATTGCTACCGCAACATTGGAACAGTGCGCTGCGATTCTTTCCAGATTCGTCAGCAGATCATTAAACGCAAATCCCTGCCGGAATTCACATTTTCCTTCCCGCAGTCTGGTTACATGCCGGTTTTTGAGATCATTGCACAAAATTCCGATCAGTTCCCGCAAAGGCTCGATTTTTGCAGCCATCTCCAGATCATCCTCGCAGAAAGCATCAACTGTCAGATCGACAATCTCCCTGACCGCTGCCTCAAGCACGGAAAGTTCCTTCTGTGCCGACTCGGAAAATGTAATCTTCTTTTCCGAAATTTCATTTGCAACATTAGAAATATTGACCGCATGATCTCCCAGACGCTCAAAATCACTGATCGTGTGCAGGAATTTTGACACCTGCTGCATCTGGACGGTAGACATCTCCTGTCCGGTCAGCTGCATAAGATATGTGCCAAGCTTGTCCTCATATTTGTCAATCAGGTTTTCTTTTTCCTGTACTTTATTGTACTTATCCTGTGAATAATCTCCTAACAGTGAAAGTGCACGGTTAATGTTCTTGCGTGCCTTCTTTGCCAT
>ERZ772818.3458-NODE-3458-length-10765-cov-3.622502_pt1 | contig 10765 bp, 6 predicted proteins | sample MGYA00580837_ERZ772818 | MGnify/ENA primary metagenome ERZ772818 (study PRJEB29015, sample SAMEA2737671) | human gut metagenome | biome: human gut; feature: human-associated habitat; material: faeces | place: China | collected 2012 ...
CCACTCGATGCAAAGAATCTTATTCTACACGGACATCATATGAATTATAATTCAAATCTTTTAATTCAAAAACCAGCTGTTTCTTAAATTCGTGCGCCATACGCTCCTTATATTTCAGCAAATTACGAATACGTGCATGCAATACAGACAAATTGAAAGGTTTGCTTATAAAAGCATCCGCCCCTACCTCATACGCTTCCGCCCTGTCCTCTTCCTTATTTTTAGCAGTCAATAGAATCACCGGAATATGACTGATTTCCAGTTTCCCCTTCACATATTTACAAAACTCCATTCCGTCCATCTCCGGCATCATCACATCAGACACAATCAAATCAATGTCTTCATTCTCCAACACTGCAATGCCTTCTTTACCATTTTCAGCAGTAAAAACATTGTATTCATGCCTCAAGAGTTTCGTCATTAAATGCAATAGTTCCTCATTATCTTCTATTACTAATATAGAATTTGCCTTTTCGGCCGTAACTAATATTTCATCAGACTGTTTCTCATCCATTTCTTCTTCATAAGCTACTAATTTCTGAACCGGTAAGATTACTTCATCATCAATTTGTTCTTCCCTGAAATAAGAACGGTCAATAGGAAGGCGGATAATAAACTCTGTTCCCTGTCCTTCTTCACTTTCCACAGTAATAGTTCCTTCATGCAACTCTACCAAATCTTTAGTTAATGAAAGCCCGATTCCTGTACCAATGGTATTAAATTTCCGGTAATCACCCTCGTAGAAACGACGGAAAAGTGTCTTTTGTTTCTCTTTCGATATCCCTTTCCCATTGTCCTTTACACGTAAAAGCACCCAATCTTTATTTTCCGCATAGGATAAAGTTACCTGAATAAAACCATCTTCTTTTGTATATTTTGCAGCGTTAGACAGCAGATTATAAAGAATCTTATCCAATTTATCCGTATCAAAATAACCAATGATTGATTCCGGATCACACAACACAGAGAAATGTATCTTTTGTTTCTTAATCAAAGGCTGAAAACTTTCCGCCCCATTTTTCACAAAGGAAGCGATATCTCCCGGAGATACACGAAGCCTCAGATTGCCGGTTTCCGCTTTTCGAAATTCAAGGATTTGTTGTAATAAACGTATCAACCGACGAATATTACTATTCATCACCACATACAAGTCTGTATGCTTTGGAGCTTGTATTTTAAGCTCATCTACGGTAGCTGAAATAATTGTCAACGGAGTCAGCAATTCATGGGTAATATTTGTGAAGAACTGCAACTTGGCATGGTTCAATTCCTCCGCTTTCGCCTTCTCCAATTCACGCAAACGGAGTTCATTCCGTAGTAAAATACGATTTTTCGTTATTCTGTATAGTCCAATGACAGTTCCAATGACAATCAATAAATATAAAATATATGCCCACCAGGTTGCCCAAAATGGAGGAAGCACAACAACCGTCATTTCCCGAATATATCCATTCCAAATACCATTCTCATTTGTCACTTTCAATTTAAATTTATACGTCCCGCTTTTCAAATTATTATAGTAAGCAAAACGACGATTGGCGCTTGTATAAACCCAATCCTTATCAAATCCCTCTAACTGATAAGCGTATCGGTTAAGTTCGGGATTCTTATATGTCAGTGCCGCAAACTCTATATTGAAGTTATTATATTTATAAGGTAACTCTATTTTCTGAGTAAAAGCAGGAGTTAATGGAGATATTTCCCGTTGCACCTCCAAAGGTAATGTACTTATGGAACGATTGAATATCTTTATATCCGTAATTGCAAACTGAACATCTCCTTGAATATCTTCCATATCCTCAGGAATAAAGCTATTATAGCCTTTATAACCACCAAAAAACAATTCTCCCTCCCGACTGCAAGCAGATTGAGCGATAAAGAAATTTCCTTGTAGCCCATCAGCTTCTGTGTACACACGAACAACCGGTTCGTTACTTTTCATTTGAGCACCCAGTTTTACCAAACCGACATTCGTCCCCAACCACAAATTTCCATTTTTATCTTCTTCGATACTTCCGACCATATCTCCGGGAATATTATATTCCTGATTTTTCTCTTCAAACCGGTCATTCTGTCTATTATACAGATAAATTCCTCCCCCTTCGGTGCCAACCCATAAACGTCCCGATTTATCTATGTGCAAACACAATACATTATTGGTCAGCATTCTTTTATTATAAAAACTATAATTATAATATTTCAAGGTAGACGGATTTCGGATGTCACCTTCAATATGAATCAGACCATAATTCGAAGTGGCTATCCACATACTATTATCACTATCGGCAATTATATCCCTTACATAAAACCAATTCAATTGAGCACCATCTACAAAACTCATATTTTCGAATAAAAAGCTATTTCCATCCGCCAACTGTACACCTAAACTTCCACGTGTACCTACCCAACAATTAGCATATTTGTCTTCATAAAGTGCAGAAACACAAGAAGAACCTAAGAATTTACAATTTTCCGGAGTCAGGTTTCTTACCCTTTGTCCTTTGTGGTAAGCAAATATTCCACCATCATACGTTCCAAACCAAATTTCTCCACTACCCTTTCTCTGGACGACAGAAAAAACTGTGGGAATAGTCATTCCGGTAAATTCCGGCATTTGTGAATGCGACTTCAATTTTCCTGTTGCATATTCCAGACAAGCTAATCCATAGGTACCGATCCCCATCCAAATATTATTGTCAGAATCTGTAAACAAAGACCGTACGGAAGTGGTCGGAATATCATCATCGGCAAAATTCAAACTATGAAAGGTAAACATAGACTGATGTGTATCTGCATTCAGGACTCCTCCTCCAATAGAACCAAGCCACATCATACCGGAGTTATCACGTATAATGGAATTTATTTCATCACAAGAAATATAATGAGAAGAGCCGCGGGATTTATAATTAATAAAGTGTCCGGGAGTATCATTGCTCATAATACTCAACCCGCTACGTGTTCCTACCCACAAAGTATTGGTATTCAAGTCTTCAGATATATCATATACAATATCATCGGATAAACTAATATTGTCACCTAATTTATGCCGATAGTTCACGTAAGATACCCGCTGCAGGTCTTTCGGATTATTGAGTTTAAAAAGTCCGCAATTCCAACTACCTACCCATATGTTTTTATTGGTATCTTCGTAAATAACATGAGCAGAATTACGTTCATTCAATTGAGGATAAGCATAAAACTTGTCGGTAGAAGGGACATACCTATATAATCCCGACGACCATGTACCAATCCATAAATCACCTTCCGAGTCTTCGAATAAAGATTTGATAGCAGTATAATCCAGGACTCCATCAGTCTGTTCCCGATGATAAACTACAAATGAATCTTTTTCGGCAATATATTTGCACAGCCCGGAATCCGTTCCCAGCCATACAGAATGATCCCGAGTAACCAGCAAACAAGATACGACATTATTAGGAATTTCAGGAGCCAGAATTTTTCTGATCTCCCCTGTTTTTTTATTAAGAATATTCAAGCCTTCCTGAGTGCCAATCCACAAGTTGTGTTTATAATCATCCACCAAACAAAGTATGTTGTTATTAGTCAGTAAACCGGGGGCGTAAAGATTTGATTTATATAACGTTGCCTCATAGCCATCATATTGATAAAACCCGTAACGGCTAGCCAACCAGATAAAGCCATCCTTATCCTGATAAACTTTCTGGATTTCATCTGTAGGCAAATTATTAAGAGCAGGCAGTTTCTTAAAATTCAAATGTGAAACAATATCACCTTCGAATGCGAAAAGTAAAGTTGAAAATAAGGCACAAAAAATAGAGGCATAAAACCTTCTATTGATACAAGAATATTGATTGTTTTCCATAATACAATAATTGTAATATTTGCAAAGATAAAAAAGTTTTATGTATATATAAGGAGAATTATCATTCTTTTTAATCGATTTTACACGCAAAAACGCCCTTTTCTGTAATTGAATGATATATAACCGTTATCGAAACATATTTGCTCCAAAGATTTGATTAAAAGAATTATATTTGAACCCTGAAACAAATACCTCAAGTCATGAAACATTTATTTATCAGGTTTCTTTTATTTTACCTGTTTTTTATTGGAATAAGCCCAATAAACGCACAACACAGAAAGGCTGCTAATCCTATTTTATCCGGCTTTCATGCCGATCCGGAGATCTTATACTCCCGGCAGACCAAACGTTATTATATCTATCCTACCAGTGACGGTTTCCCCGGTTGGGGTGGAAGTTATTTTAAGGTCTTCTCTTCAAGGAATTTGAAGGAATGGAAAGAAGAAAGAGTCATTTTAGATATGAAAAAAGATGTCTCTTGGGCAAACGGAAATGCTTGGGCCCCCTGTATTGAAGAAAAGGAAATAGACGGGAAATATAAATACTTTTTTTATTACAGTGCAAATACTGTCACTAATAAAGGTAAGCAAATAGGAGTAGCCACGGCAAACTCACCGACCGGTCCGTTCACCGATTCCGGAAAACCGATTATCACTTCCTCACCTGTCGGACAAGGGCAACAAATTGATGTGGATGTATTTACTGATCCCACATCAGGCAAAAGTTATCTCTACTGGGGGAACGGCTATATGGCAGGGGCCGAACTCAATAATGATATGCTGTCTGTCAAAGAAGAAACAATCACGGTGATGACTCCCAAAGGCGGAACTCTGCAAACGTATGCTTTCCGAGAAGCTCCCTATGTATTCTTCAGAAAAGGAGTTTATTATTTCCTATGGTCCGTTGATGACACGGGATCACCCAATTATCATGTAGCTTATGGGACCGGCAATTCTCCATTAGGCCCCATTCAGGTTGCCAAAGAACCGATTATTCTCATACAATCTCCTAAAGATGAAATTTACGGTCCGGCACATTGTTCGGTTCTTCAAGTTCCTGACAAAAAGGACAGTTGGTTTATCGTATATCATCGTATTAATAAGGAATATCTGAAACATGGACCGGGTTGGCACCGTGAAGTCTGTATAGACCGGTTGGAATTTAATAAAGACGGGACAATCAAGCAAGTAATTCCCACACCCTAATCCCATTATCAAGTTTCATTAGAAAATGATAAATCAGGATCAGGTAAAGTCAGTTTCCTTATGGGAAACTCTAGTTTCCAAGGCTCGAAACTTTAGTTTCAAAGGTTTGAAACCAATCGTTTCACTAAGGGAAACACTTTGTTTCTCGGTGAGAAACAGAATCGTTTGCCTTAGCTACTTTTTCGCCTGTAGACCCTATCTAAATTGAAGGTGATAGGTGATAGATTAGGTGATAGGTTAGCGACAACCTATCACCATTCTGAATGTACGATGAACAAGCAGTTTCAGAAGGGAGGTGATAGGTTGAAAGAGGATTCTTGTTTTTTACATAGGAAGAGGATTGCGAATATACAGGGTCCGGCATTTATAATGTTTCTTCTATCCGATCAGAAAGCACAATTCCTCCTTGAGGATAAACTTCTAATTGCACCCTTCCCTTTTCTTTTACCTTCAAAGGTATAAGCTGAGGTTCTCCTCTCTTATCATCTTTATAAAGAGACACTGTTTTTCCGGCAAACATATCCAAATCAAACTTCAATTTTAACGGTTCACTTCCGGCATTTACAGCTGCTACATACCAAGTATCTCCATGACGACGAGCTAAAACTATGTATTTTCCCGGATAACCTTCAATGAAACGTGTTTCATCCCAAGTGACAGGAACCTGTTTCATAAAATCCATGCAAACCGGAGAAACATCATTCAGATTATTCGGAGCAAGAGCAAAGTTCTGAACGGGGTTTTGGAATAGTATGGCTGTCGCCAACTGGAATATGTCAGTAGTACGACGAGTGGTGCCTCCGTCATTGTTACGATTCAGACACTTGTTCAGGAAGCAGCCGCCAAACTCCATACAGCCTACTGCGTTGCGAATGAACGGATGCAGGCAAGTATTGAATGCTTCTTCATCACAGAAATGCTGGCTGAACACCATATTCTCGGAAGCCAGCACAGCTTCACTGCCTACATAATTGGGATACATACGTTCCCAGCCGCGAGGTAAGGTGCAACCATGGAAGATTACCATTAGCCCGTGGTCATCCGCATCGCTCAGGATCTCTTCATACAGGCGCATCGTCTCGAAAAAATCGACTTTGATTCCTTTTACACCCAGGCTTTGCAGCCATTTCATTTCACGTTTGCGGATGATTGCATTGTCCATGTGATTAATCGGGCCTTGTTCAATGTCATTCCAATAGCCGGAGGAACTGTACCACAAAAATAATTCCACTCCTTTGCCACGTGCGTAGTCAATCAGAGATTTCATACGTTCACGGCCGATATTAGTATCCCACCAGTTATCTATCAGTGCATATTCATATCCCATAGCGGCGGCAAAATCAATGTAACGCATCTGGTCGTCATAGTTGATACTGCCGTCCTGCCAAAGAATCCAACTCCATGTGCCACGCCCGAAACGGTAGTCATGCTTCGTCTCATAAAGAGGGTTTACGACATCCCAAGGAACAGTGGTTTCCACAATCGGTTTCAACGTTTCGCCGACGGTAATCGTACGCCAAGGGGTAGCACCGGGTAATGCGAATGCCGGAGCAACCGTTCCGTTGCCATTATTCTCTTCGGGCATCGGGAACGCCACTGTGTACAGATTGCCTTCACTGACATCGCTCAAACGGGAACCGCAATAGCGACTGTCTACTCCTGTTTCGCTCACCAGCACCCAACCGGCGTCACCGATACGGAACAGACAAGGGAAAGTATATCCATGACCGTACTGCGAACGTTCGCTCATCGGTGCATCCGCTTTATATTCTTCTTCATAACTCGGTTTTGTGCGCTTCCATCCGATCATCGCATCGCTCTGCGGACACAGGAAAGTTGTAGTCTGCCGCGGAAAACGGAAACCGGTCTGTTCATGATTGACGGTAACGCTGCCTTTCCCTCCCTGTCGCGGTAAGGTATAACGGAAAGCGACATCATTATTACTTACGCGGAAAACGATTCCTATCTTCTGTCCCTGCGCATTCTCCAAATTACAAGTCAGTTCATTCGCACGATAATGTACTTGGGAAGTCTTAATACGTGTCTGATGATAGACAGTATCTATCACCTCTACGGAATGTCCCGACAACTTCAGGGCTTTCGTAAAGTCGCCTATATTCGTGCTGATTCCCAAAGGAGATTTTTCCAGCATTGCTTTCCCGTTGTAGGTAACGGAATAGCAGGGAGTTTCTTCGTCCTGCACAAATACAACTAATTGCAGTTTCTCATCCGGGCCTTTCACTACTACATCTTGTGCTGCAAGGCTATTCAGGCTGAGAGATATCGCCAATATGCTTACAATGTTTTTCATATATACTAATTCCAGCTTATTATCTTTAGAAAATTCACATCTACCCCCAGATACGTTCTTTTTCACTTCCAGCAACTTCTACTTCGTTTTCAGACGAATCACCGTAAATGAATAGGCGGGTAGTTGCTGCTTGAAGTTTGCTCCGACTTCGATAGTGTCGGTCACGGGAAGTGGAGTTGATTCCGGTACACCTGCCAATACTGTCCTTACAGCAGAAGGTTGAACACTGCCTATGCCAGGTAATTGTATTTCTGTCTCCACACTGACAGGCAATAAGTTGACCAGTTTCACAATCACATCTCCGGTCTTGCTATCGCGGACAATGGAGGAACCGATACGAAGCTTCACCCGGTTGTCCTGATTATCAAGAATTATCTGTGAGGGGATATAATGGCTACCTGCATTCTGCCCATATAACTTTTGAACGTAATATCCGGTAGTCGGTTTCACTTCACGGTTATTGAAGTAAATCAAGTCCGGGCTCCATTGGGTATGCTTTTCTTTTGCCAGCAAAGGAGCATAAGAAGTCATGTGTACTACGTCTCCATTACGTTCCAAGACGGTCAGGTAAAGAGCTTCAGTCAATGCTGTTTCCATATTGGCTTTCCGCCCGGGAATATGAGTGGCATATTCGCCTAGATAAACTTTAGTCTTTTTTGAACGGTCGTATTTATCGTAGAAGTCCTGATTATGCAGAAACCACCCCGGAGACTGATAATAATGTTCGTCTACCATAGGAATGCCTAATTTATCCGCCAACTTCCAACCTTCGACGTAATCGGTACCTTCATTGAAAGGACCAACTGTACCTACAACGATTATTTCAGGGTATTTCTCCTTAATCGCATTGAAAATCATCGTAAAGCGTTCCTCGAAAATATCAGTGATAAGATCCTCATTACCGATACCTATATACTTCAGATTGAAAGGCTTCGGATGTCCGGATTCGGCACGTACCTTTCCCCATTTTGTCTTTCGGGCGTCACCATTCGCCCATTCTATCAAATCCAGAATATCCTGAATATAAGCAGGCATTTCACTCATCGGGATACCGCCTTGTTGTCCGCCTCTCAAATCACCGTGACAAGCAGAGTTCTGACAAGGCACACCGGCAGCAAGCACCGGAAGCGGTTCGGCACCTATATCCTCGCAAAACTGGAAATATTCATAATAACCCAGTCCCATGCTCTGATGATACCCCCAAAGGTTGCGGGCAGATTTACGGGCTTCCAACGGGCCAATCGTATTTTTCCATTGATAGATATTCTTCAAACCGTCTCCATGAGCTACACAACCACCGGGGAAACGGACAAAGCGAGGATGTATATCGGCTAGTGTCTGCGCCAAATCGGCACGCAGACCATTCTTTCTACCTTTGAATGTATTCTGTGGAAAAAGAGAAATCATATCCAATTCGACTTCTCCCACTGATTGCAGTTGAAGTTCCAGATGCGTATCGGCAGCTGTTTTTGCAGTCAATACAGTTTTATAAGTTTTCCATGAACGGGAAGAAACGGTTATCGATGCCTCTCCCTGCACTGTGCCATTGGAATCTATCAAACGTACCTGCAATTTGTTAGATTTATGTCCGGCCGGAATACGTCCAAACAAAGAGAAATCATACTTTTCGCCGGCTTGAAGGGCTATCCCATCAAACCCTGCATTTGTCAGTACAGCTCCCGGCTGTTGTATATTCAACACAGCGTAATGAGGATTATTCGGATGAACGGGATCGGAGGTATTTATTGTGAATGTGGCATTATCTCCCTCCAACTTCCAGGAATGCGTACTGTTCCAATTCTTATCTCCCTCACGGTCGGACGGATCATATTCAAAATCCCTGTTTTGAATCAGTTCTGCGTATAAGCCACCATCAGCAGAATAGTTAATATCTTCGAAGAATATTCCCAACAGCAAATTACTGATTTCTTTTGTTTCCTCCGGTTGTACCGTAATCGTCGCTTTTACAGGTTTCAGCCCGGCAAAACGCTCTTTATCTTGTACCGGACGTTCTGCATGCAAAAAATTCCGGTATTGGTTCCTTTCATAGTGTTTCGTCAATTTGTCCACCAGTGTCCAAGATACCCGATTAATATTTCCGGTCTGTTCCTGCCCGTCAATAGTTACCTTTACTCTTGTTCCCTCAAAATCAGAGGTTACCTGAGGATATTTCTGACTTTCCCAATAAACCAGGTCTTTCGATTTTGCCTGCCCGTATCCGTCATGTGTATTCAACTTCCATGTGCAGAGCCATCCGCCGTCAGGAAGTTGCTTCAAGAACGGATCGAGCATTTTCTTCTGCGATCCCCAACGGCTATAATCACAACGGAGGTATCCGGTTCCCTGTCCTACTGCGAACCAATGCTTCTGATCCATGCTCCAGGCAAAACGAAGTCCGCTGCGTCCGTCATCCCGGGAAGTTGCATACGAAAATAGAAAAACGGAATCCGGAGTGTTCGCCGCCTCTCCGATTGCAGCTAAAGTAACCTGTTGGAACGACAAAAACAAGACAATTACTAGCAGGAATAATTTTTTCATGGCATAAGTATCATTAAGATTATCAATCATAAAGACAAACTCTTCACTGTTATGAGAAGCACATATTGAGTGTAAAATCACCAATTATTATTCAAAGGCATATCAAGAAACAAACTCACAATAATCTAATGAAGATTGCAGTGTTGACAAACAACTATCAAGGAATTTACAACCTTTCATCAAAACGTCTATTTCATTTTGGGTAAAATTAGAAGAAAGAATCTTTAATCCTACGGCCCTTTGACCAACTTCAACCCTTTCCTTAACAGAGTCATATAAGCCAACCTGTGCGTTGTAAGAACTTCTATAAGCAGAGTATAAACCAGAATCATATCCCCCATGATAGCAACTGATAAGAATAGCATTTGACCTAATATCTACATTATGCACTAAATCTTTAAGTTCAGACTCTAGCTGATTAATTTCATGACTACAATACAGGTAATCATAATCATGTTGCAATGTATTTAACTTTGTAGAAAGGCTATCTACATAAGCTTTTAAGTCGGAAGTTTGAGATAGATTATTGTCTTGAGCAACTACACAACTCATTCCGAATAAAGTAAGGATAAATAATAATATTAATTTTTTCATAATCAATGGTATTAACTTTTCACAAAAATACTAATAATAATCAACATACCAATCATTTTCATTTGGGTGTTTTGTTCTTTATAACCAAACATTTTAATATGTTTTTTAGCACAAAAAGGGAAATAACGCTTACCCGATTGATAGCTAAACGATATTTTTCAAAATCAATAGTAATAGTCTTTATGACCTTTTAAGTTTTCAAATTTAGATAAAGAGAAGCATTTCGCAGTGTTGAAACCATACCATTCGGGAATACCTCCGGAGCAAATACAG
>ERZ772818.3459-NODE-3459-length-10751-cov-2.275617_pt1 | contig 10751 bp, 10 predicted proteins | sample MGYA00580837_ERZ772818 | MGnify/ENA primary metagenome ERZ772818 (study PRJEB29015, sample SAMEA2737671) | human gut metagenome | biome: human gut; feature: human-associated habitat; material: faeces | place: China | collected 2012 ...
ATCCATGTTGATGAGCCAGAGTGGCACTTTTTTCTAAATCAGTAATCTTTAGAAGCGGATTGCTAGGTGTTTCAAGATAAAGTGCTTTTGTATTGGGTTTGATGGATTGTTCTATTTTATCAAGATTACTCGTATCTATGATCGTGTACTCGAGACCATTTTTAGTAAGAACTTTGTCAAATAGACGGAATGTTCCTCCATAGACATCATCTCCTAATAAGATATGATCGCCAGCTTGAAAAAGAGAAAAAACGGCATGAATCCCAGAAAGACCAGAAGAAAAAGCGAATCCTCGAACACCGCCTTCCAAATCAGCAATCAGTTCTTCCAATGCAAAACGAGTAGGATTACCAGATCTTGAATATTCATATTGTTTAGGCTGGCCGACGCCATCTTGCCGATAAGTGGATGTTTGATAAATAGGTACACTGACAGCTCCTGTTGTGGGATCTTCACTGATGCCTCCGTGGATCAATTTTGTTTGAATGTGCATGTTTCTTTCCTCCTATAAGTAAATGTTTTTTGATAAATAGCGGTCTGCTGCGTCTGGAAAAATCGTAACGACACGATGACCAGGTGGTAAACGACGAATTTCTCTTAATGCTGCTGCAAAAGCCGCACCACTCGAACTTCCAACTAATAGTCCTTGTTCTCGTGCTAACTGCCTAGTATAGTTAAACCCTTCTACATCAGAGATTGTCTCGATCTGATTGATTGAAAGGGGAGAAAGAAACGGCGGAATGAATTCTACACCGATACCCTCAATTTCGTGAGGGGCTGGATCACCACCATTTAACACAGAGCCCTCTGGTTCTACACCGATTATTCGAATGTCGGGATATTTTTCTTTCAAAAAGGTAGAAGTTCCAGCAAAGGTTCCACCACTCCCAATTCCTGCTACAAAACTATGGATATTTTCTTTGATTTCATGAAAGATTTCTGGCCCTAACGTATGATAGTAAGCAGCAGGATTATCTTTATTTTCAAATTGAAGAGGCAGATAGCTGTTTGATATCTCCTCTGCAAGTTTTTTACTTTTGCTGATGGCACCGATGATTCCTTGCTCACTAGGAGAATGGATGATCTTTGCTCCCAATGCTTTCATCAATTGTTGTTTTTCTAAGCTAAACTTCTCTGGAACAACAAAAACCGTTCTTAATTTGTATGTGAGTGCGGCCAGAGCGATCCCAATTCCTGTATTTCCGGCAGTTGGTTCGATGATCGTCGTTTTTTCATTGATTTTTCCTTGGGCAAATCCTTCTTTGATCAAATAACTGCCCAATCTATCTTTGATACTTCCTCCAGGATTTAAATATTCTAGTTTTGCATAAATAGCAGAACCTTTAGGCATAGAATAGTGCTGATTGTCAAAGCGATAAAGCGGTGTGGAACCAATAGCTTCTGTAATTGTCGAGATAATCATATGGACCTCCTAAAAAAGATAATAAAAAAAGGAGCTGACTATTAAATCAGCTCCTTGAAAGACATAGAGAAAAATTGAGTAGATAAAAAGATAAGTTACCTGGTACTCATTCTATGAAGGGCAATTAATAGACATGACAAATAGTATGCTGCTTTTATGCACCATACAACAGCAACGATTCAATTGTTTTTGGTTGCTGACTGTCATGTGTATCCCTCCAAGTAAAATTTTTATTAACGATAGCATGAAAAAAAATAAAAGTCAAAGGCTTGAAAGAAAAAAATATTTCGATAGCATCGTTTACCCGTGTTTATTTTTCTGACAAATAGGCATGAGACCTTAAAAGATAGAGAATACTCTAGTTTTCTGACCGGTTGTCTGATACAATAAAGTTGATTATGATAAAGAAAAGAAGGAGCAAAAATAATGATCTCAGCAAGTGATTTAAGAGCCGGTATGACTTTCGTACAAGACGGCAAACTGATTAAAGTTCTGGATGCAAGCCACCATAAACCTGGTAAAGGAAATACAGTTATGCGTATGAAACTGAAAGATGTCCGTTCAGGTGCAACATACGACACAACGTTCAGACCAGAAGAAAAATTTGAAAAAGCACATATCGACACAAAACCTGTACAATATTTGTACACGATGGATGATACAGCTTTCTTCATGGATTTGGAAACATATGAGCAATATGAAATTCCTGTAGAAACAGTAGAAGAAGAAATGAAATATATCCTAGAAAACATGGAAGTAAAAATCCAATTTTTCGGTAGCGAAGTCATCGGCGTTCAATTACCAACAACTGTCGTATTACGTGTTGTGGAAACACAACCTTCCATCAAAGGTGCAACAGTCACTGGTTCAGGTAAACCAGCGACAATGGAAACTGGCTTAGTGGTCAATGTTCCTGACTTCATCGAAACAGATGAATTATTGGAAATCAATACAGCAGAAGGTTCTTATGTAAAACGTGCGTCAAAATAATTCGCTAACGGATTGATAAGAATTTGAAAACAGAGCTTGACCTCTTGAAAGGCAGATCATCGGATCTGCCTTTCAAGAGGTTTTTTGTGGAATCAGCAAATTGAAAAATAAAAAAGTATTTGATTTTATTTATATTTTGAAAGATGAATGGCAAAAGCTAGAGAAAGAAGAAACTGCACTTATTTATGAAGAAATTGAAATGATTCATAAAATTGAAAATATCCGAACTATTCCGAACTATATTGAAGCGAAAATATTTTTTCATCACTAAATAGTGTTGAATTTATGTTTTTATGTATAAATAGCTTCTAATAGTTCGGGTATTTTGTTTTTATAACCATTTTTATTCTTATTTTTAAAAAAATATTTCGAAATATACTAGACAATTCAGAAAATTTTGTATAATATTATTCCAATAAAATTCAAATCTTTATCAAATGAAATTCCAATAAAAACGGAAAAAAAGTGAAAAGAGGAATGAAAAAATGACAGAATTGATAATTGGCGGAGTCACAGCAAGCACATTGGCAGAAAAGTATAAGACACCTCTGTATGTGTATGATGAAGAAAAGATGAGACAAACGATGCTGTCATTCAAGCGAGGCTTTGTATCGAAACGTTTTGATACAAAAGTGCTTTACGCCTCTAAAGCATTCCAAACGATTGAGATGCTGCATTTAGTTCGTGAATATGGATTCGGGCTAGATGTTGTCAGTGGTGGGGAAATCTATACCGCTTTGCAAGCTGATTTTCCTAGAGATACTATCTACTTCCATGGTAACAACAAGACGCCAGAGGAACTGATCTATGCACTTGAAAATGATTTGTTGCATATTGTTGCCGATAATTTGATGGAAGTTGAATTATTAGCAGAATTAAGCCAACGCTATTTAAAAAAAATCTGTATCATGCTTCGGTTGAATGTCGGAGTAGAAGCACATACTCATGAATATATCGTCACTGCGCATATTGATTCAAAATTCGGCATGAGCTATGAAAGTAAAGAGTGCCAACAAGCCCTTCAGTTGATAAAAGAAAGCAGCTATCTAGAGTTAGAAGGATTTCATGCTCATATCGGGTCACAAATTTTTGATGTTACTGCTTGGTTAGCTGAAATCGACAAATTGACGAATTACTTAACCGATTTTGACCAACCTCTTTCCTTGAATCTTGGCGGAGGGTTTGGGATTCGTTATACACAAAATGATCAGCCGATCCCAGTCGAAGAGGCACTAAAAAAACTGATTGAATATACGGAAGAAGCTTTGGAAAAACGAAAACTGACCATTCGTCAATTACTGATCGAACCGGGTAGAAGTATTGTTGGAGAAGCTGGTACAACACTATACACGATTGGTTTCATCAAAAAGACACCACATAAAAAATATTACTTTGTAGATGGCGGGATGACAGATAATATCCGCCCAGCTCTGTATCAGGCAGCATACGATTGTGATTTAGCAGAAAAATTGTCGGAAGAAAAAACAGAAAAAGTGACGATTGCAGGAAAAATGTGTGAATCAGGCGATGTGGTAATTAAAGAAGCTTATTTGCCGAAAGCAGAATCGGGTGATCTTTTAGCTGTTTATTCCACGGGAGCTTATGGATACTCGATGAGCAGCAACTACAATCGAGCGACACGACCAGCAGTTGTTTTTGTCAATAATGGCCAATCAAGACTGGTTGTTCGCAGACAAGCATTTTCTGATCTACTAAGGGGGGAAGTTTCCTATGATCCTTCATAAATATAATGGCTGCGGAAATGATTTTATCTTATTAGATTACGCAGAAGACACAGATTATAGTCAATTAGCCGCTTCTTTATGCGCAAAAGAAAAATATGACACAGACGGATTGATCGCCGTAAAAATCGATCCGTTGGAAATGATCTATTACAACAAAGATGGTAGCCGTGCCCCTATGTGCGGAAATGGTATTCGCTGTTTTGCTCGATATGTGAATGATCAAAATAGGATGGATGAACAGGAATTCAACGTAGAGACATTAGCAGGCACAAGAAAAATTACGGTGTTGGATCCCTCACCTTTTTATTGCAGCGTAGATATGGGAGTGCCAGATGATTCTCCGGAAAAAATCAAAGCTAATCAAACTTATCCAATAAAAAACCAGGAAATAGAGATCAATGGTGAAAAAGTAACGATCACTAGTTTATTTTTAGGGACGATCCATACCGTTGTTTTTGTTGAAAATGCGCGTGAGGAAGTCTGGAGAAAAAGAGGTGAACTGATCTGTCATCATCCTTTGTTCAAAGAAAAAACCAATGTCAACTTTGTAGAAGTAGTCAATGAACAAGAATTGATCGTCCGTACCTATGAAAGAGGAGTAGGTTGGACACTTGCTTGCGGTACAGGTTGCTGTGCCTCTTATGTGGTTGCTAAGGAAACTGGGAAAATTTCAGCAGATCAGGTAGTTGTTCACTTGGAACAAGGAGACTTGATGATCTCTGGTGAGGATGCGATACAAATGGCTGGCCCAGCAGTTCATGAATGGACAAGAATATTGGAGGAATGAAGATGATAAAAGGTTCGATCGTGGCGCTGATCACGCCGATGAATGAAGAGGGATCAGTAGATTATGCTGGTTTGGAAAAATTGATCCAATTCCATTTAGATGAACAAACAGACGGATTATTAGTTTTAGGTACAACAGGAGAATCTTCTACGCTCACACAATCTGAGGAGGAGCAGATCCTTCAACTGACAGTAAAGAAAGTGGCTGGCCGTGTGCCGGTGATTGCAGGAGCTGGAACGAATAATACGAAAGAAACGATTGAAAAAGCGAAGCATTTTGCTTCTTTGGGGGCAGACGCACTTTTGGTCATCACCCCTTACTACAACAAAACAAGTGATGCAGGACTAGCTGCTCATTTTACAGCAATTGCAGAAGCCTCACCGATTCCGCTTATTTTGTATAATGTTCCTTCTAGAACAGGCATGTCGATTCCAATCCATGTATTAGTAAATTTAGCAGAACATCCTAATATCATTGGTTTGAAAGAAGCCTCAGGAGATATGGCTTATGTGATGGATGCCGCTCGGTTGATTGGAGAAGAATTCTTCCTTTACAGTGGAAATGATGATTTGATCCTACCAGTAATGAGTGTAGGAGGAAGCGGTGTAATAAGTGTATGGGCGAATATCCAACCTAAAATAGTCCATGAATTAGTAAAAGATACGCAGGACGGAAGATGGCAGCAAGCAAAAGAAAAGCAATTAAATGCACTTGAACTGATCCATGCCTTGTTCAGTGAGACCAATCCTATTCCTGTCAAAGCAGCCATGTCATTATTAGACTTACCTTCCGGACCTCTACGCCTGCCTTTAGTTTCTCTTTCAAAAGAGAAAAAGAAACAATTAGCTCAGCTTTTGTTAAAAGAAAGGACGGTTGAAAAATGAAAATCGGACTGATTGGCAGTGGACAGATGGGAAATAGAGTCGAAGAAGTTGTACAAGAAAGAGGAGATACGGTCCTTCTTTTACGGACGGCACCTAAAGAAGCAACTACGCTTGCTTTTACGGAACTGCCAGAACTGCTTATTGATTTTTCTCATCCAGATAATTTAGAGAAAATCCTTTCGTATAGCTTATCATATCAACTTCCGTTAGTCATTGGCACGACAGGTTATACACAATCACAGTTCCAAGAAATAAAAGAACATGCCAAACATGTACCTGTGATGTATAGTGCTAATTTTTCGTTCGGCATCATGGTGATGAATCAACTAATCAAGCAAGCAGCTGCAATGTTGCAAGGCTGGCAGATCGAACTGATTGAAAAACATCATAGTCGTAAAAAAGATGCACCATCTGGTACTGCAAATATGCTGCTTCAAACAATCCAAGAAGTGCAAAAGCTGCAGCCCGTATACAACTGGCAAGGGAAAAAAAGAGAAGAAAACCAAATTGGTGTACACAGTATTCGTGCAGGTTCTTTACCTGGTGAACATGATGTATTGTTTGCTGCTACTGATGAAATATTTACGATCAAACATGAATCTTTTTCTAATCGAATCTTTGCTGCAGGCGCAGTAGAAGCAGCGGACTGGTTGAAAGATCAGTCACCAGGTTATTACAAATTAGAAGATTTATTAATGGACAAAGGGGTGTAAAAAACGTGGAAGCTCAAGAAATCATCCGCTACATTCAAACGGCATCTAAAAAGACGCCTGTGAAAGTCTATCTGAATGTAACCGAGCCAATCGAATTTAAAGAAAGTAAAGTTTTTGGTGAAGGAAGCAGCTTCGTTGTTTTTGGTGACTATGAGACGATTGCTCCGGTTTTAGAAGCTGAATCAGAAAAAATCATTGAAATCGAAATCGAAACTGCTGCAAGATACAGCGCAGTTCCTTTGCTAGATATTAAAAAAATTAATGCTCGTATCGAACCAGGTGCTATTATCAGAGATCAAGTGTCAATCGGCAACAATGCCGTGATCATGATGGGAGCGATTATCAATATCGGTGCAGTAATCGGTGAAAACACGATGATTGATATGGGTGCTGTCTTAGGTGGACGAGCGACAGTGGGCAAAAACTGCCATATTGGTGCAGGAGCTGTCTTAGCAGGTGTGATCGAACCAGCATCGGCCAAACCGGTTATCGTAGAAGACGGCGTACTGGTAGGTGCGAATGCAGTGATTGTTGAAGGTGTCCATATCGGAAAAGATGCAGTCGTGGCAGCAGGAGCAGTGGTTTTAGAAGATGTGGCAGCAGAAACTGTTGTCGGTGGAATACCTGCACGTGTATTAAAAATAAGTGATGATCAGACAAAAGAAAATACAGCATTGATTGCTGCGTTACGCGAATTATAGAGGAGATGGAGAAAAATGCGCGAAATAGATACCTGTATTGTGGGGGCAACCGGATTAGTCGGCCAAACGATGCTCAAAGTGTTAGAAGAATATGATTTTCCAGTAGGACGATTGAAATTATTAGCGTCAAAACGTTCAGCTGGCAAAGTTTGTGTATTCAAGGGGAAGAAACACACTGTACAGGAATTGACAGAAACTTCATTTGAAGGATATGATTTAGCGCTATTTTCTGCAGGTGCTTCTGTATCCAAAGAGTTTGCGCCAATCGCACGAAGTCAGGGACTATTTGTCATAGATAATTCCTCAGCATGGCGGGAAGATTCGGATATTCCATTAATCGTTCCAGAGGTCAATCTGGAAGACTATACATTGAATCGGCTGATTGCGAATCCAAATTGTTCAACCATTCAAGCGGTACTTCCGCTTAAAGCTTTACAAGAAGCCTTTGGTATCCAGCGAGTCAATTATTCGACCTATCAAGCAGTTTCTGGTTCCGGGCAAAAAGGCATTGAAGATCTTCATCGTACGCAAAATGACGAGGAACCAGTTTTGTATCCTTATAATATTAGCCAAACGGTGATTCCGGAAATCGATCAGCCTTTGGAAAACGGCTATACCAAAGAAGAACAGAAAATGATAAATGAGACCCGTAAGATTCTGCATCAGCCTGCTTTGCCAGTATCAGCAACCTGCGTACGTGTGCCAATCGAAAATGGACATGGAGTCTCTGTGGCAGTTCAACTGCAAAAAGAGTTTACGACGGAAGAAATTAGAGAGTGTCTCAGCCAGTTTCCAGGGATTCAATTAGAAGATGATCTAGCAGCACATAAATATCCGACGAGCATTCTTGCTAGAGGAACAGATATGGTTTATGTTGGGAGGATCAGAAAAGACACTTCTTTAGAGAACGGATTGTTGTTCTATACGACTGCCGATAACATACGCAAAGGAGCCGCTGCGAATGCCGTACAGATTGCTGCAGCTTTAATGCAGAAAATAGCGGAGGTGGCAAGATGAGTAATACGCTGAAAGTAGCGAAATTCGGCGGAACATCGATGTCTCATGAAGAGCAATTCAAAAAAGTCCGTACAATTGTTCTTTCAGATCCCAATCGCCAAGTGATCGTTGTTTCTGCTTTAGGCAAACGTACGTCAGATGATGACAAAGTAACAGACTTACTTTATTTGATTTATGCTTACCTTCAGCATCATGTTGATTGGACACCCCTTTGGAAAAGGATTTGTGATCGTTTCATTCAAGTAAGAGATGTTCTTGCCCTGCAGTTACCTATTGAAGATGAACTAGCACGCATACAGAAACAACTGGAAGACGAAAAGATAACTGAAGATTATTTAGTAAGTAGAGGTGAATATCTGACTGCTCAACTGATGGCTGAGTATCTTGGTTACCAGTTTATTGACGCAAAAGACCTGATTTTCTTTGACTATGATGGGAAAATCGATCAGGAAAAAACAGCACAGGAAATCACAAAAGCATTTAAAAGATATCCGAAAATGGTTGTTCCAGGGTTTTACGGGGCGAACCCTGCAGGAAAAGAAAAATTATTGGGCCGTGGGGGAAGCGACATTACCGGCGCGATACTGGCGAAGATGTTGCAAGCGGAAAGTTATGAGAATTGGACGGATGTTTCAGGAATCATGATGGCTGATCCGCGAATCATCGATCATCCTAAAATCATCGAGGAAATCTCTTTTAGAGAACTGAGAGAGATGGCTTATATGGGGGCTAACGTTCTTCATGAAGCAGCTGTTTTCCCAGTTCAAGAGGCTGATATCCCCATCCAAATAAAAAATACCAATGATCCTTTCGCTCAAGGGACAAAAATATCGAATCACGAAATAGAAAAGGAAAATGGACTGACAGGAATAGCTGGACGCAAGGATTTTCTTTCGATCACTTTATTCAAACGTCATATGTCCGATGAAATCGGGTTTATCTGGAAAGCAATGAGCATTTTTGCTAAACATGAGATATCAATCGAACATATTCCTTCAGGGATCGACAATATCGGAGTGATCGTCTCAGCAGAAGCGATTGCCGATAAATTATTTCTCATCACGAAAGAATTAAAAGAAACACTTGGCGTGGAAGAAATCGTCGTGATTGAAGACTTAGCTTTGATCTCTGTCGTTGGCGGACCGCATAAAGAATTGATCGGTTTATCTGGAAAAGTGTTATCGATATTGAATAAATTAGAAATTCGCACATCGATCTTATCACAAGGAGCACAGGAGTTGAATCTGATCATCGGTGTACCGAATAATCAATATGAAACAGTAGTGAAGGGTATCTATGAAGGGATGGTGAATACGGATGCTGAAAGAATATCGAATGGCACTCCATCAAATTCCTGAAATCGGATTTCATGAATTCAAAACAAAAAAATATTTATATGAACAAGTAAAAAATAGTGGAGCCGTTATCCATGAAATCGGCGAAACAGGACTACTCCTTTATTTTGATAATCAACAAGAAGAAACGATTGCTTTTCGAACAGATATCGATGCACTGCCAGTCAAAGAAGAAACGAATCTCTCTTTTGCTTCTAAGCATGAAGGGTATATGCATGCATGTGGTCATGACGGACATATGGCGATGCTTTTAGGGTTGACTGACTTTATAACTAAACACATTGAGGATCTTATTTATAATGTAGTACTGATCTATCAGCCATCAGAAGAATTTCCGGTGGCGCACAAAGCGTTATTCAGTCAGGATTGTTGGATAAATATGAAGTACAAGCAATATTTGGCTTTCATCTATGGCCTGGACTAGCTAAGGGAGAAGTTTTCTCTCGACCAGGACCTTTGATGGCACAAAGCAGTGAAACAGACATTATCATTAAAGGCCAGTCTGCACATATTGCTTCTAGTGAAAAAGGAATCGATAGTCTGGAGGCAGCTGTACGATTTTTGAAAAATGTTTATGATTTTGATCGGCAATTACCGGCAGAGTGGAATCATCTAATGAAATTTGGCCAAATCCAAGGTGGAACGATCCGAAATGTTTTAGCTGGAGAAGTTATTGTATCCGGAAGTATCCGTTCTTACAGTTCAGATATGCAAAATTATTTGAAGAGGGGATTAGACCATTTAGCAGAACAGTTTCACTCTACAGCTACTATTTCTTTTCACTATAATGACGGCTATCCAGCTGTGATCAATCATGGAGGCTTATATGCAGCGTTGTCGGATTCAAACAAATTACATGAATTAGAGGATCCAGTTCTTCAAGCCGAAGATTTTGGCATATATACGCAACAATATCCATGTGTATTTTTCTTTTTAGGTGTCGGTGATACCCCTGCTTTACATGATCCGACGTTCGATTTTGATATGGATGTTTTAGAAAATGGTGTAGAATGGTACAAAACGATTCTTTTTACAGAAAATCTTCTTGTAAAAATCGATAGCAGTTCAAAAGAGGAGCGAGTAAATAATGATGAATTTATCCAATCGATTTAGTCCCAGGCTTTCTAGAATAGAAG
>ERZ772818.3460-NODE-3460-length-10750-cov-4.482562_pt1 | contig 10750 bp, 7 predicted proteins | sample MGYA00580837_ERZ772818 | MGnify/ENA primary metagenome ERZ772818 (study PRJEB29015, sample SAMEA2737671) | human gut metagenome | biome: human gut; feature: human-associated habitat; material: faeces | place: China | collected 2012 ...
TGGTATCAATATTTGGTGAAAGACGCACTTCTTTGACATCGATGGTCTTCTGCTTCTTCTTGGCTTCTTTTTCTTTTCTTGCAAGCTCGTAACGATATTTACCATAATCGATAATCTTACATACCGGTGGTTTCGCCTGCGGGGCAATTTTTACCAGGTCAAGCCCTGCCTCCTGAGCTTTGAACATTGCTTCTTTCGCGGACATGATTCCAAGCTGTTCTCCGTCCGAACCGATTAAGCGTACCTCTTTGTCTCTGATCTGTTCGTTAATCATTAAATTGCTAATTGTAGTGCACCTCCATACCTGTTAGATAGATTCTAATGACTTCTCGTCGCCCTCATATTTACATAAAAAAAGCGTGGACAAAATCCACACCCAGTTATCACACCTGCTGATATCCAGATTCCCGACACAATCAGAATAAACTCTGTGTCTTTATAAAATTCTAAATATCATAAATGCTGTGCAATATAAACCCAAGCCGCTGACTTAAATGCGCTGAGGTGAGAGTGAACTCTGCTTTGTTTTCTTACGTACTTCTATAAGATACCATGTTTCTTCTGTGTCGTCAAGTACTTTTTTATTTTTTTATTCCGAATATTTTTTTCAATCCGGGAGATTCTAATTCCTGAAAGCATATTACTGTCCGCTTCTGTTCAGTAATATAAAAGCTTTTCGGTTTTTTATTTCTATATTAAAGGAGGACTTTAAACCATGACAATTCTTAAATGTTCAGCAATCAAATGTGTCTACAACAAAGACCAGCTCTGCTCAAAAGGCAAGATTGATGTAACAGGTGAAAATGCCACAAACGCAAACGAGACAAGCTGTGGAAGTTTCCAGGAACGCAGCGGCAGCTCCATGACAAACAACTTTACAAACAGCAGCGGATGTGAAAAAATCCAGATTGACTGCAAAGCCCACAACTGTACCTATAACGATGACTGCAAATGTACCGCTTCCTCTATTCAGGTAGACGGCTCCAATGCCAAAGCTTCCTGCGACACGAAATGTGATACCTTCCAGTGTCATTGTGGTGCATAAAAGATAATATGAAAGGCATGTCCACATTGGACATGCCTTTTGTTATTTTCACATAATCATCTGTTAATTATCTATTTCTTAAGAAATCCGGAATCTGGATGTCTTTTTTCTGAACAGTGCTGGACGGAGTCTTAGTTGCTCCGAACGGTGTGGCATTCATAGTCGGAAGACTGAAGCTAGGCATGTTCATACTGCTTCCGGTTGTAGTTGTTGTTCCGGCTGTTGCTGTTCCTGTTGTGGAAGAAGGTCTTCTTGCACCAAAGGAAGAAGCTGTGCTTCTTTTTCCGAAAGGGGTCTGCTGAAGGTTCTCATCGTTCAGGCCTGTTGCGATTACTGTGATTCTGCAATAATCTGCAACTGTATCATCATACATAGCACCAAAGATGATATTTGCTTCCTCACCTGTAAGCTCCTGTACATAGCTTGCAGCATCGTTTGCATCCATAAGAGAAATATCTCCGGAAATGTTGATGATAACGTGTGTAGCACCCTTGATCGTTGTCTCAAGAAGTGGAGAAGATACAGCCTGCTGAACAGCTTCCATAGCCTTGTCATCTCCTCTGGCCTCACCAATACCGATATGTGCGATTCCTTTATCTGTCATAACTGTCTGAACATCCGCGAAGTCAAGGTTGATCAGTGCCGGCAGATTGATCAGGTCTGTAATTCCCTGGACAGCCTGCTGCAGAACCTCGTCAGCTTTGCGAAGTGCTTCCGGCATAGTTGTACGACGGTCTACGATCTCGAGCAGTTTATCGTTCGGGATAACGATCAATGTATCAACAGCTTTCTTCAGATTCTCGATTCCTGTAAGAGCATTGTTCATACGTGTTTTTGCTTCAAAACGGAAAGGTTTTGTTACAACGCCAACGGTCAGGATTCCCATTTCCTTAGCTGCTGCTGCAATAACAGGAGCTGCACCTGTACCGGTACCACCACCCATTCCACAGGTAACAAATACCATGTCAGCACCTTCGATCAACTGTTTTACTTCTTCTATGCTCTCTTCAGCGGCCTTCTGACCAACTTCCGGCTGTGCACCGGCGCCAAGGCCTTTTGTAATCTTTTCACCAATCTGAAGTACTGTTGGAGCTTTGCAAAGTGTCAGGGCCTGTTTATCAGTATTTACACCAACAAACTCAACTCCTCCGATGGCTTCTTCCACCATTCTGTTAACTGCATTATTACCAGCCCCGCCTACACCGATTACAATAATCTTTGCAGAGGACTCAGCTTCATTTGACATAATCTCTAACAATGTACTTCCTCCTTTATTTACCTGATATCAGCGTATCAGGCTGCATATAGATATATCATATATTTTTTTTTCGAATTAATCAACTACTATTTTTGTTTTTTTATACTTTTTTCACTATTATTCGCCATTTCCATCACTCATAAGATTCCTCATCTGTATCTCCTTGATCCCAGCCATCCGACTCTTCATCACTGTAGCTCTCAGTATCTTCATCCGAGGAATCTGTATTCGTATCAGAACTGTCTTCTTCTGAATCTTCCTCCGAAGTATCACCTGAAGAAGTGCCGTCATTATCCGGCATAGGTCCCACGTAGTTGCCATCTTTGTCATACTCGCTGACACCGTCAAAGCCACCGGATTCATTATATCCGCCTGTCCAGTCTCCAAAGCTGTCCAGAAGTTCCTGCGTCGGCTCCGATCCAACATAGTTCAGATTTTCATCATATTCACCGGAACCTGTATAATCGCCTTCTTCGTCATAACCGCCTACCCAGTTTTCTTTTGCATAATCAAGTGCCGTCTTTGGTTTTGCTCCTACATAATTGCCATTTTCATCGTATTCACCATCACCGGTATAATCACCATTTTCATCATAACCTCCGGTCCAGTTCTCTGCAGTTACTTCCTCTTCCTCTTTTTCAAAAGTCACTGTTTTAGAACTTTCTGTGATATTCTCCATATGAAGGATCCCCTTCTCACCCGTAATCTGTGGAAGAATCGCAACCATTCTGGACATTTTATCTTCCAGATATTTATCTTTTCCAAGTTTTACCATGATGTCTCCATAAATAAGGTCTATGGTGGAATCATCCTCCAGCTGGATATAATCTGGCTGAAGATCATTTTTTGCAAAAATCGTAGAAAGTGCAACCGCAGTATTTAGAACAGCATCCTTAATCGGAAGTTTTTCATTCATAACAACTTTTTTTACCTGAATACCCTCAAAATAGGGGACAGACTCATCCCTGGTCTTGTCGCCTTCTACAAACATTCCATTTCGATCAAAATACACATAGCTGTCAAGATATGGGATACAACCCACTACACTTTTCTCACGGACACTGATCACGATCGAGTTCCGACCGGATCTGCTGACGGAATATCCTTCAATATATGGCACACCCTGCACATTATTTTTTGAACACGTGATCGGTGCCAGAACAGAATTAGAAGAAAAAGCTCCTGTAAGAACCATTTCCTTCAGTTCTTCTTTTGTATAGTGGTTACTTTCCATCACTTCCACCTTTGACACATGAAAAAAAGCAAAGAAAAAAATAATCCCGGCCAGAACAGCAACAGCAGCAGCTCCTCCGACCAGTTTCGCCTGTTTTTTTGTTATTTTAAATTTCCTGTAATTGGATGTTCTCATAAAAAACTAATACCTGTATCCTCTGAACTCATATTAACTCAAACCGATAAGATATCCTCCATATAGATTTCTGCCTGAAGGCACCTCAAATCTCTGCAAATGTCTTCATACCCTCTTCGGATAAAAGGAACACCCTCTATCACAGATTCTCCATCTGCTGCAAGAGCCGCGATCACTAGCGCTGCTCCACCTCTCAGTTCCTCTGCCCGCAGCCTGCATCCCTTTAGTCTGCTTCCACAGATCTTTACTTCGCTTCCCCTGACTTCTATGTGTGCCCCCATTTTTGTAAGTTCACTGCATATCTTAAACCGGTTCTCAAATATATTCTCCCTTATGCGGCTTATTCCCGGAACTGTAGTCAGTACTGCCAGCAGTGGTGACTGAAGATCTGTCGGGAATCCCGGATAAGCTTCTGTTTCCAGAAACGGAACCGAAAATTGTATTCCGGCTCCATTCGCTATTAGTTTACCACTCTTCCATTCATATTGTCCACCCATTTTCCGATATACTTCAAGGAACGCCTCCATTTCTCCCTCAGGTGCATTCTCCACAGTCACTGATCCACGCGAAGCTGCAGCCGCGCAAAGATATGTTCCCGTAACGATCCGGTCTGCCGGTATCAGCATCTCTGTCCCGTGAAGAGAGGTCACTCCCTGAACCCGGATACACCCTTCTTTCTCATGCCAGATCCGCGCTCCCATCTTTTGCAGAAATCTGCAAAGCCATGTAATCTCAGGTTCTCTTGCACAATTTCTGAGTACAGTCTCTCCTTCAGCCAGAACAGCTGCAAGCAGTGCCTGTTCCGTGGCCCCTACACTTCTGTCAGGAAAATTTATCTCCTGCCCTTTCAGCTTTTTGCAATCTGCCTGAATTTTTCCGTTTTTTTCTGAAATTATCGCACCCAGACTTTTCAGCGCATACAGATGAAGATCTATCGGACGTTTTCCGATCACGCAGCCGCCCGGATAACCGATCACACCTCTTTGGTTTCTGCCGAGAAGTGCTCCAAGCAGAATCACAGAACAACGCATTCTTCCTGTATATTCCGAGGCAATTTCCATTCCACAGACTTTGCTGCAGTCAAGATACAGATCATGGCCCTTCCACCAGGTAACGACTCCCAGAATGTGAAGGATTTCTTCCATATAACAGACATCAAGAATACGCGGACAGCCTCTCAGAACACAGATTTCCCTCTGAAGCAGTGATGCAGCCATGATCGGAAGTACTGTATTTTTTGATCCCTGCACAGTTATGCTGCCCTTAAGACAGTTTCCCCCAATCACGTGAATTTCATCCAAATGATCCACTCCCACAGAGTCTCTTACAGTTAATATATGCAAAGACCAGACTTCCGTCACAGAAGTCTGGTCTTATATTACAATGCTCTTACATATTCTTTGAACATGTCTCCACGCTGTTCATAATTATCAAACTGTCCCCAGCTTGCACATGCCGGTGAAAGAAGTACCGCATCACCAGGATTGGCTTTTTCGGCACATATCTTTACTGCCTCCTCAAGATTTTCACAGAGAATGCATGGGCAGACACCAAGACGTTCTGCCGCCTCTTTGATCTTGTCACGCGTCTGGCCGATCAGCACCAGATATCTTACCTTCCCGTCAAAAGAATTCAGCCACTCATCATAACTGGAACCTTTGTCGTAACCACCACCGATCAGGAGCGTCGGACGGTTCATTGCCTGGATTCCTTTTATTGCTGCATCAGGATTGGTTCCCTTGGAATCATTATAATATGCAACACCATTTTTCTCCATGACATATTCAATGCGGTGTTCTACTGCTGTGAACGCACAGATGCTCTTACGGATATTTTCCACAGACACACCTGCATAATATGCCATTGCAGATGCCGCCATAACATTCTCAAAATTGTGCTGTCCGAGAAGTTTCAGTTCTCCTGTATGTACCAGAGGGATTTCTTCGTCTGCTGTTTTCAGTACGATCAGATCTCCATCCAGATAAATACCCTCGTCCAGTTTTCTCACGCTTGAAAAATACACAGTTTTCGGAACAATGTGTCTGCCAAACTCACGAAGCACTTCATCTTCATAGTTCAGGATACAGTAATCCTCTGCTGTCTGATTTTTGACGATCAGTTCTTTGACGCGGATATATTCTTCCATCGTATGGTGTCTGTTCAGATGGTCTTCCGTAATATTCAGGATTGCACTTACCTTCGGCGCAAACTCTTCGATCGTTTCCAGCTGGAAACTGCTGATCTCGGCCACTGTTGTGGAGCTATCTTTCATTTCCAGTGCCTTTGATGTATATGGAGTTCCAATATTTCCTACTACAAAAACAGAATCTTCTGCATCACTCATAATCTTTCCCAGAAGAGCTGTTGTAGTTGTTTTGCCATTTGTTCCTGTAATTGCCAGTACTCTTCCCTTGCCGGTACGATACGCAAGTTCTACCTCACCCCATACCGGAAGTCCCTGTTCATAAAAGCTCTTTACAAGCGGAATATCCGTCGGTACACCAGGACTCAGCACTGCCAGATCCAGTCTCTTCTGCACTTCTTCCGGAAGTTCTCCTGCATATACTTCAATATTGTTGCAATCTGGAACTTTTTTTATTACAGTCTCTTTATCAAGATCTTTATTTCCATCATAAATGACAGGTTGCGCCCCTACTTTCGCCAGAAGCTCTGCTGCACCGATTCCACTTTTTCCGGAACCAAATACAAGCACTTTTTTCCCCTGTAAATTCATTTTAATTTCCTCCTTATTACCTATGAGCAAGCTCATGTGGATTTTGACCTTTTTGTCCGGACATCTTATAATGCCAGAAGTGCGATCAGGCACATAACAGCAGTAATTACAGAAAATACTGCTACAACTCTCGTTTCTGACCATCCACACAGTTCAAAATGATGATGGATTGGCGCCATTTTAAAGATACGTTTGCCATGAGTAGCTTTAAAATAAGTTACCTGAATCATGACAGAAAGTACTTCTACCAGATAAATCAGACCGATCAGCAAAATAAACAGCGGCATCTGCATCATATATGCAGCACCTGCCACAAATCCGCCCAGTGCCAGAGAACCGGTATCTCCCATAAACACTTTTGCCGGATATACATTAAACAGAAGGAATCCCATCAGTCCACCGACAACGGCTCCTGTCACAGGTTCGATCCCGCTCTTTGTTCCAATGGAAACTACGGTAAAAAATACCGCTACGATCAAAGTCACGCTGGAAGCCAGTCCATCCAGGCCATCTGTAAAGTTCACACCGTTTACAGTACCGATCACAGCAAAAAACAGCACCGGAATCGCAAGCCATCCAAGGTTCAGATAATGATCCGGCCAGAATGGGATACGCATTGCAAGATCAATATTTGTATAGTTCAGGATATAAAAAACAAAAATACCGGTCACAACGACCTGCAGTCCAAATTTCTGCCATGCCAGCAGTCCGTCTGAACGTTTCAGTACAACTTTCAGATAATCATCCAGAAAACCGATGATTCCAAATCCAAGTGTCAGAAACAGTACTGGAATAATTGCCGGATAGTCTTTTACATAGAACAGAGAAGTAACCACTGCAGCGATCAGAAAGATCACTCCACCCATTGTCGGAGTTCCTGCCTTTTTCAGATGCGACTGCACACCTTCCACTCGTTCTGTCTGTCCCATCTTGAGTTTTCTCAGAAACGGGATGATGACTGGTCCCAGGATCACACTGATCGCAAATGAGATCAGTACCGGGAATACAACTTGAATATTCATCCTCACACCTCTTATCATTCTTTCGTTTTTTATTACGTTTGATTATAAGGCTTTTCGTCTGATTTATCAACTCCCAGATACGGGAGTATATTTTCGAAGATACTTCTCACAACGGGAGCTGCGATCGTTCCTCCATAATAAATTCCCTGTGGATCATGGATAATACACAATGCAAGAACTTTCGGATCATTTGCCGGTGCGAATCCCAGAAACGAAGAAATATAGCGATTTGCACTTCTGGGAAGCGTCTGTGATGTTGCAGTCTTTCCGCCAATCCGATATCCCTCCACTGCTGCATTGCGCCCGGATCCCTCCTCAACTACCTGCTCCAGGATATACCGGACAGTTTCAGAGATCTTGCCATCCAGAATCTTTCTGCCATTGGAATATTCCAGCGCCTTTACTGTTTCTCCATCTGATGACTCAATCGCCACTCCAAAATGAGGAATGATCTGCGTTCCACCATTGATCAGGGAACTCACAGTTGCTGCCAGACGAATCGGTGTGATCTGAAAAGACTGTCCAAACGATACCGTCGCAAGTTCCACTTCTCCCATATTTTCTTCCTGATGCATGATCGTTCCCGCCTCTCCCGGAAGATCGATCCCGGTCTTTTCCATCAGTCCAAACTGTCGAAAATACTGATAGTACTTATCCGCACCAAGCCGTAATCCCACCTCAATAAACACCGGATTGCAGGAATTTTCCGCACCTTTCACAAAATTCTGTGCTCCATGGCCTCTTCGGTTCGCACAGTGGATTCGCCGGTCCTCCACCAGCTTATATCCCGGGCAGTAAAAAGAATCGTTCAATGATACTACCCCTTCCGCAAGGCCGGCTGCCATCGTAATGATCTTAAAAGTCGATCCCGGTTCATATGTATCATTCAGACACGGATTTCTCCACATCTGATTCAGAAAATCCTGTTTTTTTTCTTCACTCATCCCTTCTGCATCCATGCCTGAATTCAGTTCAAAAGGCTCATTCAGATCAAATTCCGGGACATTTACACAGGCATAAATTTCTCCATTCTGCGGATTCATAAGGAGTATGGAAACCCTCTCGGCCTGTTTTTCTTCCATCACTTTCTGTGCCGCCTGCTGTACATATTTCTGTATATCTGCATCCAGACTTATTCTCAGTGTATAGCCTTTTTGTGGTTCTTCTCTGTTTTCACCGATTCCGTCCAGTTCAATCCCTCTCGCATCCGTTGTTGTCAGGATTTTTCCAGGTTTTCCCTTTAGAATATCATCATATTCCACTTCCAGTCCAATGATTCCCTGATTATCCCCGCCTGTAAACCCAAGCACCTTCGACGCGAGTGTCCCCATCGGATAGTAACGCCTGTAATCTTCATCTACTTTTATCCCCGCAAATCCTGCATTTCGAATTTCATCTCCTGTTTCTTTCTCCACATTTGTACGTATTCTTTCTATGGAAGAAATTTTTTCTACTTTTTTCCGTACAGTCTGCTCAGATATCCCCAGTTTTTCTGTCAAAAGAGCGATCACTTTTTCCGGCTCTTTTATCTGACTGTGAATTACAGAAATCGTACACACTGTTTTATTTGCAGCAAGTACTTTTCCCTTTGCGTCCACAATTTCACCACGTGCGGCCTTAATGTCTCTTTCCCGTTCATGAAGATCCTCCGCTTTTTCATAATAATAATCCGAACGAAAGCCCATAAGATAGATCAGTCTGCCAATCAGACACAAGATCATCAGCAGACACAAAAAGAAAACGATCCACACTTTCCTTTTATGAAATGTATAATTTTTTTTCATAAAAAAATCCTCTGGAAAACAGTCTTAACAATATATGACTGTTCTCCAGAGGAGATGTGTACGACTCTTTATTTAATCCAGCCCGGCCTCTTCGTTTGTGATGCCTTCGCTTTCCATATCGTTATTTTCTGTAGTGTCCGATTCATCCTCTTCTGGTGGTGCAGGAACATTGGTATCTGAAATCGCTTCCTTCAACATATTGTCTGAATCCGAAGAAGACGTAATCAGATATGTGGACATGATATACTGTCCGTTATCATCCAGCTTGTGCTCTCCGTTGTCATTTAAAAGATAGCCATTTTCATCAATACGGTTTCCTTCAAGATCCACGCGGTTTCCACTGCCATCCACCAGATTTCCCTTTTCATCCACACTACTTCCGGATACATCTACCAGGTGGCCTTTAAATCCTTCCCAGAGTTCTGTCTCAGGAACACTGCCGTCTTCAGATTCATCCGGAATAACATTCAGATACGGAAGAAGTTCTGACAGAATTCCCTGCGCGATATACTGCGGATATTTACTGTCGGCCTGGTCCTCTGTATTCGGTTCATCCACAACTACATAGAGCAGAATCTGCGGATCATCTACCGGAGCAAATGTAATAAATGAAACCAGATATTTACCATTTCCTCGCGGAAGTTTTTCGGCAGTACCTGTTTTACCACCGGAACTGTAACCCTGTACCTTGGATGTACCACTGGTACCTTCCTGCACGCTGGCCTGCATGTAAGAACGGATATCTGCTGATATCTCTGAAGAAACTGTCTGTTTCATAAGAATCGGATCAAATTTCTTTACAGTTGAACCACTGCTGTCTTTGATCTCACTTACCAGATGAGGCTGATAATAGGAGCCTCCATTGATAACAGAACACATTGCATTGATCTCCTGGATCATCGTACAGGTAAATCCCTGTCCAAATGCAGAACAGGCAAGTTCTGTTTCACCCATGGTATCTGCCGTATGAATAACACCTGATCCCTCATTTGGAAGATCGATTCCCGTGCGGCTTCCAAAGTTGAACAATGTCTGTGCCTTCAGGAACTGTTCTGTTCCCATTTTTGCTGCGATCTGCATCATCGCATCATTACAGGAATTTGCAATAACATCCCGCAGTGCCTCTGTACCATGCGCATCCGGCCATACCGCACACTTGATATACGTATCACCATTCGCACCAAACGTCTGTCCACCATCACAGACAAAAGTATCTGTTTCTGAAATCTTGCCTTTTTCCAGTGCTCCCGCCATAACGATCGGCTTCACAACAGATCCCGGTTCATATGTCTCAGTAACACAGAAATTACTCCACATGGCATTCAACGCTGTCACTGTATCTTCATCACTCATTGCCGCAATTTCTTCTTCGGAACACTTGCTGGAAAGATCTCGCGGATCATTCAGATCATAGCGGTCCCCGCCATCCATGGCAACGATCTCACCGGTAGATGGCTTCATTGCGATCACACCGATATTTTTTGCTCCCATGGCTTCTTTAAATCCATTAACATATTTCTCAACAATCTGCTGTACAC
>ERZ772818.3462-NODE-3462-length-10749-cov-11.592482_pt1 | contig 10749 bp, 9 predicted proteins | sample MGYA00580837_ERZ772818 | MGnify/ENA primary metagenome ERZ772818 (study PRJEB29015, sample SAMEA2737671) | human gut metagenome | biome: human gut; feature: human-associated habitat; material: faeces | place: China | collected 2012 ...
CTGCCCGCCAGCATCCGGGCAAACGGCGCACGCTGGCCGCTCAGCGCCCCCGCCGCCAGCAGCAGAAGGTACGCCGTCAGAAAATTCGTCAGCAGCAGCACATCGAGATACACCACCGTTTTGATACGCCCACCTCCCCTTTTTGCCGCCATGCTACCACTATATGCGCCGGTTGGGGAGAAAATCCGCGGACGGTGGGATGTGCGAAAAGCTGACAAGATGAATGCCTTCCCCCCGTGGGGAAGGTGGCCGAGGCCCCGCCCGAGGCCGGATGAGGGGCAGGCTTGCGTGGTCACCCGTTAGCGGATGGTATTGGCAAGGCTCCCCCTCATCAGTCAGCGGGCGGGGCCGCTGACAGCTTCCCCCGTGGGGGAAGCCAAACCAAACAAAAACACCCCGCTGCAAACCACAGCGGGGCGTGAAATGTTATTTATGCGATTTTACTTGGATGCGCAGGCGGAGCAGCTGGCGCAGGAAGCGCAATCGGGGTGTTCCTCGGCCCAGATGCGGTCAGCGGACGGAGTCCACTGGTCAGCGTAGGGGCGGCAGCGGCGGAAAACATCGTCCGTAGATTCCGGCTGCTGCATATCGGTGCTGTGGGCGCCGGAACGCTTGACCATCTCACCCAGCAGCTCGGGGTTCTCGAGCATCGGGCAGGGGCGCAGGTGGTTGTGGTTGAAGGGCTGGCCCTTGTGGTACTCCTTGAACAGCGGCTGCTGCAGGCACTCCAGCAGGCTCTTGTCGTGGATGTTCGCGTTGGAGTAGTGGATAAAGACGCAGGGCTCAACATCGCCCGCCGGGTTGATGTGGGCATACTGGCGGCCGCCGGCAATGCAGCCGTCGATGTACTCGCCGTCATTCTGGAAGTCGATGCAGAAAATCGGCTTGCCGCCGGTGTAGCCGCGGATCTCTCGCACGCGGTGGATCATATACTCGCGCTGCTCGGCGTTCAGCATCAGGTCAACGTTTGCACCGTCACCGATGGGCATATAGTGGAAGTACCAGTTGAAGCGTACACCGTGGCTGATGAGCATATCCATGAACTCATCACTCGTGACGGCCTTGTAGTTGGCGCTGGTGTAGCAGATGGAGGTGCCGAACAGCAGACCGTTCTCCTTCATCAGGTCCATGGCGTGCATGACGCGGTCATAGACGCCCTCGCCGCGGCGGGCATCGGTGGCATCGCCGATGCCCTCGATGGAGATGAAGAAGGCCATGTTGCCGACTTCCTTGACGCGGTCACAGAAAGCCTGGTCGATCAGCGTACCGTTGGTGAACAGGTGGAACACGGAGTTCTGGTGCTTGGCGGCCAGCTTGAACAGATCCTCCTTGCGGCAGGTCGGCTCACCGCCGGTGCACATGTACCAGTGGATGCCCAGCGCCTCGCCTTCCGTGACGATGCGGTCCATATCCTCAAAGCTCAGGTTCAGGCGGTTGCCGTACTCGGCAGCCCAGCAGCCCTTGCAGTGCAGGTTGCAGGCGGAGGTCGGGTCGAACAGCAGGATCCACGGCATGTTGCAGTTATACTTCCTGCGCAGCTCCATGACGTAGTTATAGCCCGCGAACATACCCTCATACACAAGGTTCAGGGTGTTCATCTTGAGGATGTGGGGGTCTATCTCGTTGATAGCCTTGTAGGCGTACTCCATCCACTTGCTGCCGGGGTCGGACACAAAGGCACGAACCTTGTCCCAGTCGGCATCGGGGTAACGGTGAGCCAGCAGAGGCTGGGCCAGGTTGACGAGCTTGACGGCCTGCTCGGCCATATTTTCAGGACCTTTGCCGCGCACGGCCTTGATGGCAGAATCAATGGCAGCGCTGAATGCAGCGCGCTGAGCGGCATGAACCACTTTATTCATCAGCATGATAGATTGCTCTCCTTTTTCTCTCCGTTCGGGACACTCATTTGGTATGGCACTATTTTATGCTTATTTTCGGCTTAGTGTACATAGACAAAAGCCGGGGAATGTTCAACTTAACAGCCCGGAACCCCCGCTGCTGCGGGCAAAACCAAACACTCCGCGCAAATTGTCATACAACATCTGCGTGGTCTTGCCTTTTGTTTTTCTTTTGTTCTTCCCACAAAGCATTTGCACTTTATGTCGAATTTGTGTTATAATGCAGGTATGTAATTTTACCACCTACCGTGCAGGAGGATTGCTATGCCTCGTTCCAATCAAACCAAACAGCTGCTGGCCCAGAGTCTGCAGGAACTGATGGCCACGACCCCGCTGGAGAAAATTTCTGTCAACGACATTGTCGATCACGCCAATGTGGGCCGCAACACCTTCTATTACCATTTTGAGGATAAGTACGATCTGGTAAACTGGTATTTCCAGAGCGGCATCACCCGGTTTCTGGTGGAGCTCAGCGCCTATTCCAGTTGGAATGCCCTGCTGGCAGCGCTGGAGACCTATTTTCTGGAAAACAAGGTGTTCTACTGCAATGCCCTTGCCTACAACGGCCAGAACAGCCTGCAGCAATATATGTTCGATTATCTGCGCTCCATCTTTGAGCAGAACGCGCGGGAGCTGAACCCCGATGCCAACGCCGAGGAGACCCGCAAGATCGGGCAGTTCTTTGCCGGTGCGATGATGGGTATCCTGATCCCGTGGGTGCTCAGCGGCATGAAGAGCAACGCCCTGTCCAACGTGTCGGAGCTGTCGATCCCGGTGTTCAACCACGAGATCATGCAGAAGCTGCTGCGCGGCGATCCGCAATAAACGCAAAATAAACCGACCCCGTATCCGATCATAGCATCGGTACGGGGTCGGTTTTTGTCATTTTATGCGGCAGTACCTGCCTCCCTCGGCGAGGGAGGCGGCCTGAATGGCCGGAGAGAGCGAATTTTGCCATAACCCGAAGTATTTCGAGCCGGCGTAAGGTTCTCTTCCCCACCCGCTGCGGCGGGAGCCCCCTCGCAGAGGGGGCCAAGAAGTCAGCCCAACTGCAAGGGGAAGGTGCTGCCCTCCGGCAGGACGCTGCCGAAGGTCATATACTCCGAAATACGGTTGTTCAGATAGCGCACATCGCCGTCCCAGTCGAGCAGCAGCACGGGCTTGCCGGTCTCAAGGCGTCCGTTCACGATGCTGCGGCGCAGCTTCCGGGCGGTTTCGTCCGATGTGCCGGGCTTGCGGGCACACATGCAGCAAAGCGTCTCCTGCGCCATGCTCTCGAGCCAGTCGTCCTGCATGACCTCGCCCGCGGTCTCGTCATCGATGAGAACCGTCAGCGCGTAGAACATCTTTTGGGCTTTCAGGCGGCGGGCGGCGCGGCAGACCTCGGGGGTCAGCTCCGGCGTCTGCAGCAGCGGCATGACCACCAGATTGCGGCATGCCGCAAGCGTCTTGACGCAGTCCTCGGTCAGTGTGGACGGATCAGCCAGCAGACCGAAGGCGCTCTGCGGGTTGGCCTTAGCCAGCAGCACGACCTGCGCGGGGTCGGTGTCCGTCGCATCCAGCAGCCAGACAAAGCTGCCGTGCCCGGCGGCCTTTGGCACCAGCTCGCTCAGGCGCTCGTCGCCGCAGCGGGCCGCCGTGATCCAGGCAATGGGCTGACCTTCGAGGTCAGCCTGCTTTTTCAGCTCACTGGCACCGTAAATCAACCCGCCAAAGCCCATATTGACGCCGACGGTGCAGATGCGATCCTCATCCACGGAATCCAACAGACGGTGGATAAGGCTGTAGTAGCAGCTGTCCGTGCGCTGCAGAGCCTTCTGCGCGTAGGCAAAGAAGTCCTTCTGCTGTTGATTTTTAGCCAGTGTGGCACACATATCCACATAGTTGCGCAGCTGGCGGAAGCCGCCGCGGCGGATGTCCCCCACTGCGCGGTGTGCCAGCGTCATGGTAAAGCTGCGTGTGCTGTTGTAATCCATAGCCAAAGCGTTCACTCGCTCTCTTGTTAATTTATCATTGAAACGATTATCATGATACTGTTAGCATAGCAAACTCGGCGAGCGATTGCCATAGACAAAACACGCGGATTGTTTTGATTTTTACTTTAATTCCACAACGGTCACGCCGCTCTCGCCCTCGCCGTAGCGGCCCAGGCGGAAGCTCTTGACGGCCTTATGGGTGCGCAGATGCTTCTGGATGGCCGTGCGCAGCGCGCCGGTGCCGTTGCCGTGGATGATATAGAGCGTGGACTGCCCGCGCAGCATACCACTGTCCAGGAACTTGTCCACCTCGTTCAGGGCCTCGTCCACGGTGTAGCCCAGCAGGTTCAGCTCCATACTGGTCTTGCGGCTCTTGTCGAGCTGCACGCGGGTCGAGCGGCGCGGTTCGGCCGGCTTGCGCTTCTCCATCTTATCGGGCGCGCGCAGGTTCGTCAGCGGCACCTTCGTTTTCATGATGCCGGCGCGCACCTCGACCATGCCGTTGCGGTCAGGCCGCGCGGTGACAGTGGCCGTCTGGCCGAGGTCTGCGATAACGACCTCCTGCCCGATTTGTACCTCCTTCAAAGGCACAAACTCCTTTACGGGCTGCGGCTTGGCGTCGGTCTTTTTCAGCAGTGTCTCGGTGTCCCTGCGGGCAATTTCCCGGGCACGGACAGCACGCTGGGCAGCGCTGGTCTTTTCGTCCTTCTGGATGCGGCGCAGCTCGTCGGTCAGGCTGTAGGCCTCGTTCTGCACCTGCTGCATCAGGTCATGGGCCTGGCGGCGGGCATTTTCGAGTTCTTCCTCACCTTTTTTGATCAGGTCGTCGCGTTTCTTCTCGGCACTTTCCAGCGCATGCTCCGCCTCATACCGGGCCTGCTCGGCCTCGGCCTGGGCGTCCTTCAGCTGGACCTTCAGGTCATCCAGCTGGGACAGCACGCTGTCGAGGCGCTTATCGTCGTTCGACATGTGATTGCGTGCGGCGTCGATAATTTCCTGCGGGATGCCGAGCTTGGCGCTGATGAGGAAGGCGTTCGATTTGCCCGGCACGCCGACGCTCAATTTATAGGTGGGCATCAGCGTTTCGACGTTGAACTCGCAGCTGGCGTTGACGACGCCGGGCGTTTCCAGCGCGTAGACCTTCAGCTCAGCGTAGTGGGTCGTAGCCATGAGCAGACTGCCCTGACGGCGCAGCTGCTCGAGAATGCTGACGGCCAGCGCCGCGCCCTCGGCAGGGTCGGTGCCCGCGCCCAGCTCGTCAAGCAGGGTCAGCGTGGCGTGGCCCGCCAGGTCGAGAATGCCGCTGATGCGCTTCATGTGGCCGGAGAAGGTGGACAGGCTCTGCTCAATGCTCTGCTCGTCGCCGATGTCCACAAGGTACTCGTCAAAATGGCAGACGATGCTGCTCTCGTGTGCGGGGATCAGGAAGCCGTACTGGGCCATCGCGTTGAGAAGGCCCGCGGTTTTGAGCGAAACGGTCTTGCCGCCGGTGTTCGGGCCGGTGATGACGAGGGTGTCGTACTCGCCGCCCAGCTCGATGTCCACAGGCACGACCTTTTTCTTGTCGATGAGCGGGTGGCGGGCCTTGTTCAGCTTGAAGTGCACCGTGTCGCTGACGGCGGGCATAAAGGCGTTCTGCTCCACAGCCAGCCGGGCCTTTGCCAGCAGCAGGTCGATTTTGAGCATCGCGTCATAGCTGTAGGTGAACTGCGGCTCCAGCGAGCCGACCTGCGTCGAGAACGAGGCCAGGATGCGGGTGATCTCCTCCTGCTCCTGCGCACGCAGCTGCATGATGCGGGCGTTGGCCTCGACGACGGCGGTAGGCTCTACAAAGACCGTTGCGCCGGTGGACGAGACGTCATGGATGACGCCGCCGACCTCACCGCGGTACTCGGCGCGGACAGGCACGACGTAGCGGCCATTGCGCAGGGAAACGACGGCATCCTGCAAAAATTTATTGGTGGTGGAGTTGCGGATGATGTTATCGAGCTTGGTGCGGATGGAATCCTCGGTCTGGCGGATTTTGCGGCGCAGATCGTGGAGGGTCACACTGGCAGTGTCGGCCATCTCCTCGGGAGAAATAATGCTCTCCGAAATCTGCTTTTCCAGCACCGGCTGCGGGGCCAGCGCAAAAAACAGGTCGTCGGTGGGCAGCATCTCATGCTCGCTCAGGCCGTACCACTGGGACAGGCCCGAGAAATTGCGCAGGGTCGCGGCAATTTCCAGCAGCTCACCCATCGAGAGGATGCCCCCCTTGCGGGCGTGGGCGACGATGCGGCGCACCTCGCGCACGCTGCCGAAGCGGGGACTGCCGTTCTTGATGAGCAGCGCGTTGATGGCGTTGGTCTGGGTCAGGTCGTAGCGCTCATCCTCAATCGTGGGGGCCGGCTCCAGCGCCTGCATCATTTCTTTCGTTTCCTGGCAGGCGCAGAGCTGTACAGCGCGGTTCAGGACCTTGTCCAGCTCCAGTGTTGTTTTATAGGCGGTATCCATAACAGGGTTTAGGTCTCCTTATTCAAGTACAGATTTGAGAAAATCCAGGCTTTTCAGCCCATGCTCCAGATGCGCCAGCGTGTACTGCTCGCTGGTGCGGGAAAGCTCCTGTAAGCTCTCGGGCGAGATTTTGAACCCGAACAGCTTTTTATCCTCGGCCAGGCAGATATGGCGCAGGGCGTACAGCGCGCCGTTGTCCAGATTCGTGATATGGCGCGCTTTTTCGGCACAGTCGGCGCAGAGCAGACGGCCCTCGACAGGGTCAAGGTAAAACTCTCCCCCGTCGTATTTACCGCAGCCCGCGCAGGCCAGCACGTCCGGCATATAGCCCGCCAGCGTCAGGGCGCGCAGCTCATAGATAGCTTTGAGCTGCGCGCAGGGATAGTGGCGCTCACTGATCATATACAGGCAGTTGAGAAGCAGGCGCAGCTGGGCGTCGGCCTCGGGCGGCGCGGGGGAAAGTTCCGCCGCGATCTCCGCCATGTAGCTGGCCAAAGCCATACCCTCAATGGACGCGGAGATGCCGTGGAACACCTTTTTGACCTGCGCAGTGTCCACAAAATAGTGGCTGCGCCCGCTGGTGAGCGTGAATTCCGAGTAGCAGAACAGCCCTGTTGCACTGAACAGGGCGCTCTTCATCCGCAGACTGCCGCGGGCCGACGCCGACACCACGCCGAGGTCAGGCGTCAGGATCGTCAGGATCCGGTCTGCCTCGCCCACCTTGACCTGCCGCAGCACAAGGCCCGTTGTTGCCACCTGCATATACGTCCTCCCGTGCTGTGTTTTGTTGATTTTTGTACGTCAGATAGTCGTAAATGCTGCCTGTCTGCGCAAAGCGCCGCCAGTCGTCCGCCGTTTTGTCCATGCCGTTCACCCCCATGGCTACAGTGTAGCAGAGGGGGCGCGGGGATGTTGGCGGAATGGGGAATAAAATAAATTTGCAGATGCTGTAGGGGCCGGACATGTCCGGCCCGCGGCCTTACGGATAATGCTCTATAACGGGTAGGCTGCGGGCGGGGCATGCCCCGCCCCTACGACGTGCAGCATCGTTACGGCTTCGCAAATCCCAGCGAGTTCAGCTGCAGTTCGTTATCGCGCCAGTCCTCGCGGACCTTGACCCAGCATTGGAGGTTGACCTTGACGCCGAGCAGCTCCTCAATGTCCATGCGGGCGGCGGAGGCAATTTTTTTCAGCATCTGGCCGCCCTTGCCGATGATCATGCCCTTATGGCTCTTGCGCTCACAGTAGATGTCCACGTCAATGTCGATGAGATCCTTGTCGGGGCGCTCTTTAAACCGCTCGACAACGACGGCGATGCCGTGGGGCACCTCCTCACGCAGGAAAAGCAGTGCCTTCTCGCGCACAAGCTCTGCGACAAGCTCCTTCTCCGGCATATCGGTGAAGGCGTCATCATCGAAATAGTGCGGGCCCTCGTTGCCGTAGGGCTTGAGCATGGCAAACAGTTCATCGCAGCCCGTGCCGTCCTTAGCCGAGATCGTAACGATGTGGTCAAAGCAGCCGAACTCCTCCAGCTGCTTCTTGCGGGCTTCCAGCGCGGCAAAGTTATCCAGCAGGTCTACCTTGTTGATAACGGCAATGGCCGGGCCGCCCTTTTGCAGCGCCTTGACCATCGTCAGCTCGGCGTCGGTGAACTCCCCTGCCGGTTCAAACAGCATCATCGTCACATCTACGTCCTTCAGGCTGGCGGCGGCGGTCTGGGTCATGCGGGCGTCCAGCTTGTTGCGGGCAGCGTGGATGCCGGGGGTGTCCATCAGCACATATTGCACGGGGCCCTTGGTGATGACGCCGGTAATGCGGCTGCGGGTCGTCTGGGGCTTTTTGGTCACAATAGCGACCTTTTCGCCCACAAGGTAGTTCGTCAGGCTGGATTTGCCCACGTTGGGGCGGCCCACCAGCGCCACAAAGACGCTGGACGGCATTTCAGGAATCGGTTTTGCCATTCGGTTGTTTGCCTTTCTCTGTTGAGTTGGAAGAACGGAAAATAAATTTGCAGAAGAGGACCAGCGTCAGCACCAGCCACGCCGGGCGTGTGGGGCGCAGCGTAAAGTTAGCCCACAGCGTGCCCAGCCGCGGCCAGAACACGCAGAGAGCCACGATCAGCGTTCCCACCGCCATGACGAGCACTGCACCCGCGGCCATATCCTTGGCCGCGCCTGCGCTCCACCAGTGGGTGGTGTCGGGCTTGTCCACGGCGCGCTCAATCGCGGAGTTGACAAGCTCCAGCGCCAACACCGCCGCCACGCAGAGTGCGATAAGCGCGGTCTCCACGGGGTCAAGCTCCGCCCAGAATGCCGCCGCAAAGGCATAGAACGCCGCGCAGAGGTGAAACCGGAAGTTGCGTTCCTCCTGCACAGCGGCGCGTATGCCGTTGTAGGCATAGACAAAGCCCCGCGCAAAGCGGGTCAGCTGCTCAAATTTCATCGCTGGTATAGGAAACCGTACGCGGCAGGCCGAGCTGGATGAGCACAGCCTCCTCCTTCTCGCGCATGCGCACGGCCTCCAGGCCGCCGGCCTCATGGTCGTAGCCCAGCAGGTGCAGCATCGAATGTACCGTCAGATACGCGACCTCACGCTGCAAAGAATGGCCGTACAGCTCGGCCTGCTCCATGGCGCGCTCCATCGAGATGACGATGTCGCCCAGCAGCTTGCAGCCGTTGTCCTCGTCAATGTCATACTCGCCGTTTTCACCGAGCGGGAAGCTCAGAACGTCGGTGGCGGAGTCCTTGTCGCGGTACTCCTTGTTCAGCTCGTGGATGCGGTTGTTATCCACGAAGGTCACGCTGATCTCCGCCGGACCGTCAAAATGCTCGAAATCCAGCACCGCGTTGCAGCTGCGGCGGATCAGGATGCGCAGCCCGGAAGGGACCTTGACCACGTTTTGATCGTTCGTAATCAACACCTTATTGGACACGTTAATCGACCTCCATTGTTTGTTTATGGTTGTGGCTGCCGGGAGCCTTCTCCTCGGCGGCCTTTTCATACGCTTTTACGATCTGCTGCACCAGGCGGTGGCGCACGACGTCCTTCTCTGTCAGGCGAACCTGCGCGATGCCCTCGACGTCCCGCAAGACATGCAGGGCATCAATGAGACCGCTGCGCACCTTATCCGGCAGGTCGATCTGGGTCACGTCGCCGGTGACCACGACCTTGCTGCCGACGCCCATGCGCGTCAGGAACATCTTCATCTGCTCGGGCGTGGTGTTCTGGGCCTCATCCAGGATGATGAAAGCGTCATCCAGCGTGCGCCCGCGCATATAGGCGAGCGGTGCGACCTCGATGACCTGCTTTTCAAACAGCTTCTGGAACGTCTCGGCCCCCAGCAGATCAAACAGCCCGTCGTAGAGCGGGCGCAGATACGGATCAACCTTGTTTTGCAGGTCGCCCGGCAGAAAGCCGAGCTTCTCCCCCGCCTCGACGGCGGGTCGGGTCAGGATGATGCGGCTGACATCCTTGGACTTAAACGCCTTGACCGCCATTGCCACAGCCAGATACGTCTTGCCGGTGCCTGCAGGCCCGACGCCGAACGTGATGGCATTTTTGCGGATGGCGGCGAGATATTCCTTTTGGCCCAGCGTCTTGGGGTGGATGGGACGACCCTTGGCCGTGACTGCGACGAAATCGTCGGTCAGCTCCCGCAGGCGCTTTTCCTCGCCCCCGTGGGCCAGGCTGATGCAGTAGCGCACGGTCTGCTCCTCAAGCGGGGTGTGGTTTTCCATCAGGGTGACCATGCCGTCCACGGCGCGGGCGGCGGCGTCCACATCCTTCTGCTCACCGGTAAAGCGCAGCACCGAGCCGCGGCAGACCGCCGTGACGCGGAATTCCTTTTCCAGCAGGTGGATGTTCTGGTCGCCGCTGCCAAAGATGGCTGCTGCCAGTTCAATACTGTCCAGTTCCAAAGATCGTTCTGCCAAATTTTCATCCTCCCGGTTCCATGGTGTAGCAAATAGCTATACATTTAGATTATATCACAGTTTTTTGCAAAAGAAACTATGAATATTGCACAAAATTTTATCAGCCATTTCGTCATCCTAAGCAAAATATGTCGAATCACGGCGGTGCGGCGATGTTGGCGGTGAAAATATAGGTCACAGCTGCCGTTTCTGTGCCTTCCTGCACGGAAATTTCGCGCTGCTCTGCCTCGATGACCGCATCCGGGAACTCGGCCAGCAGCGCGGCGCGGCAGGCGCGCAGGGCCAGTGCGGCGGCGGCAGCCTCGGAATACTGCACCGTGTCCGGCAGTTGCTCCCAGGTCGTCACGCGGCAAAGGCTGGCGGGCAGTGCCAGGCGGCCCAGCTGCACGGGCAGCCAGTCGGTCTGCGTGATTGCGTTATTCCGGGAAGTTGACGTATTCCGTTTGGATG
>ERZ772818.3466-NODE-3466-length-10734-cov-9.319599_pt1 | contig 10734 bp, 5 predicted proteins | sample MGYA00580837_ERZ772818 | MGnify/ENA primary metagenome ERZ772818 (study PRJEB29015, sample SAMEA2737671) | human gut metagenome | biome: human gut; feature: human-associated habitat; material: faeces | place: China | collected 2012 ...
TGTAGAAAGAGCTGTGGATGGAAAGAATGCTGTTGAGATTTTCAGAAATCATCCGGAAGGCACATTTGATGTAATCCTGATGGATATCATGATGCCTGAAATGAATGGTTATGAAGCGGCAAAAGCAATCAGGGCGATGAATGACAGACCGGATGGAAAAAACATTCCTATTATAGCAATGACAGCCAATTCATTTGCTGAAGATATTCAGGCATCACTGGATGCAGGAATGAATGCACATTTGTCAAAGCCGATTGTGATTGAGGAAGTTATAAAAACGATTTTAAGGTATGTTCATAATGATTAGCAGAGGTTCATGAATTAGTGGAATACAATTGACAGGAGGGCTAAAAGATGACAATGCAGGAGTGCTATAAAGCTATCGGAGGAAACTATGAGGCTGTTTTGGGAGGCCTTCTGAGGAATAACAGGAAAGCAAATATTCCAATCGTTGCCATGACCGCAAACGCATTCGAAGAAGATAAAAAGAAGGCATTTAAAGCAGGTATGAATGCTCATATTGCAAAACCAATTGATATAAATACAATACTTGCTGTTTTTGACCAGGTGTTTGGTGTATAGAAGTTGTTGTTTCCCAATTGGAGCATACGTAAGTAGCAAGAAGACAGGCGGCTAATAATTATAAACTGGGGAAAAGTGATATGGAAGAATACAGAGATGATAAAAAAAGTAAATTGTATTATATGGATGAAATCCTTCATAAGATTTCTTCCATGAGTCAGGCAGAGAATGAAAAACAACTGGATGACATTACGCCATCTATACTGAAGAGCGTTGGAAAATACACAGCAGCAGACAGAGCGTATATTTTTGAATGGAGTTCAGAAAAAAAAGAAAGTTTTAAAAATACATTTGAATGGTGTGCCTCGGGAATCGAACCGCAGATACAGAATCTGCAGACAGTTCCCGTCTGCCTGATGCAGAACTGGGTGGAAACATTTATCCAGAAGAAAAATATCATCATTTATGACCTGGAAGAAATAGCAGAAGAAACCCCACAGGAATATGAAATTTTAAAGCCTCAGAATATTCATGCTCTGATTGCTGTGCCGATTTATACAAATCATAAATTTATAGGCTTCATTGGATTGGATAACCCGGATCTGAATCAGAATATGGTGTCCATGAATCTGTTATCTGATGTGGGGTGCCATATGGGAAGTGTCCGTGAAAACCTGAGAATGATGAAGGCACTTGAGGATGCACTGGAAACTGCAAATCTGAATGGAGAAATCATTGATTCCATCAGTAAATTATACTGGCTGATCTACCGAATGAATCTGGAAACAGGAACTTATGAAGAAATATCTGCCGGCAACGAGATGCATAAACTTACAGGCAAGCATGGAAAAACGGAAGAAGATTTCCAGCATGCTATCAATACAATTGTTGATGGGGAGCATCAGGAAATGATGAAAAAGTTCCTTGATACATCGACTCTGGCTGACAGGCTGAAAGACACGGAAAGTATTGCGGTTGAATACCGGGCACAAAGTGGATCCTGGCATCTGGCAAGATTTATTGTAAAAAAACGGAACCCATCTGGTAAGGTTACAAATGTTCTGTATGTTGTCCGGCAGATTGATAAAGAAAAACAGGTTGAAATTACTTATAAGCAGGAACTGATAAAAAAGAACAGGATTTTGTCAGGACTGAGCCGTGATTATACGACAGCTTTTGTTTTGAATCTGGATACGGATGAGTATGAGTTTGTATTTAATCAGGAGACAAATCATGCCCAGAAACATGAAGAGTTCAAAGCATTTTCAGATTATGTGGATGCCTATGCTTTTGCATTTGCACTTCCGGAATTTCGTGACGTAATGCGTCGGGAACTGGACCGTAATATGATTAAAAAGCATTTTGAAACAGAAGACGAATATCATTTTTCTTTTGAGACGTCACCAAATGCAGCAGGTTTGTCCTGCTTTCAGGCACATATTGTAAAAGAGTACGAGGAAGGCAGCCATTTTGCGTTCCTTGGTTTCCGAAGTATAGATGAGATCGTACAGAAAGAGCGTTTTTATAAAGATTCTTTGCAAAAAGTAAACCAGGAACTTAAGCATCAGCTGGACATGATCACATCTGCACTGCCGGGTGGTGTGAAAATCAGCAATGATGATCCGGAATATTCTTTTAAGTATGTTTCAGAGCATTTTGCACAGATGCTGGGATATGATACTCCGGAGAAATTGATGGAAGCTTCTGGAGGGACGATTGTTGACCTGGCGCATCCGGACGATCTGGAACAGGGAATTGCACAGGCGTTGGAGCAGTATAGTAAAGCGGATCATTATGAAATCACATATCGAATGAAATGCAAAAATGGATCCTGGAAATATATTGAGGACAGGGGACACAAAATTTGCAAACCGAATGGAGTAATCGAACACTGGAATCTGATTCTGGATAAAAATGAACTGGTGGAAAAAACCATTGCCCTGGAGAGCGAGAAAAAAGCAAACCAGAGTAAATCGGATTTTCTTTCCAGGATGTCCCATGATATGCGTACACCATTGAATGGAATTATCGGACTTATGGATATCTGCATGAAGCACCCGGAGGACAGAACATTGGTGGATTCCAGCCGCCTTAAAGCAAGAGTAGCGGCAGACCATCTGTTGTCGCTGATCAATGACACACTGGAAATGAGTAAACTGGAAAATGAAGAAACAAAAATTCCGAAAGAAGATTTTTATCTGCCGGATCTGCTTCGTGAGGTGGAAACCATTGCACAGATGAGGGCAGATGAAGAGTGTATTACGATTCATTTTATGGATGATCCTTATTCGATTCCATATCCGAATCTTACCGGAAGCTCCCTGCATGTAAAACAGATATTTTTAAATCTGATTACAAACAGTATTAAATACAACCGTAAAAATGGCTCAGTGGATTGCTTCTTGAAAGAAGAGAAGGAATCCGATGAAAGAGTGCTGGTAGATGTGACTATAAAAGATACGGGAATCGGAATGTCAGAGGATTTCCTGAAGAATATATTTCAGCCATTTGTTCAGGCTGATCAGGGCGCCAGATCATACTATAAAGGTACCGGACTTGGCATGGCGATTGTAAAAGAGCTGCTTGATCGTATGGATGGAACCATTCAGATTGACAGTGTGGAAAATCAGGGCACTACCATACATGTGGTCATACCTTTTGAAATAGCAGAAGAACCTGCAGTTGTACAGGAAATGTCTGAATTACCAAAGGAAAATCTGTCCGGGTGCCGTATTCTATTGGCAGAGGATAACGAGCTCAACAGGGAAATTGCGGCATTCCTTCTGAAAGATGAGGGAATTTCCGTCACAGAGGCGGAAGATGGACAGCAGGCAGTGGAATGTTTCCTAAAAATGCCGGAAGGATATTACGGTGCGGTTCTAATGGATATCATGATGCCTGTGATGGACGGATATCAGGCAGCCAGGGCGATTCGTGGCAGTGGAAAGAAAGATGCAGAAATGATTCCAATCATTGCCATAACAGCCAATGCTTTTGCTGAAGATAAAAGAAAGACGATGGAGGCAGGGATGGATGCACACCTGTCAAAACCTTTAAATGTACAGGAACTGATGGATACAATCCGAAAATTCTGTGCTGGTAAGCAGATATGTCAGTGACCGAGAAGAGAATAACAGAGGGATAGCAGAATGAAAAAGGACAGCGAACTATATAAAAAAATAAGAGTACATTGCTATATTGTTGGATTGATTGCTTTTCTGACAGCATTGATTGTTGGCGTTTTTCTGCTTCATAATTTGGAAAAGGATGAAAAGACAACCGGAAAATATATGGCGCAGATTACTGAGAAAAGAGTCAGGGCAAGACTGGATCAGTATAGCATGCTCTCTGCTCTTTTGGGAAATTATATCAGTGCAGGAGAGAATCTGGATGAGAATACATTTTCTGAACTGGCAGAAAAGATTCCTAATGAAGATGGAGTGATAAAGGCATTTGAACTGGCACCTGAAGGGATTGTTACAGACATTTATCCGAAAGAGGGAAATGAGGGGGCTTTTGGACTGGATATGCTGCAGGAACATGAACGGAAAAAGGATGCAATTCTGGCAAGGGATAGCGGGAAATATACGCTTGGAGGACCATACCAGTTAAAGCAGGGAGGAACAGGAGCATTGCTTTTTAATCCGGTTTATCAGGACAATAATTCAGAACAGGATGAGTTCTGGGGCTTTGTGATTCTGGTGATTGACTGGGATCGTTTCATTGGAGAGATAAATCTTGATTATTTAAACGATGCAGATTTCTGTTACAGAATTTGGACATATGACAGAGGCAGCAGCGACAAGATTATTTTAGCAGAGAGCCAGGATAATATGTCGGATAATATTCTGACAGTAGAATGTACAGTGCCAAATAACACATGGTATTTTGACATTATACCTTCAAAGGGATGGATTCCACGTTTTTACCAGATTATGTGTATTGTCATTTCTTGTATATTCTCATTATTGATTGCTACAGTATTTTATTTAATATCCAGTAAAAAACACAGGGAAAGACAATATGAAGCAGAACTGGAAAAATCTGCTGAGCAGGCGAAAAATGCCAATGAGGCAAAAACAAGATTTTTATTTAACATGAGTCATGATATCCGGACTCCGATGAATGCAATTGTAGGTTTTTCCGGTTTGTTGGAGAAGAATCTGCAAAATGAAAGAAAGGCAAAAGAATATCTGGAAAAGATACAGTCTTCCGGTAATCTTTTGCTGAGAATCATCAATCAGGTTCTGGAGATGGCCCGGATTGAAAGTGGTACTGCGGTATTGCAGTTAAAAGCTGAAGATATGGATGCATTATTTCACAGAGTAAATACAGTGTTTGAAGAGGATGTCAGAAAGAAGAACCTGCAGTATCATGCTGTTTTAGATGTAAGACATCATTATGTTGTCTGTGATCAGACAAAGTTACAGGAGATCATGCTGAATATTATCAGTAATGCTATAAAGTATACCCCGGAGGGACATTCAATCTATGTAGAAGTACATGAGGCGGTATCAGAGAATCCTTCAAAGATACGCTATATTTTTTCATGTGAAGATACGGGCATTGGTATGAGTGAAGAATATCTTCCACATATCTATGAAGAATTTTCCAGAGAACATAGTACCACAGAAAACAAAGTGCCGGGAACCGGGTTGGGACTTCCTATTATCAAATCTATGATAGAGCTGATGGGTGGAAGTATTCAGGTGGAAAGCAGACAGGGTATTGGAACAAAATTTACGATAGATCTTTCTTTTGACATAGCATTGAAAGAAGAGGTATATGGAAGTGAGGATACCATAGAGTCATCTGCAATTCATACAATAAAAGGGAAAAGAATTCTCCTTGTAGAAGATAATGAGCTGAATGCGGAAATAGCAAAGACAGTTCTCGAAGATGTCGGAGCGTTAATTACCAGAGCGGAGAATGGACAGCAGGCACTGGAACTATTTAAAGAGAAACCGGCAGGAACATTTGATGTAATTTTGATGGATCTGATGATGCCTGTTATGGATGGATATACAGCTACGAGAAAAATCAGGGAATTAGAACGTTCAGATGCAAAAACAGTACCGATTATAGCTATGACAGCAAATGCATTCCAGGAAGATGCTGAAAAGTGCATTGCCGTGGGTATGAACGCTCATTTGGCGAAACCTTTGGATATTGAAAAGATGAAAAAGACTATTAAAAGTATTTGTTCCTAATATAGGCGGAAATTAAGGAAATATTGAAATCCTTGTACAGAGAAAAAGATAGATTAAATAGTTATGAAAATCAAATACCAATCGACTATGCATGCGGATGGGCATTATCCTCCGATGATATGTCGTGTACAATGCAGATGTTATTGGATGATGCAGATGCTTATATGTATAAAAATAAACAGTTATGCAAGAAATATAAAGGAAACAGAAAATATGAATAAAAGACAAAAAATACTGATTGTCGATGATGCAAAGTTCAACAGGGATATATTGAAAGAATTTCTTGGAGAAACCTATGATTATCTGGAAGCTGAAAATGGAAATCAGGCAGTCCAGATTATGGAAGAGAATCCGGGAATCGATCTGATGCTTTTAGACATCAACATGCCACAGATGGATGGATTTGAAGTCCTGAAATGGATGAAACTAAGCCAATGCATTGAAGAAACTCCTGTAATTATGATATCTTCGGAAGAATCTGTTGAGACTATGCGTAAAGCATATGAGATGGGAATCACAGATTATATTACACGGCCATTTGACTCTGTTATCGTAAAAAAGAGAGTTCAAAATACTTTGGGGCTATATGCAAATCAAAAGCGCCTGATCAATGTGGTCGTTGATCAGGTTTATGAAAAAGAAGAAAATAATAATATTATGATCAGGATTCTGAGCAATGTATTAGGATCACGCAACAGTGAGAGCAGCGAACATATTTTACATATCCGGACTGCGACGGAAATGATGCTGAGGCAACTGGTAAAAACAACGGATGCATATCATCTGACGGAGACTGATATTGCTATAATTACAACTGCATCTTCGCTTCATGATATTGGTAAAATACGCATTCCGGAAGAAATACTGAATAAACCCGGAAGACTGACCGATGAAGAATTTAAAATTATGAAAACCCATAGTGAGATTGGAGCATCCATGATCCGGGACATGCATTTTTTACAAGATCATCCACTGGTACATACCGCATGGGAAGTCTGCAGATGGCATCATGAAAGATGGGATGGAAAGGGTTACCCGGATGGTCTGAAAGGTGAAGAAATACCAATTTCTGCACAGGTGGTGTCTATTGTGGATGTTTATGATGCTCTTACCAGTGAACGATGTTATAAGAAAGCATTTGAGCATGATACCGCAATCAAGATGATTCTGGACGGGCAATGCGGGCAGTTCAATCCGGTTCTTCTTAAGTGCCTGAAAGAACTAAGCCTTCAGTTTTCCAAGATGTATACGAATGAAACGGATGATAATAAACAGTATTATGAAGCACAGAGGCTCTCTGACGAAATACTAAAGGAAAAGTCTTTACCCCGTAAAAATTATTCGCAGTGTGTCATTAAGCTTATGCAGGAAAAGATAGAGTTTTTTAAAATGGACAGTGGCAAAATTTCCATTGAGTATAATGCAATTTCAGGTCGGCTGATTATAATTAACGGAAACCGGCAGATACTGTGTCAGAGAGATGATCCGAAGTTTGATATATTCAAACTGTTCGAAGTAAGCAGTGAAGATATTCAACATATCAGAGCGTTACTGGACCAGACATCAATACAGAATACAGAAATCTCATTGCAGTTAATGGCAAAGGTGGAAAATAAAAGGCAGATGTATGATCTGAAACTGCATACCTTATGGTCTCCTTTAAAGAAAGATGGATATATAGGAATTGTCGGATATCTCTCTTGATTGGTGATACTATTTTGGGATATATCGAAATAAGAAGTATGTTGCATCAGTGGGAGATATTATAGATGAGAAAAAATAATTTCATGAATAAAATTATAAAGCTAAAAGGAAGTATATTGGCAGGGATAATACAAATTTTTGCCTGTCTTATTGTATATAAATTTCATATTCCAAATCCGAATATTGTGTTATTTGTTGTGCTTTCAGCGTCAATAGTACAATCTGGGTATTTGGCAGGGATAATAAGTGGTGTTATTGCTGTTTTATATTCAGCATTCTTTTTTTCCACAGATCACAGTTGGATCTTTTATACGCCGATTAATCGTGACAAGCTGTGCGTGATTGTGTTGGGAGTTATTTCTAATATTATTCTTGTCGGAAATTTACAAGAAGCAAATAGACAGGCAGAGCATAAGATTGCCAAACTTGAATCAGAGAAAAAACAAAAGAAGAAAGAGCTTGAGCAGCAGGCTGAGCTGCATAAAGCATTAATTGCAGCAGACACTGCGAATCGGGCAAAATCTACATTTCTTCTTAATATGAGTCATGATATTCGCACACCACTCAATGGAATCATGGGTCTACTAAAGATCAATATGGCACACAGTGAAGATGAGGAACTTGTACGTGAAAATTACAAAGAAATGGAAAAGGCGGCAAACCATCTGTTATCTCTGATTAATGATGTCCTACAAATGAGTAAATTGGAGGATGGCAGGGAAGAATTATCATCAGAATTAGTCTGTTTACCTGATGTTTTCTATGATATGAAAGCTATTATAGATGGAAGTGCTCTGGATAAGGGAATTTCAGTGGATTTTTCAGAAGATAGTATTTGGGTACATCCGTACGTTATAACGAATCCGCTGTATTTGCGACAAATATTTTTGAATATATATGGAAACAGCATTAAATTTACAAATTTTGGTGGGAAAATTTCGACAAAACAGGAATGTATAGAAGAAAAGGATAATGTAATTACCTATCGATGGATAATTTCTGATACGGGAATTGGCATGAGCAAAGAATTTCTGAAACATATTTTTGAACCGTTTGCACAAGAAAGAGCTGATGCCCGGAGCAATTATCATGGAACCGGACTTGGCATGGCTATTGTGAAAAAAATGATTGATAAAATGGGAGGCACGATTTCTGTTACCAGCGAAGTGGGAAAGGGATCCACTTTTGTAGTTGAATTGCCTTTTGAGATGGGAGCTGCACCAGAAAAATCTAAGAAAGAAGAGGCGGATAAAGAGAATAGCATTCACGGTTTAAATCTCATGTTAGTAGAGGATAATGAGTTGAATGCCGAGGTTGCAGAAATACTTTTAGAAGATGAAGGTGCAATAATTACAATGGTTAATGATGGACAGCAGGCTGTCGAATTATTTAATAATAATCCGGTGGGTACATTTGATGCAATACTTATGGATATTATGATGCCGGTAATGGATGGATTGACAGCGACTAAAGCAATCCGGGCATTAAATCGACCAGATGCAGGAATAATTCCGATTATTGCAATGACCGCCAATGATTTTGCAGAAGATGTACAAAGATGTTTAGATGCAGGAATGAACGCACATTTAGCTAAACCTTTGGATATTGAAAAAGTGAAAAAAACGATTTGTGAACATACAATTGAATTATATAATAAAGAGTAAAAGAATGTAATTACTCTGTTAGTAAATTGACACAAGTTGGCTGTAGAGTATAATTATAGTAAAAGTACAGCAGAAGCTGTCGCAAAGATATTTATAAAAATGTTGTGGGGTATTGAACATTAATGAATGTAAAATTAAAACCTGGAAGCAAGCAAGCGACTGTAGCCTGGAGGGTGGGAGAAAGATGAAGAAGTGCAAATTAGTACAGAATATAAGAAATTTCAAATTTTGTTATTTTATATTTTGCACAATGATATGTTTGGTTGTTTTTCCTGTTTCCACATCTGCCCAAGAAAATTCTGATCATGTTATCCGGGTAGGATCTTTTGAGGAAACTTATAATGTAGTCAATGAAAAGGGAGAAAGAAGCGGCTATGGTTATGAGTATCTTCAAGATATTGCAGGTTATGCAGGATGGACATATAAATACATAACAAGTGATTGGAAAAACTGCTTTACACAGTTGGAAAATGGAGAGATTGATATTCTTGGTGGCATTTCCTATACAGACGAACGTGCTGAAAATATGCTTTTTTCCGATATGCCTATGGGGGAAGAGAAATATTACATCTATACGGATGCATCCAATATGGATCTTACAGCAGGAAATTTGGATTCTTTTGAGGGAAAAAATATTGGTGTGTTTAAAGATAATATAACGGAGGATGTGCTTAACGAATGGGAGTTAAAGTATGGTCTGCATACGCAGCATGTCAATGTTTCTAATACCGCAGAAGTTATGGACAAACTGTCGAAACATGAAATTGACTGCTTCGTTTCGGTAGAAGAATCCCGTTGGGAAGAATCGGATATTTCACCGCTTACAAGTATTGGAGAGACAGAAATCTATTTCGCTATAAATCCAGAACGTCCGGATATCAAAGAAGCACTGGATAGTGCTATGCGCAGAATCAAGGATGACAACCCATTTTACACAGATGATCTCTACAGGCGTTATCTTTCTGCACAGAGCAGCTCGTTTCTTTCAAAAGAAGAAAGGGAGTGGATCGGGCAGCATGGAGCAATCAGGATAGGGTATCTGAATCAGGATGGAGGTATCAGCAGTGTAGATCCATCAACAGGTAAACTGACAGGTGTTATTACAGATTATGTGGATCTTGCAGAAAATTGTCTGCAAGGTCAGACTCTGGAATTTGAATTAAATGGATATGATACAAGAAGTGAACTGCTTCAGGCATTGCAGGATGGAAAAATAGACCTGATTTTTCATGCAAACCAGAATCCATACTTTGCAGAAACAAATGGATTTGCTTTGTCGGATACGCTATTGACTCTCAATATGGCAGCAATTACGGCAAAGGATTCTTTTGATGAAAATAAAGAGAATATAGTTGCCGTTGAAAAAGATGATTTTGCATTGAAAGCATATCTTTCATACAATTATCCGCAATGGAAGGTTGTGGAATATGAAACATCAGATGCAGCAGTAAAAGCAATGCAGAAAGGGGAGACGGATTGTATTGTAAGCAATTCAGGTACTGTTTCAGACTATTTGAAAAATAATAAGCTTCATAGTGTTTTCCTGACAAAAGAAGCTGATGTTCCATTTGCTATTCAGCAGGGAGAACCGGTTCTTTTGTCCATTCTGAATAAAACACTGACATCTATGCCTA
>ERZ772818.3467-NODE-3467-length-10734-cov-4.020414_pt1 | contig 10734 bp, 12 predicted proteins | sample MGYA00580837_ERZ772818 | MGnify/ENA primary metagenome ERZ772818 (study PRJEB29015, sample SAMEA2737671) | human gut metagenome | biome: human gut; feature: human-associated habitat; material: faeces | place: China | collected 2012 ...
GCCACACCATCGCCGCGCACTTCCGCGCCGACCCGATCCACACGCGGGAGCTGCGGGCCTACGCCGTGGACGAGGTGAAGCGCACCAACGGTCAGGTGAGTTTTGAAAGCGCGGTGCGGAGCCAGCGGCGCATAGAGCCGGATGACACGTGGCCCGGATCGTACTGATCTCCCCTTACCTCAAGGGCGGACAGAACGCCGCGAAGCTGGCTCAGCGCACTCGCTACGTTGCCACCCGTCCCGGCGTGAAGCTGCTGGCGGATGAACGCAGTACACTCCCCGCTACAAAAAAGGCTACTCGATGCAGATGCACATGTGAACAGGTTTGGAAACGTATTTTTTGCGCCGCAATAGTCAAAGAAACATTTTGAAAAACAGTAGCTTTGCGCGCGGAGTTGTGGTATGTGTTGTGGTTGCCAAAAAGGAGGTGCCGCAATGTACGATTACATGAGAGCCCTGCAAAAGCGTTTCGACCGTCAGGAACACAGTGAATTGGACAAGCAGGTCAAATACGCTCGAGAGGAACTGCGGCGGGACATGGACGCCGCAGGGCGGAAGAAGCTGCTGCGGCTGTTGGACGCACAAAACACATTGCTGGTTGAATCCAAGCTGATGAGCTTCACGGCGGGCTTCAAGCTGGCGTGGGGCATGGCGAAAGAGCTGGAGGCAGATGGGCTCTATTCCTTCGAGCGGGAGGAAGAAGAACACATCTGCCATCCGGCGGAACAGGAGGACTAAATGGCGAAACGAAGACCGTCCGGTGACGGCATGGTACGCAAGCGGGAGGATGGCCGCTGGGAAGGCCGTATTGTGGTGGGGCACAAAAGCAACGGTGACTCCATCTTCCGGTACATCTCCGCGCCAACGCAAAAAGAGCTGTCCGCCAAGCTGCGACAGCTCACCGAAGCCTATAAAGGTGTTGATCTGACCGAAGAAAGTAATATGTCCCTCTCCGTCTGGCTGGATAAATGGCTGGACGAGTATATGGCCGCCACGCTTCGTCCCACCACTCTGAACGGCTATCGCCGCTCTCTGGAACTCCATGTCAAACCCTATTTCGGAAACAAAGCTCTCTCAAAAATCACTGCCGCCGACCTGCGGTCGCTCTACCGCACCTTACAAGAAAGCGGGCGGGCACATCCCAGAGATGGACAGTCCCCTGGCCTTTCCGCCAGAACAGTCCACGGCATTCATACCACACTGCATCACGCCCTGAAAACGGCCATGGAGCAGAATCTAATCCCAAGCAATCCCGCCGCAGAAGTTGACCCGCCCAAATTTATTGGCGCTCCCATGAAAGTTTTGACCGAAGCACAGTTGGACACTTTCATGACGGCCATTGAAAGGGATGAATTCTGGCATGATTTCTTCTATACCGCGGTGACCACAGGTCTGCGGCGGGGTGAGATCTGCGCACTGCGGTGGGAGGATTTTGATACGAAGCAGGAAACGCTCCATGTGCGGCGCACCCTCCACAAGGAAAAAGGCAAGCCGCTCACCACAGGCAACACCAAGACCTATGCGGGAACACGGAAGATCGTCCTGCCGCCCAGTACAGCAGAGATCCTCCGCAAACGACAGAGCCAGGTCTGCTCCCCATGGATCTTCTATGACCCGTTCCGCCCAGAACTGCCGATAAATCCCGGTCGAGCCTATCAGCAGCTCAAAACCTTGCTGACTGAGGTGGGACTGCCGGACATCCGCTTCCACGATCTGCGGCACACCTTCGCCACTCATGCCCTGTCCTCCGGTGTGGATGCCAAGACACTGGCTGGCATTCTGGGCCACACGAAGGCCAGCTTCACCCTCGACACCTATACGCACACCACCGGAGATATGCAGAAGCGTGCCGCTGAGATCGTGGGTGGTTTCCTGACCGACTACCTTGGAGAGGAGATGAAACCTTGGCAAAGCAGAGAAAACACGGCACCGGCACCGTCCGTCTGAGAAGTGATGGCCGCTGGGAGGGTCGCGTTGTCATCGGCTATGATGACAGCGGACTGCCCAAAACTAAAAATGTGCTGGCAAAAACAAAGGCCGAATGTGAGAAAAAACTCAAAAGCTTGATTACCGCGCAAAAAGGATCTGAGCCGCAACCGTCCCGGCAGGCCATGACAGCCGCCCAATGGCTGGACTTCTGGTATCAGACCTGTAAAAAGCCAAACCTTCGCCCCAACACCCAGATGTCCTATGAACGGCGGATCTATCAGCACATCATCCCAAACTTGGGCCCCATTCCACTGAACAAACTTACCACCGGAGATATCCAGCAGTTCTATACCGGGCTTAAACAAAATGGCCGTCTGCTCCGGCAGGAACAGTATGGCGAAGGACTTTCCGGCCAAACTGTCCGCGGCATCCACACCACCTTCCACGCGGCGCTGGACAAGGCAGTCTCCGAGAAGATCATCCCCAAAAATCCTTCCGACTTCTGCCGCCTCCCCTCTGCAAAAGCCAGAGAAATGCAGGTTCTCTCCCCGGAGGAGATCCAACGGCTGCTCATTCAGGCCAAAGAGGACGGCTGCTTCGAACTGCTCCTGCTGGAACTGTCCACTGGATTACGCCGTGGTGAGATCTGCGCCCTCCAATGGGATGACCTAAACTTCAACACCGGAGAACTTCAGGTAAAGCGGCAGATACACCGGGTCAAGGGAGAATTGGTAGTGTCCGAGCCGAAAACAAAGGCGTCCAACCGGAGCGTCATCCTCCCGCCCCCTGTTCTGATGGTGCTGAGTGACTACAAAACCGAAATAAACTCTGTATGGCTGTTCCCCTCCCCGCTGAACAATGACTCGCCCAGAGATCCCGCTGCTGTCCGCAAGCGGCTGACCACCATACTGGAGCGGGCAGACTGTAAGCGTGTCAGATTTCATGATCTGCGACACACTTTCGCCACCGCATCTCTGGAACACGGCATGGACATCAAGACTCTCTCCACCATTATCGGTCATGTCTCTACCGCAACAACTCTGAATGTTTACTCTCATGTCACAGACGAGATGCGGAAAATCGCTGCGGCGAAAATCGACCGAGGGATCGCCAAATCAGAAATCAGCCAGAATATAGACGCAGCGCCAAGGAAACCTGCTCCATCCACCTTCCGACCCTACAAAGGTCAGCGCCGTAAACCCGGCACTGGCTGCGTCAGCCAGATCAATGAAAACCTGTGGGAAGGACGGTATTCTCCCAAACTCCCCAACGGCGACCGCCTCGCACGAAATGTCTATACCCACAGTGAGAAAGAATGCGAACAGAAACTGGCAGAACTGATCGTCCAAATGAAAGCAGAAATTGCCGCCCAGCGGCAGCAGCCCCAAGTCCCGGCTTGAATCACGTGAAGAAGAAACGCGGAGTTCCCGATGCCATGTTGGGAACTCCGCTTCGTCCTGTCTGTGGTATTTTATGTGGTCAACGAAAATCCGCAGAACCGCATTCGTTCAAAAGGTTGCAAAAGCAAAAGAAAACACCAGAAATCCGAAGATTTCAGGTGTTGTTCTGGAGCTGCTGGGCAGATTCGAACTGCCGACCTCATCCTTACCAAAGCACCAATCTAATATCACATAAGCCGTTATAGATGCATTTTAACAGCTTCCGTGCCCCAGAGCGCACTTTTTTCAATGCTCTCTATTGCACCAAGCGCACAGAGCTTCATCAACTGTTCTGTTGTGTTTCCTAATTCGTTTAGCAGGGTTTTTAGCATCTAAATACTTCTAAACATTCCTTTAGCACAGGATGAGATTCTTTCCATCTGTCAAAAATAACAGGAGATTTTATATGAAAAACTACCAGCTTGAACTCAGGCAGATTGTAGATTTTCCTCGCTGCCGAATCTATCGAGAATTCGTACAGGACCTACTCGCAGACCGGAGCATTCGCACAGGCGGATGCTCCGGTCTTTTTTATTTTGTAGTTCTTTGCTCCTATGCCAACTTCAGATCCTCGTATCGGCGCATAGACGGGATCTCATACACTGTCTATCCAGGAGAATGGGTTTGCTCCATCGCCGACGTCACAGAATGGTTCCGTGTGCGCTTTCACTATCAGGCATTTGCAATCCTAAAATCCTTGCAGGACCGACAGCTCATTACATTTACCCGTCTTGGCCGTGGGCATATTGTAAAGTTCTCCATTACGGACTGGAGACGCAATAACACTGCGCTCGATTATAACTGCCCATGCCAAAAAGACTCCGGCTTTTTCTTCATCCCTATTTCAACAGCAACGGAGTTGATTTCTGCGGGACGCGCATCCGAGATGGATGTCATTCTGGATCTTTGGATTTCTGCAATTTATAAGGATCAGCAAGTACGCGGCTCTGAGATCGGGCCAGTCGCGTATTTCAGGAACGGCACCGGGAGTCCGCTCGTCAATTACAGTGAATTATCTAAGCGTTGGGGTATCTCCCGCTCGAGCGTGGGTCGGCTACTTAAAAAGCTGGCTGATCTTGATTATCTTTCACTGCTGACTTTTCCAGGCCGCAGCGGAACGGTAATTTACCTAAAGAATTATCTCTCAACCATGTTCCAAATTTCAGACGTTATGATAGACAAGGAGGAGGTTGCTATGTGTCTGAACCTTCACGTATCTGTGCCGGATACCATTCCGCCAGAGTCCGGTCCAATTTCTGATGAGCAGATTTGCGTTTCAACAGAGCTTCCCAGCGTTTCAAAATCTCACATGCTGTATTTCGTCCGGAAAGTGCTGCAAACCCTTGAAGCGCAAGGCATTTCCTGCCTTTCGTGCCCAAAATCCAAATATATGTTATATCCATTATCCGACGACTGCACGGTAGGAATAGAGAAAGGCACTATCTCAGCGGGCCTGGTGATCTGCTGCAGTACCGGCAGTCCGTTGTATCGATTCGAAATGACCATCACCCCAAATGTTGAAGAGGAAGGAGCGTGCAGCAATGGCAAGAAAGATGCCTGAAAAGCGTCCGGAGGAGGATAATCGTTATCACGACACTTGGAAGCTACTCAAGAAGTACCGAGATGTAACATGGAGTCTGGAAGTTTCTGTTCGACAAGCAAAAAATCAGTTTCGCATCGACTACGATTGCAGCATTGAAGATTTTTTAGACTCTATTTATATGGCTGGGGCAGATCTGGGTGGAACCATCATCGAAGATCACGCCAAGTGTATTGAGCGTAGCTACAAAATGCTGACGCTGCTTGAAAACGCCGTCAATCTTCTTCGTACCCGTCACAAAAACGGAGAGGTCTACTACTGGATCCTGTATTACTCATTCTTGTCTCCGCAAAAGCTAAAAAATGTCGATGAGATCATCGAAGTGCTCCGTCCCCATATCCGAGATATTAGTTCCAGCACGTATTACCGTCTACGGAAAGAGGCTGTAACAGCGCTGAGTTCTGTGCTCTGGGGTTTTTCCTCACAAGACACTCTACACTCTTTAGACGCTTTCTTCCCAGTCGGCATTTACCCCACCTGTTATAAAAATGAGGAGAACGCTATTAAGCATCCTCCTCATTTTTAACAGACGGGCATTACATTTTCATCTTCTGCGTCAATTTTCTCTGTAAGCTCATCTCTATATTTACCAGCTTCTTCATAAGTCTCGAATGATTTAACCGTCTCCCAGGAAACTGCATATCGTCCAAAGTTAATAATTACATCTTCCGCAGTGTCCCCATTATGTATCCAAAACACAATATCAGGCGTACCATCGCGTTCAAAATTCCAGTCATCTGGAGCAAACTTCAGATTGAACGCCACCTTAGAAACAGGGTTAAATCCATACAATTCATACATAGCGGACAGTTTCTCACTATCATAGTTATCAAGCTTACGCCCACCATGTTCAATTGCAAGCGGTAGTAATGTCTTTAGTACCCCTCGTTTCTCGCCGCCATTAAAAATGGATACAATGTTACCATCTGGCGTGATGGCAACACCTGCCGAGCCATCAGTCGTCAAAAAAAGATGTTGCATTTGACTATAATCTTCAACACTGTGCCGAGTGACAAACGCTCCATGCTCATTTGAAATTTTTGCCCGACCAATAGCGTCATGGAATTCTTCCGGAGACGCCTCTCGAATTTCAAAATATTGAATATTTCGTTCTTTAAAAGCTCTTTTTAACTCATCGCTTATTGTAAAATTGCCCATGCAACATCCTCCGGTTTACGGTTCCTCTGTAGTGAGTTTAAAATAGTCTCTTGGCATAAAAGGGACACTTCTTGATTTGTCGCTCCCATCTTTCGCATTTCATGAACTACTGATGTTCGATACGCATCTATTCTTTCGGGGGAGATATTAGGCGCAGATGTGTTAGCAGATAAAAAATATTTTTTCATAATACAATTCCTTTCTCAAGGATACGCACGGGGCAGTTTGCAAAAAGATGAAAATGGTATTGACAAATCTTTTTTCACGCTCATCATATACCATAGGGTTCAAAAATGTCAACTAATTTTCAAATATTTCTCTTGACATTTTGCAAATTGCGAGTATAATACGCCGGTTTGTGCAGTGTCCTCATCTCATATATTACAATCACAGCTTATTCCAAGTCTCGCCTTTTGTTGTATACTGTTTGAGCCATCGCAGCGCCAGTAGCCTGTACCGGTGATTCATGTTAACGGCACCAGCTTCCCCTTATCCTTTTTAGCGGCAAATTGGGAGATAATTGGGAGTGTTTTGCTATTGAATGCAAAATCCCCATATGTTAGACTAAGTATGCTCAAAACTATAAACAAACCAAAAGCAGCCGCAGGAGGACGCCATTTTTGATGTGCGTCTTTTTTTCTGCCTTTCTGCGGTCAATGAAACAGCATCCGGCTTTCGCTGGGTGCTGTTTCCTGCTTTTGGGCAACACAAGGAGGTAATGCTTTTGAAGCACAAGTGTCCGTCTCCCCGTATTGGGAAAAAGCCGCGTGGCAATATCGGCCGTTGGCTGTATGCAGCGTTTCTGACCGCCACGCTATCCGCGTCTCTCTGTCAGTCGGCCTCTGCCGCAACCGTGTGGGAGAAGGCCAATGAGATCATGCGGGATGTCTATACGCAGATCCTCGGCATCTCCACGATTGCAGCCATCGTTACGGCCGCAGTCGCACTGCTGATGATGAATTTCTCCCGCAGCGGCCGAACCGTCGATGAAAGCCGGGCATGGCTCAAGCGAATCATTATCACTTGGGCCGTGCTGAATGGCCTTGGCTTCATTATGAGCTATGTTACGCCCTTCTTCAGCGGCGGGCAGTGGACCGCCCCGTAAAAGCCATGGGAATTTTAGACGGTATTGTAGAGTGGATCGCGGAGCAGATCATGTACGGTCTGGATATGATCAACACCTCTGTTTTGGGGGCATTGGGCTGTGACATGAACACATTTCTGCGATATTTTCCCGCAGCGGAAACCATGTATAGCCTTCTGGTGGCACTTGCCATCGGGCTGATCCTGTTGGGCTGGGTCTGGAATCTGTTCAAGAACTACGGACTGGGCTTGGGAATTGAAGCTGAAGATCCGGTCAGGCTGACTGCCAAGGCGATCCTGTTCATCGTGCTTGCGTACTATGCAGATGAGATCGTAAACATTGCACTGACGATAGGCGGAACGCCTTATGCGTGGATTTTGTCCTCAGAGCTTCCTTCTTTGGACTTTGCCAGCTTCAATTCTGTTCTGCTGACCATCATCGGCGTCTGTGCCAACGGCGGCGTTGCGCTGATCGTTCTGATTCTGACACTGATTCTTGCGTGGAACTACATTAAACTGCTGTTTGAAGCGGCAGAACGGTATGTACTGCTGGGCGTCCTGGTCTATACCGCACCGGTAGCCTTTGCCATGGGCGCATCGCAATCCACCGCAAATATTTTTAAGAGCTGGTGCCGGATGTTCGGCGGGCAGATATTCCTGCTGCTGATGAACGCATGGTGTCTTCGGCTGTTTATCACGATGGTCGGCACATTCATCTCAAATCCGCTTTCCATGTAGGAGGTCATTACCACGAAGAAATATCATAGAATCATTCCGCTGCTGGGCACCGTTCTTTTGCTGGCGCTCACCTTGGCGGTACCTGCGTTTGCTCTGGAGGAAAGCGATGTTGAAGCCGCAGTCAGCAGTTCCAGCCGCGAGGCCGTGACGGGGAATGTGCTGGTCTGGTTTCTCTGTGCGGTTGGGTTTCTCAAAGTCTCACAGAAAATCGACAGCTTCATGGCAAGCATCGGCGTCAACGTGGGGCATACCGGCGGTTCCATGCTGGGTGAGACGATGGTGGCATTCAAGGGTGTCTCCCTCGCTGCCGGCATGGCTGGAAAAGTTGTCGGGAACTTTGCCGACAGAGCCTCCAGCCGCGCAGGCGCCGCCGCATCCGGATCTTCCGGCTTTCTGCAAGGTGGTCTGGCCGGCGTTGTCAGTCGGAAAATCACCAATGATGCCGTAAGAACTGCGACGCAAACGACACAGAAAGCGTCTTCCTCCACCATGTCCGCCGCGCATCAGGCCACGGAGCGTACTGTAAATGCCGAGCGGCAGGCAGCAAGCGTTGTTCATCAGGCAAAGCGGACGCGCAGCGAAAGCGCTTCTCAAAAGTCGCAGATGGGCGTGACCCATCAGCAAGTCGCTTCCAGTACCCGAACCGCCTCGGTTTCCTCACTTCACAGGGAGTCACAGCATTCTGTTGGGCTTGGTGGGCGCCTTTTTGCCAATTCCTTGCTTGAGGGTGGGCGTTTTGCCAACGATGTGATCGGTATGGTCGCAGCCGGAGACCTGCACTCCACCGGCTCCATCACCGGAGAGTTTGCGTCACAGGCGTTGTCCTCCTACATGGGCATTACCGCTCAGGGAGACGCCGCACCGCAAATATCCTATTCCGGCATTGAGATCGGCGGGCTACGACGATGTCGACTACGCCTACTGTCCCGGCCGCGTGCCCTGCGCCGTCGCCGTGATCCACAAGCCGTAAAAAGCAAGAAAAAAGGCTCCGCAGAGTATTCTGCGGAGCCTTTTTTACATTTTGTATTCATTTTCTCTTCTGCCGGCGGATGTCTTCACCGAAAAAGAGCAGCATTTGATACTCTCCCTGCAATCTTGACAGCACCGGCGCGCCGTAGCGCCGCCCGAGCTCGTCGGGGCTCAGGTTTGTGGAGATGACGGTCTTCTTCCCCGTGATGAGGCGCGTGTTGACGATCTGATACATCGCGCTGTGGACAAAGCTCGTCATCAGCTCGGTGCCGAGGTCGTCTAAAATCAGCAGGTCGCAGCCGAGCGCGCGGCTCACGGCGGTGTCGGCGTTCTCGCCGTCGTCGCGGCCGAACTTCTGCGCCTCGAAGCGGGCGAAGATGTGCCCCGCCGTGTCGTAGACCACGCTGTGGCCGCTCGCGCTCACGACGCGCGCGATGGACGCGGAGAGGAACGTTTTCCCCAGTCCCGTGCCGCCGGTCAGCAGCAGGTTGCCGCTTTTTGGCGAAAACTCGTGCGCGTAGTCCTGGCAGATGTCGTACACGCGCTCCATGTTCGTGCGCGGCGACACGCCGAGGTCGCTGTCCGGCACGGACGAATAGTAGTCGAAGTTGAAATTTTCAAAGCACTGCGAGCCGAGGTCCAAAAGGCCCGAGAGCTCCTTGTTCTGCTCTCTGGCGTAGTAGCCGCGCAGGCACGAGCAGACCTCGCTGCCGAGAAAGCCCGTGTCGTTGCAGCGCGAGCACTTGGGCTTTTCCTCGAGATAGTCGCCCGGCAGACCCAGGCGCGTCAGGAGAAGGCGCTTTTCCTGCTGCAAATTGAGATTCTCCTCCCGCAGCGCCTCGATCGCCGGGCGCGGGTCCGTCCCGCGGCGCAGGCCGGAGGCAATGATCTTCGCCATCGTGTGCGACAACTCGCGGTCGATCTCCTCGATGCGCGGGCACTTGGTATAGACCGCGCGCTCGCGCGCGCGAAAATTCTCCGCGCGGCGCTGCTTGTCCTCGTCGAAGCGCGCCAGCGCTTGGCGCATCAGCCGCCCATCGTAAGACATCCTTCTCCCCCGCTTTCGTTACTGATTCAAATATTCCTTCATCCAGGCGTTGCCGCCGGTGGTGTTCTTCTTCGGCTTGCTCTGCTCCTTGGCGTTCTCGGCCCTGACCTCGGCGAGCGTGTGCAGGCCCTTTTCGTGCCAGCGCTTCAAAATGCCGTTGCAGTACGGCCAGCGGAATTCGTGGCAGTGCAGCACCGTGCGGTCGTAGGCCTCGGACACCGTATCGGCGGGAAAGCCCATCTCCGCCCACGCGGAGAGATACTTTTCCTCGCTCGGCGCGCTCGCGCGGCCCTGCATTTGCAGCGCCGCCATGTATTCGGGGTATCTGCCGCGCAGGGCTTGCTCGCGCTTCATGTACTCGCTGGCCTTTTCGATGGAAAAGAGCTCCTTGCGCGCCCAGACGTAGCCCTCTTTTTCGATCTCGCGCATGTTGGGCAGCCGCCCCTCGCCGAACTGCTGCTCCTTTTTCGCGATGCAGTAGTTGACGAGCGTGTAAACGACGTCCGCGGGCAAGCCGAGGTTTTCGTACAGCCCTAACAGCTTCTTGACCGACGGGGTCGAGAGCGGGCCGAGCTTGTGCTCCACCTCGCGCAGAAGGCAGGCGAAGCGCCCGTCGCCCTCCAGCTTTCGCGCGATGTCCTCGCGCGTGTACTCGGGCGGCTCGCTGAGCTGCTGGGGCGGCGGAAGGGGCGCTTCCTCCTTCTTCTCCGGCACGCCGACGAGCTTCATCTCGTAGAGCGCCTGCTCCGCCGCGCGAAGACGCGTTTCGTC
>ERZ772818.3469-NODE-3469-length-10732-cov-3.888077_pt1 | contig 10732 bp, 10 predicted proteins | sample MGYA00580837_ERZ772818 | MGnify/ENA primary metagenome ERZ772818 (study PRJEB29015, sample SAMEA2737671) | human gut metagenome | biome: human gut; feature: human-associated habitat; material: faeces | place: China | collected 2012 ...
TCAGACGGGTCGTCACACCCCAGGAGGTCTGATGCACATATTTCAGCTTATTATCCTTATCTGTAAACTGAATACCGAAGGCTTTTGCAAAGCCGTCGCCGAAGTTGTGGCTCGTACCGGACTGCAGTGCCTTGCCATCATGCATCAGCGCTTCAATTGTATAGGTTGCTTCTGCACCCGCAAATTTTTCTTTTTCTGTTTTGCGTCCCTTGATCACCGGAATCGCAAGTACCTGCTCAGCAAAATCCGCATATTCATTCAGCATCTGGATCGTACGCTCTTCTGCTTCTTCAGCAGTTGCATGTGCCGTATGGCCTTCCTGCCACAAAAACTCTCTGGAACGCAAAAACGGACGGGTTTCTTTTTCCCAGCGAACAACGTTACACCACTGATTGTATACCTTCGGAAGGTCTCTGTAGGACTGGATATCATTTTTATAAAAATCACAGAACAGTGTCTCAGAAGTCGGGCGAACGCACAGACGCTCCTGAAGCTTCTGCAAACCACCATAGGTTACCCATGCAACCTCGGGCGCGAATCCTTCTACATGATCCTTTTCTTTTTCCAGAAGGCTCTCCGGAATGAACATCGGCATATATACATTCTGTACCCCTGCCGCTTTAAATCTCTCGTCGAGCTGCTTCTGGATCAGCTCCCAAATCGCATAGCCGGCTGGTTTGATCGCCATACAGCCCTTTACGCTGGTATAGCCGATCAGCTCTGCCTTCAGAACCACATCGGTATACCACTGTGCGAAATCTTCTTCCATGGACGTGATCTGTTCTACCATCTTTTTGTCTGCCATGTTATTTCTCCTTTTCCCTGTAAATCTAAACTGGCGGCTCCTCATTTTTCTTTCAAAAACAATAGAATGCACACTCTGCGGACATTTTATTGCAATGAATGAAAAAGAATGTGCCTTGGCACATTCTCGCGCCGAGGCGCGGTTGCTTTGGCAACCATCTACCCTTGCGCCGAGTGCGCATCCTCGCGGAGCGTTTTTTTATCGTAAGGAAACGAAGTTTCCTTACGATAAAAAAAAGATACCTGATCCCCAAAGGGACCGGATATCCGGCGGTACCACCCCAATTAACATGCACTCTGCATGTTCGCTCTGTATCCGTTAACGCCGGATCTACGCTGCCTTATTGGGGCAAAGCTCCAAGGGTCGGTTCGAAATGCGCTGCACAGCTGCTTCCACCATTGCAGCCTCTCTGAAGTGCGCTCCCATCTCTACTATTCCTTTTCTGCGCTTCTTTTCTATCTGTTATTGATGATAAAAAAAATCTTCGGATTTGTCAACCGGAAAACACAAAGGATTGGCGCGTCCGGTGGATGAAATGATGCCGGGCGCGCTGCTCCTGATTATTTCAGTTTATACTTTTTCCCGCTCCTCGTCCGATAATATCGATCAATCCGTTTTCACTCATCTGACGTGCAAGCAAATATGCTCTCGTTTTTTTGATATTCAGCAGCTCCTGCAGCTCTTCCTCCGTCATTTCCTGATACTCCGCCAGATAATCCAGCACAATTTTCATCTGCGACGTAATTTCCGTCGAAGGTTTCTCTGCTGCAGCTGTCAAAGCTTCCTGCTCTGGCATGTCTGCATTTCTGTTTGGCAAGATCATTTTAAACGTATTTTGCGTCACGTCAATTTTAGGCTGCACCGCACAGCCCTTATAGAGTGCAAATATTTTTCGAATGCCAGTCCCATAGGATTCTATCAGTTTTAATCTGTGAAAAATTTCCGCCAGTCTCCGGTTGCGCGGTTGGGAAATTCCACTCCGGATATCTTCCGCTGACAACCCCGGCAACAGCCCTCCAATCGAAATAAATTCCATACAGGAATTATTGACATTGATAATAATGCTTCCACTGTAACTGTAATCCCGATGAACAAGGGCATTCAGCAACGCTTCTCTCAAAGCTTCCTCCGGATAATCCGATTTTTCGATCCGCTCCAGCCCTTTAAAAATCGCTGTCGTCCGGTTACAGAGGGACAGATACGCATAGCTTTCCTCCAGCTGTTTCAAAACAGAACCGTCAAACTCCTTCGCATCCTTGAATACCGTATTGGCATCGTCTCCGAATACCGCGATTTTGGTCGTATGCTTACATTGGTCTGATAAGATCAACGCTAGGTTTGTATACTGATCGTCATGGATATTTCGCAGGCCCAATGCAATATATTTATCTTCTGTGAAATCTACATGATATCGCGCAAATGCCTCTTCTGCTTCCTGAAATGTCAATCCTTGCTCAACGGTGCGCATCTCGTGAACCTCACATGACTTAAATCACTTGCTTCTCAGTCGTTTTAAACAACAAGATTAAATATCGGCGGATACGCCAGTAACTTAGAATTCGTGCGGATACGCACTTTTTCTGCGCCGGATACGGCCAGTTTCCACATTACAGGTAGTCCGCTGTATATCTGCCTGTGTTTATGCTGCTTTTAATTCGCTTATTTCTGCATAAAGCTTCCTTAAATCCGCATAAACACATGAGGTTCTACGCTTCACTGCAGGTACTTTTGCCTCCAGGGAAGACCTTTCCGTTTCCGGCAAGGGTTTTAAAAGTTCCCGTATAAAATATCTCGCTCCAATATTATAGGATGCTGACAGGTCGCAGTTATACTGTTTTCCTGTCCGAAAGGTACACAGGCTATGGTTCTCCGGATTTCTTTCCACTGCTCCGTTTCCGTCACAGGCCAGCCTGCTGGTGTTTTGGGCACTGACTCTGGATACACGGATCCCGTTCCGGTGAGCCTGATGTTCACACAGCTTCTGAATATCTCGCTTTCTCCATAAATGGAGCTTTTGTTTCTTTTTTCCGGATAGTTTTCCCTGCATTTCCAGATATTCGAACACAATTACATCCGCCTGATACTCTATGGCACATTTCGTAATCGCCGCAGCTATTTTGCGGGACAGCTCCATATTCAGCCTTTTTGCATAATTCCATCGGCTTTGGACCTGTCTGGAGGAATGTTCTCTCTGAAAACGGCGGATTCTGCCAAGTACATGATACAAATGGTCTTTATCACTGGTAAAATTGATAAATTTCCGTCCCAGGATAGTGCCATCCGTACGCATGCTACTGCAGACCGCATCCGTATTGATTCCTAAATCAACACTGCATATCACCTGCTCTTTTACGGCTGTTTTCGATAAGCTTACTTCCTCTGTGTACGAAAATCGAAGGAAATATGTATGATGTTTCTTTTCCAACGTTGGGGCGGTTGCCTTTTTCCCGCTCCACTTTTTCCGAAGATATTCCATATCCGTATGGAGTAATTTTACCTGGAACCATTTCCAATCGCGTCCATCAAATAACTTTAAATAAGCAACATCTTCTCCATATTCTGCTTCCTTATACATGACATCCCGATAGAATACCGGCATTGCATGATTCTCACAGACCAGCTTTGGTTTCCCCTTTAACTCTCCCTTTTCCCACAAACCGAGACGTGTTTGATAGGAGGACACTGCTCCAAGTGCGTGTTGGATCGCCGCCCTTCTCAGGTAAGATGGCATTTTAGGAAAATGCCGGTCAAACGCAAACCTGGCAGGATTCTTTTTCGTCTCATGTATCAGATGCTCCGCTGCATTAAAGCGTTTTTGTGGATTCCGGATTTCTGAAAGTTCTTCCCAGGTCCCTGCATACACCGGAATCAGATAGGAAACTGCTTTCCGAAAAATATCCAGCGTAGCGCGGAGCGGTATATTCTTTTTTTTAATTTCTACTCCATAGCTGGATACAATCTGCATAAAGTTCCCTTCTCTTTTTGTCCCTCGATATATGCCGTTACCTGATCCCGACTTCGGTCACTTACGGTAACTGCACAATACGATGGATTCCACAGACCAGATGGTACTGTAAAGAATACACATATCCTCTACCATATGAAAGTTCATTTTCCTTAATAGTAAACATATCTTTTTTCATATTTGTATTATACAATACGTCTCTCTACATAGCAAACATTTGTTCTGTGTTTTAATAAAAAAATTTGACACACCTAAATCATCACTAAAATAACGAGAATGCGGTGTGCCGTTTTTCAATAGTATCAGGTGAATTTTCACCCTGTCTGAGTGAATATTCACTTTTTTCACTCAGTGATAGTGAATTTTCACTCTCATCACCGCAAACGAAAAGACGTGTAAAAACCATTTTCTGATTTTTACACGCCCTTCGTTTTCTTCTAAAAAACAGGCAAAGCAATATATTTATCCCACAAACTCATTATCACCACACAAATTCCCCACATGCTTTGCTTGTTTTTTATGCCGTTTCCGGCAATGAATAAGGCTCCCGGAGTTTTTATGTAACCGCCCTCCTGCCTTATCTGTCTCACAGTGTAACACAGCCTGCCCATTCACAGATCAAAATTTCCTAAACGCAGTGAAATTCGTCTTAAACGATGTCACACGTCGGTTTCTGGAACTTACTTTCCCTTTTTCTCCATGTATTTCTGGACAAATTCAGGTACTTCGGGCTCATGCAGGATGATAATGTACTTCTTGTTCACTGCATTTTTTACAGAACCCATTGCAATTTCTTTTACCAGTTTCGCAGCCTTTTCTTTCATCATAAAGATTCTCCTTTTTCAGTATTATATTTTATTCCTTTTACAAGGAAGAATACTGAGCGACTCCATCAGCGCAGCAATTGCAACAATTCCTCGCCAATCCGATCTCGGCAGCAGCATGCTCAATAAAACCACACCCAAACAAAATGCTACAGATGTTATTTTTTTCTCCATATTTTCTTTTGCACTCAGCAAAGGGGCTGCTTTTGTTCTTCCAGGAGCCTTTAACAGTAAAATCAAAATACTGATTCCCCACAAAACAACCAATATACCATTTCCCCTAGTTTCTATAATTAAGCTTGTCCAAAGAGTGATAAAACATAAAACAATCATAGCAATCAGGCATCTTTCCCTCGTTGAACAATGAATTCCTCCTGCCCAATAACGTAATCCGCAAAAAGAAAACAGACATAATCCAAATTCTATTTCTTTTCCAATCAAGATACTAATGAAAAGAAGTACTAAAAATTTAAAAACCGAATCTAGAAAAACACTGATACCATATTCTACAACTTTGCTTTCTTCTTCGCTCAATTTTAAAATACCTTTATTCCACTGGGCTATTTTCCCTGCCATTCTATCTATCATAATGTTTTCCTCTTTTTACAAACAATAGCATATCTTTTTTCGTTTGGTTCATTTTTTCCCAAACGCATCTAATTTCTTCCCAAACGCAAACATACAGTTATTCTTTTTCCGTTTTTTCATACTTCCTTTTTGCTTCATCTTTTTATTTCCTCATGATAATATAAGATATGTTCAGGAGGTTTTGATTATGACTATATTTAATTATTTTTCTCAATTTATGGCGACTGCAACATATATTTTGATGTGTCATTTGATACTTTCCAAACATATCAGCAGGAAAATCAATGCACTTTTATATGCCTATCTAATACTCGTTTGCATATTTCTCGCTCCTGTGCTTGGACAGTTTGGCATTCCCGTTTTTTTCATTGGATCGGATATTATCCTACTGTTCAATAAGCGAGACCGGGTTTTAAACCTGCTTCTTTTCCAGATCATCTGGGCGTGGAGCGTTTTGACAGATTATATGCTGACGATTCCACTGCGCCTGATTTTAGGTTATGATTTTTCCGCAATAGACAACTCCCTTCCCCTCACGCTCCTGTTCTCCATCCTCCACGCCCTCCTTTGCATCCTTCCGTGTCTGTTTATCGGCAACCGTCTGCACCGGAAGCTGGTCACGAATCAGAATGTAATCCCTCCGCGGATTCAACTGCTTTTGTTTCTGGAGGTCACAATCTGTTCCTGTATTTTCCTGATCAACATCATTTTCGGCAGTCTGCTTCATTATCCGAGCGATATTCTGTTCTTCAACGGAATCCTGATTTTCTGCTTCGCAACAGCAAACGTCCTGATTTTTCTGATGCTTTACAACACACTGCAGGCCAACAAAAAGCTGGAGCTTCAGGCCCGTGAGCAGGAAAATCTGACACACTACATGGCACAGCTCGAAAATCATTATCAGGACATCCGACGGTTCAAACACGATTACCTGAACATTCTTTCCACCATTACCGGCTACATCCAGGAAAACGATATGGACAAGCTTCGGAATTATTTTGATTCCAGTATCGTCACGAGCAGCAGCATTCTGGTCAATCAGGACGATACCCTTGCGCGTCTGTCGCTGATCAAGGTAACGGAGATCAAAGGTCTTTTGTATACAAAAATGGTACAGGCGATGAACCGCCAGCTGGATGTTTCCTTCGAGCTGACGCAGGAAATCACAGAATTGTCCACCGATTTGCTCACGCTTTCCAGAGTTCTGGGTATTTTCCTGGATAACGCGATTGAAGCTGCTTCCGAAACCAAGCAGAAACGGTTCCACATTGCAATTGTATGCAAAGCGCATTCTGTTATTTTTCATATTGAAAACTCGACGAATCCGCTTCTTTTCCCTCTGGAAGAGCTTTTCAAGCCAAGTATTTCTTCCAAAGAAGCGCACAGCGGTCTTGGACTTCCCACCGCAAATATGCTGATCGCCAATGCGCCGGAGCTGACCTCCAACACGATCTGCGAAAACGGTCTTTTTAAACAGATTCTTGTTGTTTCCAACTTCAAAAAGAATTATCATAATATATCGTGAGCATAGCTCACTCAATAATTTCGCCGTTCGCGATGAGCAGGCTTCGCCTGTTCCCGCTCTCTTGCGCTCATTAAATCATAAAGATTTCATGCCGCTTCTGCGGCAGAATGGGGGATGACATGATACCAATTTATTTATGTGAGGATAACACGCTTCAGCTTGACCTTCTCAAATCCATGATCGAAAAGTACATTTTCATTCAAGCTTACGACATGGAGATTCGACAGGCCGTCCACACGCCGCATGAGCTGCTGGATCTGCTTCCGGATCAGCCCGAAAATGCCGTTTATTTTCTCGACATCCATCTGCACTCTGACATGGATGGAATCGAACTTGCCTCAGCAATCCGCCAGAAGAATCCGCGCGCATTCATCATTTTTACTACGACGCATTCCGAAATGGCAATGACAACGTTCCGCTATCAGGTAGAACCGCTGGGTTTTTTAATCAAAGACGATCCGAACTACACCCTGCAGATTCTTCACTGTTTGCAGAGCGTTCTCGAGAAAAGTAAAATTCCGGCTTCTCCGAACGGTCGGCTGCATTTCAGGATGCCCGATCAGGATTTATTCATACCAATCCATGAAATTCTTTATATCGAAGCGACCGGTGCGCACCGCATCACCGTCCATACGACGACTGCGATCTACCAGTGCAGCGGCTCCTTGAATGAAACGCTCTCCAAACTCGACCAGAGTTTTTTTCTCTGTCACAAATCCTGCCTGGTAAACACTGCACATATCCGCACGCTGTATCGCCGCCCCTGCCAGATTGTTCTGGATAACGGCGCGGTCTGCCCCTGTGCACAGAGGCGTTTCTCTCAGCTGCAGCACCTGATGGGAATTGAATAACCTCAGCTTCTGCAGAAAATCTGCCGCAGTCCTTCTGTATACAGCACTGTATACAACGGTCCCAGAAAAATGCCGCCGGCTCCAAACACTTTCACACCTGCATAGACTGACAAAAGCATCAGCACCGGCGGCAGACCGATCTGCGCACCCAACAGGCGCGGTTCCAGAAGCTCCCGTGCTGCAATACACGCGACGTAGGTAACCGAAGCAAACACCGCACCCTGAGGATTTTCATTCAAAAGCTGCCAAATTGCAGTCGGAATCAGTACAATGCCGGTTCCGATCATCGGCAATGCGTCCAAAATCCCTGCCAATAGTCCAATCCACAGACCATTTCTGACTTTTCCAATCCAAAGCCCCAAAACTGTAATTCCTGATATGATCACCAGAATTTTCAGCTGCGCCCTGCAGTAACCGCCTGTCATCCGTAAGATTCTGTCAATATTTTCCCAGATCTCGCTCTTTTTCATCCATTCCGAAAAACGCGCATAATCCCTGCACAGCCAGAACGCCGCGATCATCCCGATCCCCCAGAACGCTCCTGTCCGCAGCGCAAAGCTGCAGGATTTCGCCGTCCAGTCCGCAGCCTTTGGCAAAATCTCCCGACCGACAGTTTTCGCCATTTCGTCCCCCTTATCCTGAAAAAACGTTCGAATTTCTCCCCGTTCCCTCCCGAGAAGCTCTTCCGCCCTGCAGCAGCCATTTTCAAACGCTATATTCACCTGATCTTTGATCGCGCTTGACTCACTTCCGATTTTTACCGCCCATGCAGTTCCCTTTGACAGCAGAAAAAAGAATCCAGCCGCAAGGATTCCGGTCAAAAGCAGCAAAAATCCTGCCATCAGGATGTCTTTGCGAATCCGCAGCTTTTTCTCCGCCCGGCAAAGCTGCGGATATAAAATTCGGACAATGAAAAAAGCAAACACAAACGGCGCAACAAGCGGCAGCAAATATCGAAGCACTGCGTATAACCCGCCTGCAAGCCCTGCAGCATAGAGCACTTTTTGCCTGCAAGACCGGGCATTCTCTCTATTTTCCTCTGCATCCGCAGCGCTATCCTTCTTCTCTAAACCGCTGTTTTTTTCAAAAAAATTACCCATACCATTCTCCGTTTTGCAGATGTTTCCCATCTCCACTGAGACTTAGTATGAGTAATTTCGACATTATTATGATACCAAAGCCAGGATTCCAAAAGCAATTCGTGAGATTGGGCATTCCTCTCCGCTATTTTTCTGCCGCTTCCCGCACCAGATTTTCTGACATAGCGATCAGCAGAAACAGAAACGGAATGCAGCAAACCTGCTGATAACAGAAAAAGTTGTGCGCACCGTAAACGAGTACCGCCAGCAGCCCCATCAACGCCATTGGTTCTTTTTCCCTGTTTTTCCAGAAGCGACACACTGCAGCAGCCAGAAATCCGACAAACGCTGCAAATCCGATCCCGCCGGTACAGAACAGCTGGTTTAAAAATTCATTGTGCGCATTCGTCAACGTCTGATTCTGCCCGAAATAATGATGCAGTCTGCCCGCAAGATCTGTGTCTGCATAGCAGTAAACCGAATAACAGTCCGGTCCAACGCCCGTAAGCTTTCTCCATAACGGCAGCTTTGCAAACGTTTCCGCCGTGATGCTCCAGGAAAAGCCGCGGGAATTTCCCCAATATTCATCAAATAAAAGATACTGGCCCGTACTGGAAACCCCGAACCATTTCTGCAGCAGACCGGTTGTATTCGCCCAAATCGTCACAACAAAAAGAAGCATCAGACCGACCACGCCGATCACTGCAATCTTTCGCAAAGTCCGCCCACAGCGGATAATTTCTGCAGCTTCATGCTTTTGCCGGTACAACAGCAAAACAATGTATCCCATGCACACGATCAGGAAAAATACCCATGTCGCCGTGCTTTTTGAGAAAAATTCCGAAAGGCTGCCGAGCTGTTTTGCTTTCTCAGGGAATAACTCCTGCAAAATCCCGATCAATTTAAAGCTTCCAAACATCAACAGCAGTGTTTCCAGAAACCGTTCCATCCGATCGAAGCTGTCGCAGCCTGCAAGAAACAATCCCAGGAGCAGAAACACCATCGCAGCAAACGCACTGTCGCTGTTCTGAGTCACAACCGTTCCAAAGCCCAGCATGCAGTACAGCCCTGCTGCCGTGCGGATTCTATTGTCTTTTGCAATAAAAAACACCGCAGCTCCAGCTGTCAGCGCCACGCAGACATATCCGGAATACCAGGACGCCTGCCCGATGGTCGAAAGAAACAACAGCTGCCACGACTCATCCAGGCCCTGATACATTCCGAGGGGATCGATCGAAAACCGGTGCAGGATCCCCAGCAAAAACACGCCGCCGGACGCCAGCATATGTACTGCCAGCAGCCCTTTCCACCAGATCAGATACCTCGATACCAGAAAATACATCAGCACAAGAATTACCTGCGTCCGCAGCCCCATTGACCAGCCATCTGTGCCAGTCCATGCCGCCGCGCGGTCAACACTAAATAGCCACGAAACGAAAATCGCTGCAAGGTAACACAGCATGGCAATATCTAAATTGCTGAGAGAACGAGCGGCTGGGTGTGCCTGTGCCTGCACACCTGTCTGCGTCTTTGCGTCTGACTCTGGCTTGTGCATCCGCCGAAACAGCTTCGCTGCGCAGGCTTTTCCCCAGCTTCCAGCCGCCAGCACGCCTGCAGGAATCAGGCACACCAGACTGACTGTCAGGAAAAACGAAAACTTCCGCACGCCCATCTGGGAATAGTGATTCTTCATATAATAAGGAAAAACCGCTGTCATCAGAAAAATCCACAGGGCGGTCAGCCACGAAACCGCAGATTTGCTTTCAAAGCGTAAGTTTGTCCGTAAGCTCATAACATACTCTTTTCCCGCTTGTCGGATGACAAAACGCAAGTTTTACTGCCTGCAGACGGATTGTCCGAATCCCGAGCTGCATGGATACCTCCCGACTCTCTTCGCTGCCGTAGCGCTGATCGCCAAGAAGCGGCATTCCCGCATGCGCCATCTGCACCCGGATCTGATGGAATCTTCCCGTTTCCAGCTCCACTTCCAAAAGTGCCCGGTTTCCCTGACATGCCAGACATTTCCAGGATAAAACCGCCTTTTTCGCACCGTTTTGTGAAGCATCGCAGACGCGAGCAATAGAAGCTTCCTTTA
>ERZ772818.3472-NODE-3472-length-10726-cov-4.100553_pt1 | contig 10726 bp, 8 predicted proteins | sample MGYA00580837_ERZ772818 | MGnify/ENA primary metagenome ERZ772818 (study PRJEB29015, sample SAMEA2737671) | human gut metagenome | biome: human gut; feature: human-associated habitat; material: faeces | place: China | collected 2012 ...
CTCGTCCAGATATTCTTTCTCACCTCTGTACGATCTACATTAAATTGGGGATTTCCATACCTTTTTACTGCCTCTGACATGGAGATTTCTCCATCCGGAGTAAGAAGAGTAATCTCCTCTTCTTTCCATGTTCCAAGCCCCATTTTCTCACCATGATAGTTTGTCGGAACCATCTCTGGTTTCAGATAGACCAGACGGCTAAATACACTATCCAGCGCAACAGGATCTGTGGACATAAGCATTACATTCATCTGAACAGGATCTCCTGAGCCGGGGCCGTTTCCTTCCATCGCTACAATACCGTCCACCACATACAATTTCGGGGCAACACATTTGTTCAGATCAATCAGCATTCTGGCAAAGCTGTCCGCACTCGGGTACTGTGTGTGACCTTTCGCTTTGTGAAAGCCATACACAAATCCATAACTATTCTTAACCGCGCCTGTGATTCTCTCCAGGGCATGAGTTTTCATTTTACTTAGAGAAATCACGCAGTTCTGCTCCAGCAATTCCTTTGGAAGAATAAATTCTTTTGCCTGAATTCCCTGCGGGTAGTCCACTTTTATCCCCTCTGAATAGTCAATCGCCGGAATCTGATATTTTTCCAGATAAGTATCCATTCCTGTTCCGCGAATCACTGCCTGTGTCGTCCCATGTCCGCAGGAATCAGCAAGAACGATCTGCTCATATCCATTTTCTCTCAGGATTCTGGCAAACGCACCGACCACTACCGGATGCGTGATAACTGCCTTCTCCACTTCCGCTCGTTTCAGCAGATTGGGTTTCAGCAGAATCTTCGCATCTTTTGGAATCAGAGCTTCCACTCCACCCACCAAATACAGTCCCTGTTTCAATAATGTATAAACTTTTTCCTCATCATATTCTCCGCAAGGAAGTAATACTACTTTACTTTTCATTAATCTTCTCCTGGGACAGATCAACCTGCCTCAGTGCTTTTCTTACTGGCAGAATACATGCCGGAACGACTGAAAGGCAATCAACTCCCATTTTCAGGAATTCTTCTGTCAGAGCAGTATCAGCTGCAAGTTCTCCACAGATACAGACACGTTTATTCTCCGCATGTCCCGCTTCAACGACCATTTTGATCATACGCAGTACTGCCGGATGATGGTCATTGTATTTATTTCTCAGCAACGGATTCTGTCTGTCCATCGCAAGCGTATACTGACTCAGGTCATTCGTTCCCAGACTGAGGAAATCCACTCTTCTGGCAAGTTCCCGGCTGATCATTACTGCAGCCGGTGTTTCGATCATAATGCCCGTCCTGATATTTTTATATGGAATTCCTTTCTCCTCCAGCCCCTGGACAACTTCCCGGATAATCGCCTCGATCTCATCCATCTCTTCCTCCGAAGTGATCATCGGATACATCAGCGCCAGATTTCCATAAGCACTTGCCCTGAAAATCGCACGAAGCTGTGCCTTAAACATCCTCTTTCTGTCAAGGCAGAGACGGATTCCTCTGTTTCCCATGATTGGATTCGTCTCATCAGGAATGTTCAGGTATTCTGCCTGTTTATCAGCTCCCAGGTCTGCAGTACGGATCACTGCCAGCCTGTCACCCATCGTCTCCGCAATTTTCTTATATGCCAGAAACAGTTCATTCTCACGAGGATAATTCTCTCTTCCAAGATACTGAAACTCACTTCGCAGAAGCCCAATTCCTGCAGCGCCATAATAAAGAACACTGTTTAAATCATCCATGTTTCCGATATTGGCATAGATTTCAATTCTTCTGCCATCTTTTGTAACATCTGGCTCCTCTCTTAATTTCAGGAGTTCTTCCCGTTCTTCCATATCGGCCTGCCTGCGGATCTCATATTCTTTTCTTACTTCTTCATCAGGATTAATATACAGACATCCTGTATATCCGTCCACAATCCCCTGTTGTCCATCCCATTCTGAATCCGTATCAATCTCAATCAATGCCGGAATATTCATGGTCTTTGCCAGAATCGCAGCATGGGAAATATCGGAACCATGGTGTGTAACAATCGCCATCAGTTTATCTTTATCCATCTCCATCAGTTCCGTCGGCGTGATACTCTCTGTGACAAGAATCACTGGCTCATCACCAAGATCGATTCTCGGGGAAATACCCCCAAGTTCACTGATCAGACGGTCTGAAATCTCACGTATATTTTCCAGCCTCTCCTTGATCGCAGGCTCCTCCAAAGTTCGAAAAGTAGAAACCATCTCATCTCTTGTAGTCATTACTGCATAGGCAGAATTTACTTTTTCACTCTGTATGACACTCTCAATGGCACGTTGAAAGCTTTTTCCCTCCAGCAGATTCTTCTGTCTGAGAAAAATCTCTGCCTGGGTTCCCTGAATTATGCAGTTTTTTTCATATAAATCCTCCAGCTGTTCCATGACTCTGGTGCGCGCCTGCCGGAAAATATTCAGCTCTGTTTTCACATCTGTGATTTCGTACTGGCGCATCTGATATTCGCTTTTATGATAATACAGTATCTTACCGATGGCAATTCCGGAAAAGGCACCGGTTCCCTTGTAAACATCCATATTAACTCCTTAGTTGATTAACCCCTTAGTCGCAGGCAGCCTTAAATTCAGTCCAGTTCTTCTGATACTGTGCGTCTGCGTCCTGGCTTACATTCTGGACGATCTCGCCCTTTGTAACGTCATCCGGAACAACAAGATCCGGATTTACCAGTTCATCTGCTGCTTTATTTGTACTGTAATATCCGATATAATCTGTGCATTTTGCCGCAACTTCCGGCTGCATGATATAATCCATGAAAGAATATGCCGCATCTTTATCCGGCGCTTCACTTGGAATAAACATACCCATAATACCAAATCCAAGTCCTTCTTCCGGATATACCACCTTCAGATCAGGATTCTCAGCCAGAGCAGCTGTTACCTGAGAGGTATAAAGAAATGCAACACTTGCTTCTCCGTTGAGAAGTGCATTCTGTGTATTGTCATCCTGGATCAGACGTACATTCGGAGCAAGTTCCAGAAGCTTCTCTCCTGTCTTCTTGATTACGTCAACGTCCTCTTCATTCATGCTCTCGCCCATGGAAAGCTGGGTGATACCATTGATCACACGATAGTTTGCAGTCAGTGCAATGCTGTCCTCAAGAGACGGATCCCAGAGATCTTTATATCCTTTGATATCAATATCCACCTGTTCCGGATCATAAACGATCAGCGGGATGCCTGCTCCGTAAGGAACTGTGTATTCATCGTCTGGATCATAGAACTGTCCCTGATATAATGGGTTGATATTTTCGATATTCTCCAGAGAATCCTTGTCAAGCTTCTCTGCAAGTCCTTCCTGGATCGCAGTTTCCAGAATATAGTCATCTGCGATCACGATATCATAGTCACCGCCCTTTGCCATGGAAAGCTTCTCAAGCATGGTTTCATCTGTATCGAAGTTTGAATAAACAACCTTAACTCCTGTCTCTTTTTCAAAATCATCCAGAACTTCCTGCGGGAACATTCCCTCCCAGGTAAAGAGAACAAGTTCTTTATCATCTCCTGCATCCTTGAATCCGGTGAATGCTGTTCCTGCCATTAATGCACACATCACTACTGCAAATACTCTTTTTTTCATAAATGATCTCCCTTCTTATGCTCTGCATTGTTGTCTATATCAGCCACTGTCCGCCTTCCACCGTATCGGCAGACAGCGGCTATCCTTTTTTACTTTGCTTTTACTTTTGTCCAGAGTTCTGCAAATTTCTGCTTGATCTTTGGTTGCTGGTAAGCAAAGATTTCGTTATTCGGGTTGGTTGTATCCGGAATATAAGAACTGATTCCGGCATAGTCCCCCTCCTTCATGGTTTCAAAAGCACTCTTCACTGTAGAAGTATACCCTACTTCTTCCGTATTGGAAAGAGCAGATTTATCACTGATCATAAAATTGATGAATTCATGGGCAAGCTGTACCTCACTACAGTCCTTTGTGATAACCATTGCATCATACCATCTGTTGGTTCCCTGTTCCGGTGTAAAGTAGTCCAGATTCGGGTTTTCACTGATAATGTAAGATGCATCTCCGGAGTACACAACTGCCAGCGCTTTGTTTCCTGAAATCATGTTGTCGATCACATCATCCCCTGCATAGATCGGATCCATGGTATCACGCTGATCAATCAGCCACTGATAAGCCTCCTCAATCTCAGCTTCATTTGTAGTATTCATGGAATACCCAAGTGCCTTTAATGCTATCATAAAGGAATCTCTCTCAGAATCATACATGTAAATATTTCCTTTATATTTCGGATTACACAGAAGATTCCAGCCATCTTTCAGATCAGCCTCATTTACTACTGTCTTATCATAAAGGATTCCTACTGTTCCCCAGAAATATGGACAGGAATAACGGTTGCCCGGATCATAGCTCTGGTTCATGACATCATTCAGCAGATTTTTCTTATTCGGAATTTCTTTCCAGTCAAGTGCCTGCAGATATTCTTCTTTGATCAGTCTCTCAATCATGTAATCAGACGGGATCAGCACATCATAAGTCTCACCGCTTGAAAGCTTGGTGTACATCATCTCATTTGACTCAAAAGTCTCGTATACGATGGTACAATCATATTCTTTTTCGAAATCCTCCAGCAGGGAAAGATCCATGTACTCTCCTGCATTGTAAACTTTCAGCACATGAGTGGACTGCGCCACGAATCCCCATTTGATCAGCCCTGCCGTAACGGCAACAACCAGAACTACAGAGACAATTTTTACTGCTTTCCTGTTCAGCTTTCTGGCTTTATTCTTAAACTTCGGAAGCAGATTGGACAAAAGCAGTACCACGATGATGACTACGATCACGATGGTTGACAAAGCATTGATCGTCGGATTGATACGCTTTGTCATATTATATACAACAATAGAGATATTCTTTACACCATTTCCTGATACGAAATAGGAAATAACGAAATCATCAAATGACATGGTAAATGCAAGCAGCGCGCCTGCGAAAATACCCTCTTTGATCATCGGCACGATAACCTTTGTCAGAGCCTGAAAAGGTGTTGCCCCAAGGTCCATGGCAGCATTTGCCATATTCGGATCCAGAGCCCTTACTTTCGGATATACGCTGGTAATTACATACGGAGTACAGAATGCAATATGTGCCAGCAACATAGTCAGATACCCTTTTCGAAATCCCAGAGAAGAGAATAAGAGCATCAGACTGATGGCAGTTACAATCTCAGGATTCAGGATCGGGATATTATTAATATTCAAAAGCAGTTCCTTGATTACCTTCTTTGATTTGGATAAACCGATCGCTGTAATGGTTCCAAGTATTGTAGAAACAATGGTCGCAATGATCGCAATGGTAACAGATACATAAACTGCCTTAATTACTTCCCCATTACCGAGAAGTTCTTGATACCAGCGCAGGGAAAAGCCTGTAAATCTGGTCAGTGACTTGGATGAGTTAAAGGAAAAGATCATCGTCACCAGGATTGGCAGGTAAAAGAAAGCAAGGCAGAGTACTACATATAACATTGAGAAAAATTTATTATTACGTTTCATGCCGTCCTCCCTTATTCATCTTTATCCATCTTCTTCATCAGGCTCATAAAGATCAGAATGAGCACAGCCAGAATCAGAGAAATCGCACTTCCGAAGTTCCAGTCGCCAACAGAGATAAACTGAGACTCGATCAGGTTACCGATCAGCATGTACTGTCCGCCTCCGAGAAGTTTCGGAATAACGAATGTGGAAATAGACAGCAGGAATACCATCATGATTCCATTGAGCACGCCGGGGATGGACAATTTCCAGATAACCTTTGTGAAAGTCTGGAATTTATTTGCTCCCAGGTCATAGGCAGCCTCGATAAAGGATTTGTCCATTTTGCTCAGGGATGTATGGATCGGGATGATCATAAATGGCATAAAGTTACAGACCAGGCCAACCACTACGGAAAAGTCCGTATACATCATTGTCACCGGAGAAATCCCCAGTAATCCAAGCAAATGGTTAATGATACCATTGTCTGACAGCAGGTTCATCCATGCATAAGTACGCAGAAGCATATTGATCCATTCCGGAATAGTTACCAGCAGGATCAGAAGACTCTGGGATTTCTCCGGACATTTGGAAATAATATATGCCAGCGGATAGCCAAGTCCCAGACAGATGACCGTCGTCAGGATTCCAAGCTTAAAGGACTTGAAAATAACGCTCATATACGTAGCTTCCAGGAATTTGCGGAAATTCTCCAGGGTAAAGGAGAACGTCAGCACCTCGTTTCCATCTTCTGTAAATGCATATAATGCGATCAGTATCAGCGGGATGACAATGACCACAAATGCCCACACAAGATATGGTTTGATAAGATTTCTGTACTGTTTCATCAGTAGCTTCCCATCTTACACATAACATGGATGTCTTCAGGCCCGAATTTCAGTCCCACTTCCCTTCCGACTTCCGCATAATCTGTGGTATGAACCATATAAGTACGAAGCTCTGTCTCGATCAGGATTTCATAATGCACACCCTTGAAGGTAATATTGCGCACGATTCCCCTGATCTTTGCCTGACCGGGATCTACGATATCCAGATCCTCAGGTCTTAATACAACTTCAATCTCTTCATTATCTTCAAATCCCTTATCCACACATTCAAACTCAAATCCGTCAAAAGCAACCAGATAATCACGGATCATGGTTCCCTCGATAATATTAGATTCACCGATAAAGCCTGCAACAAAACGGTTTTCCGGCTCATTGTAGATATCTGTAGGAGAGCCGATCTGCTGAATCTCACCGTTATTCATAACAACAACCGTATCTGACATGGACAGGGCTTCTTCCTGGTCATGGGTAACATAAATGAAAGTGATGCCAACTTCCTGCTGGATCTTCTTTAATTCTACCTGCATCTGTTTACGGATCTTTGCATCCAGTGCACCCAGGGGCTCATCTAAAAGCAGAACCTTCGGCTCATTTACCAGAGCTCTGGCAATGGCCACTCGCTGCTGCTGTCCACCGGAGAGCAGAGTTACATCTCTTTTCCCAAAGCCTTCCAGACCAACCATCTTCAGCATACGCTCCACCTTCTGGGCGATGACAGTTTTATCGACCTTCTTCAGATTCAGCCCGAAACCGATGTTCTCCGCCACATTTAAATGAGGAAAAAGAGCATACTTCTGAAACACAGTATTAACCTCTCTCTTGTACGGGGGAAGCTTGGAAATCTCAATCCCGTTAAACAGTACTTCTCCGTCACTTGGTTCTTCAAAGCCTGCAATGATTCGAAGGGTGGTTGTCTTTCCACATCCGCTGGGTCCCAAAAGCGTCAGGAATTCCTTTTCGTAAATATCCAGATTGATGCCGCGCAAAACCTGCTGATCATCAAAATTCTTGGTCAGATTTTTTAACTCAATCAGTTTGTTCATCATCTTTTCCTTCCTCTGAATGTATTCTGTTTTTTCTCTGTTTTTTATAATCCGGCTGTTCCAAAAGCATTGACCGGCTGTTCAGAATGTTCCTAAAAGCTATATCATTTATTTTTTCTTCTTTGTTATCAGTGAATAAACAATAAAAATAACCAGTGTAGCTGCCAGCAGAATGGTACACAACGCATTGATCTCCGGCGTCACTCCCGTTTTCAGCTGTGTGTACACCTTGATCGGCAGCGTAGACAGACGCGGTCCGTTTACAAAGATACTTATTACCACATCATCCATAGACATGGCAAACGCAAGCAGCGAACCTGAAATTACCGCCGGCATAATTAAGGGCAGCGTAATATCCCGGAAAGCCCTGAACGGTCCTGCACCCAGATCCCTTGCCGCCTCTTCCAACGCAGGGTCCATTCCCGCCAGTCTTGCCTTCACTTCCATCAGAATATAAGGCACACAGAATACCGTATGACCTATTAACAGTGTCAGCATGCCAAAGGGCAGGTTCAGCATATAAAAGAATGCCATCAGCACCATACCAAGGATAATCTCCGGTATCATTAACGGCAATATGGAAATGTATTCCAGCGCCCCTTTTGACTTCCAGTGAATCCTTGATAACCCAACTGCACCCAGAGTACCGATCACTGCACTAACCAGACAGCTTAATATCCCAAGGATCAGACTGTTTACCAGTGCTTCCAGCATTGCTCTGTCATGGAAAAGTTCCTGATACCATTTCAGGGAAAAACCTGTAAATTTCACTGGCAGTTTGGATTCATTAAAGGAGAAAACGATCACTACCGCGATAGGGAGATACATCAGAAAGAAAATCAGCCCCATATAAAATCCGGCAAATCTTGAATTCTTTTTCATCCGATTCCCTCCAGTTCTCTGGCATTTGTCACTTTCCTGTAGATCATGATCAGTACAGTTGTAAGTACCATCATCACCACAGCAAGTGCTGCTGCAAAGGGCCAGTTACTTCCTCTTGTCATCTGATCCTGGATCAGGCTTCCGACAAGTACCACTTTATTTCCGCCCAGGATATCTGCAATAAAAAACAGTCCCATGGATGGCACGAAAGTCAGGATCACACCCGAAAGCAGCCCGGGCAGTGTAAGCTTCAGTGTTATGGTAAAAAATGCCTGCAGTCTGGATGCACCAAGATCTCTGGCAGCCTCCACATAAGACCAGTCCAGCTTCTCTGCGCTGGAGTATACAGACATGATCATAAACGGGAGAAGCACATAAATCATACCGATCACAATTGCCGGATAGCTGTACAGGATGGACAGCGGTTTCTCAATGATCCCGAGTTTTATCAATACAAAATTCAAAAGTCCTTTTTTCTGCAGAATGATGATCCAGCCATACAGACGGATCAGGGAATTTACCCAGAACGGCGTTGACAACAAAAGCTGTGCCTTTTTCTTTCTGTGCTCCGGCAGCCTCGCCATAAAATACCCGAACGGATAACCGATCAAAGCAATCACTATCGTACTGGTAAATGCCAGTTTCAGTGATTCCACAAATGTGTTCAGATATACAGGTTCCAGAATATTTCTGTAATTGTCCAGTGTAAATTTCCAGGTCACCCCAAATCCTCTGGACGGCGTAGCAAAACTAAGCGCCACCATATAGATAAGGGGGCATACCACAAATACAATGGTAAAAATGTACAGTGGAAGTGCCATCCATGCAGAACTGTCAGAACGGTTTCTACGCTTCTTCATGAATGTCCTCCCTGTCTACCAGTACTGCATCTGTCGGCAGAAAACTGCATCTTACTGTCTGGCCTTCTGCGACGGATGCGTCGATTCCGTATCTGCTGGCGATCAATTGTGTACCATCGCTCAGCTTCAGAGTTACACGAAGCTGACCTCCTGCGAAATTCTTCTCTGTAACAGTTGCCTGTAAACCCGATATACTATTCGTATCATGTATATCCGAAATTCCGCCTGCCACACTTATATCAACAGTGTCTCCGTTATCTGTACCGGTATCACCGATTACAGCAGTTTCCTGTAACAATATATTTTCGCTTCTCACAGCCAGAGTTACTTTCTCTCCTGCTGCCAGGTATTGTTTTGCCCTTGTATCCTGCTGACTTGTTTCAAGCTTTACAATTACCCTGTCATTTCCAATTTTTACGATTGCATTCTCTCCCTGAATACTCTCTGCAACTCCATGCAGGATATTCGCATTTCCTACAAATGTTGCCACATAACTGGTCTTTGGATGATTATAGATCTCATCCGGTGTTCCGATCTGCTCAATACGTCCGTCCTTCATCACCGCAATCCTGTCAGACATGTTGATAGCTTCTTCCTGATCATGAGTGATATAGATAAATGTAATTCCCAGTTTCTTCTGCAGATGCTTCAGTTCTATCTGCATCGCACGGCGAAGCTGCAGATCCAGTGCTCCCAGCGGCTCATCCAGAAGCAGTACCTTGGGATTATTCACCAGTGCTCTCGCAATGGCAACTCTCTGTTTCTGACCGCCCGAGAGTTCGGAAGGCTTTCTTTTTTCATATCCTTCAAGCTGTACCAGTTCCAGCATCTGAGAAACTTTTTTCTTAATCTCACTCTTAGGAACTTTTTTCAGCTTCAGACCATAGCCAATATTCTCCGCAACATTCATATGCGGAAAGAGGGCATAATTCTGAAATACCGTATTCACATCCCTCTGGTTCGGCTCCAGACCTGTCACTTCCCTGCCGTCCAGCCAGACACTTCCTGCATCGGGCTGTTCCAGACCGGCAATGATTCGCAGCGTTGTCGTCTTGCCGCATCCCGAAGATCCCAACAAAGTAATAAACTCTCCTTTACTGATCTCAAGACTGATATTATCCAGAACTGCTTCGCCTTCTGTAAAACTTTTCTTTATCTCTTTCAGTTCAAGTGAAACCTCTGCCAACTATACTCAGCTCCTTTCATGTAAAAAAGTTACCAACTAAAAAAGATACAAAACCACGCGTAAAAGCTCTCGCCCCTACATCGGCTTATGCCAATGCTGACGCCTGTTACAGTGCCAGTCTCTGCATGGTTTCGCATCTGTATATGTCCATTTTTCCAATTATAGATATATCCGGTCCGTCCTGTTCCATCCAGTCTGCGTGCACTCCTGACCATGATGTCCACATAAGAAAACCGGAAATCAACCATTCTTCTTGATAGATTCCCGGTCATTATTTATTTGGTATAATCCAAAAGTTATATTAAAGGATAGGCCCGAGATTGTCAAGTAAATTTGTTACTGTTCACTCCGTTCACAGTAACTTAGCCAAAATTCATTCCAGATTGCCTG
>ERZ772818.3473-NODE-3473-length-10725-cov-5.300469_pt1 | contig 10725 bp, 8 predicted proteins | sample MGYA00580837_ERZ772818 | MGnify/ENA primary metagenome ERZ772818 (study PRJEB29015, sample SAMEA2737671) | human gut metagenome | biome: human gut; feature: human-associated habitat; material: faeces | place: China | collected 2012 ...
CCCATTCACCGCCTCCCTTGGAGCTGCGGTGATAGTGTGCGTTCATCTTGCGCCATCCTGGCTCTGTCTTCGGTGTATCCCAGATTACCTGCGGATCCGGACGGACAAGGAGATATTTTCCCCATCTCTCCAGTTTCTCGCCGCAGGAAGTATCAATTACTTCGTATTCTTTCCAGCCATTTGCTATCCACATTTTATTTTTACCTCATTTTCTATTATTTCGCACAAAAATCCTGAATGTCATCCATGAAGCATATCTGTATAAGTAAAATCATGAATCATTTATAGCACGAATGCGGACAACCCCTGGAAATCGCCACAAACGCAATGTAACTGACTTTCATTTCACCTAATATCAAATAACAGATTTATGATAGCAGAAAACTGTACCCACGTCAATTTTGTTAATCTTCTTCCCTGAAAAAGTGCCCAAAAATCTGCCTCACTTTTTTCGGATTTTTCCCATTGAACCACATATTTTTTCGCACTATAATCACATTAAAAAGGAGCGTGATTCAAATGTCAGAAAAGACTACCGATAATAAACTTCCTTACACCTGTACCTCCGCCTACGACCGCAACGCCTGCAAGGGCTGCGTCTGTTCCACCTGCTATGAACAGGAATTCTGCGACAGGTGCAGCAGCTGCGAAAATCAGTCGAAGCGCAAGGAGCGCTGCAATGCTTATGAGGGTGCATACAATTATTAGTCCTCTGTTTTTTTCTCCTCATGCACAAAAAAGTCTGAGTACAGATGCCGTTTCAAGCGACATACTATACTCAGACTTTATTATGAAATCATTCTTTCTGCATATTCCTGCAGCAAACTATCAGCATCTGGCTTTTTCTGCCTTTTCCTTCTGTCTCTCATCCCACAGCTGATCTGCTCTCTCTTTCCAGCAGGCTGCATATTTATCACATTTGCCGCAAAGATGCTCTGCACTCTCCGGTGACTGAAGATCAGTTGATTTCGCGCCGGTCTCTGCAACTAATTTACGCAGGATCTCCGGATTCTCCAGCATTGGACATGGACGAAGCATGTTCTCGTTGAAAGGCTGGTTATCATGATAAGCCTGGAAAATCGGGCTCTTCAGTGCGTCCAGAAGAGAAGTATCTTTGATATTGCAGTTTGAATAATGGATGAATACACAAGGCTCCACATCACCATTTGCATTAATATGCAGATAATGTCTTCCACCTGCAATACATCCATGTACAAATTCAGCATCATTCTGGAAATCCAGCGTAAAGATTGCTTTTGTGCTTCTGAATTTACGAATTGCATGATACATTTCTTCTCGCTGGTCCGGTGTAAGAAGAAGCTCCGGTGAAGCATCATTTCCAACTGGCATGTAATGGAAGAACCATGCAAATAATGCACCACAGTCAATCAGCTTGTCAAAATATTCCTCACTGCTTACACTGTCTACGTTCATGCCTGTATAACAGGTGGAAACTCCAAATGGAAGACCTCTGTCCTTCAACAGTTTCATTGCATGCATAACCTTCTGATAGATTCCCTCTCCACGGCGTCCGTCGTTGGCTTCCTCGGAACCTTCCAGACTGAATGCCGGAACGAAGTTCTTTACTCTTAAGATTTCATCACAGAATTCCTCATCGAAAAGTGTCCCGTTTGAGAAGGAAAGGAACTCACAATCCGGATGCATCTCACAAAGTTTAATAAGATCCTTCTTACGTACAGTAGGTTCACCACCGGTATAAATATACATGTAAACACCAAGCTCTTTACCCTGTCTGATAATGGAGTCAATGGTCTCCAGATTCAGGTTCAGCTTGTGACCATACTCTGCTGCCCAGCATCCTGTGCAATGCAGATTACAGGCACTTGTAGGATCCAGAAGGATTGCCCACGGAACATTGCAATTGTTCTGTGCAGCAACCTCTTCCTGTCTTGCACTTCCCTTTAAGCTGGCATTTACAATAAAGTTCTGGAAAAATACTTTTCGAACACCTGGATCCAGCTGATACAGGTTCATGATCAGCTTATACCAGTTGCTGTCTGTGTCCTGGATTGCATTACGAATGGCATCTCTCTGACCTTTATACCAGTCCTGCGGAGTGAATTTATCTACCAGCTCCATCAGCTTCGGAATGTTTGTCTCCGGATCCTTTTCCAGATATTCTAATGCTTTTGTTACAGCACCTTCCATAGCGGCCTGTTTTGCTTTATCAATCAGTTTCATAATGCTCCTCCTTTAAATTTCTCTGAATTCATCTTCCCAGACTACATTTTCATTCTCACGGATTTTCACAGTGTATACTACCACGCAAAGCTTCAGTATTCCCTCCAGCAGAAATGCCACGCCTGTAAAAATCACAGTCAGCTTTGCACCTCCTGCCGGATCAACAAGAAGAAGCATTCCAAATATTCCGGTTGCTACTGCAATAAGCAAAACTGCCCACCAGAGCTTCAAACCGAATTTTTTCGCTTCCACTGACATTTGGATCCGAAGCAATGCATCGGTCAGAATCACAAGACCGAAAATCACGAAAATCAGTCTTAATATGGCTTCCCTTCTCACCAGAATCAGAATTCCAACTGCAATCATGAGAATTCCGAAGCCAAGGTCAAATTGAAAAGCCAGACAGTAAAAATCTCTGGAAAAATATCCGATTATTTTTATAATTCCATCTGCAATAAACAGAATTCCTGCAAGAACACAAATTATTTTCACGGCTTTTTCCGGAACAGCCATCAAAAAAATTCCCAAAGCACAGAAAACAACTGCTATCACTATATATCCATTTCGTGCTATTTTCAAAGTTCCTGACGAATTCATTCTGATTCTCCTTTCTGCTTTTCATGGATTTATTATAGTAAGATAAATTTCAAAAAGGAACGGACAAAAAAAGGACTGTGTCTGAAATTCAGACACAATCCCATATTTGCCTAAAAGCTTACCGCATTTCCATTTTCCGAGGAAAAAAGCAGATTTACAAATTCCCTATACGATTTTCAGATAAACAGGTTTGGTTCCTGCCGCCTTTTCCAATGTTTTCTCAAAAGTATTTTCATAGAGTTCACGCAGCTTCTCTGCATATTCTGTCAGATCATAAGACATCCTGTGATCCATCCAGTCCAGAATCACTCCGATCATTACACATTTATAAAAATGCATGAGCACCTTCATATCTTCTTTTTCCATAATTTCTTCTTTAAAATTATGTACGATATACTGCTTTATAACATACTGGCACATTTTATCCAGTGCACTGGTAAACGTTTCTCTCTGCACGGAACAGTAAATATGGAGCATGGCCTTCTTGTTCTCTCCGATCAGCTTCACCAGTACCTCAAGGCATTCCAGCATAGAATCCACTTCCACCGGATGTTCAAAAGCGTTGTCTACTTCCCGAAGAAGAGCTGATTCCACAACATCAGAAATATCGCGGAAATGATAATAGAAAGTATTCCGGTTCACACCGCAGCGCTCCACAATATCCTTCACTGTAATTTTCGCAAGAGGTTTCTCATTAAGCAGTTCAAACAAAGTCCTGATAATAATTTCTTTCGTAAAACCAGACATTTTCTCACCTGTCACCTTGAAATGAAGCCGGACAAAAGCCTAATCGGCTATGTTTCCGGCTTGTTAAGTTATTATCACAGATTATGCCACAAACCAATTTAAAATGCAAGGACAACGCGCCCTTGCATCTACATTAGTTTCCCCTGTTCTGATAAAACATCAATTTCTGGAACTGATTCATTTCTTCGGATACGTCCCGCACAGCTCCATAAAACATTTTATGTCCATCCTGTTCTCTCAGGAAAAATGCCTTGATATTTATCCATATATACTGACCGTCTTCTCTTCTGCGGCGCACAGTTCCCTCTGCACCTTCAGCCAGTCTCTGGAAAGACCGCTGGAAAATATTCTGCATTTTTTTCCTGTCTTCCGGGTGTATTGCCTCCATGACCTGAACATTCTCTGCCAGATCCACAGGATCCTGTCCAACCAGCAGACAGTATTTATCATTTACCTGCAGCAATTCCACATTGTCACAATATACATCATAAATGGCAATTGGCCCAAGAATATTATTCAGTATGCTGTCACTTGCCAGCTCAGACTGAAACAGATCCTTGAAACGCACATGCTCAATTTTTCGTGCCTGAATCCCCCGGTAATCCACATTATTCTCGTCATTGAGAAGTATTTTTATTTCTTCGACTGGAAGAGGCTTGTAGAAGAAATAGCCCTGACCATAAATACAGCCCATATTCAGCAGATAGTTGATCTGGTCTTCCGTCTCAACTCCCTCTGCAATCATGCGAAGTCCCATAATATTTGCCATTCTGGTAACAGCCTCAAGAATTCCCATTCCCTTGTCCATGGTATTCTCATCCATTTTCAGAAACTTCATGTCAATCTTCAGAACGTCTACATTTACATCCTTCAGCATATTCAAAGAAGAATATCCGCTTCCAAAATCATCCATCAGAACGGTAAAGCCTGCATTTCGCAGTGCCTCTGCCACACCGGTGATCACCTTATATTCTTCTACATAAGCACTTTCTGTAATCTCCAGCTCTACATATTCCGGCGGAAGCCCATATTTGCGAACCAGATTTTTAAAATGCTCTACTACATCAATTGCATAAATATCCACACTGGATACATTGACAGAAATAGGAATTACCTTGTGTCCGCTTTTTATCCAGTCCTGCAGCGTCTGGCAAACCTGCTCCCACACCTTCATGTCCAGTTCTGTGATCAGTCCGTTACTCTCCATAACCGGAATAAAATATCCAGGTGCCACAATTCCCTTCTCAGGATGCTTCCAGCGCACCAGAGATTCCAGTCCGACGATCTTACCTGTGTTCAGATTACATTTCGGCTGAAGATAGTAGATAAACTCATCTCTTTCCAGACCGGCCTGCACTTCAGCAAGGAGCACATGATTATTCTCCAGGCGTGTCTTCATATCTGAGCTGTAATAAGCACAGCGTACAGCATAATTTCCCTTTACTGTCTCCTGCGCAAGAATTGCCCGGTCATACATCTGTGAAGCACTGAGACTGATATCATCAATTACATAAAAACCAAAAGCAGGAAGGAATCCGGTATGTCCACCGTATGCACGCACAAATCCGGTAATACGGCATTTCAGATTTTCGAGAACTTTTTCATCATTTGGAAGAACAATTACAAAGTCATCCCCACCCATATATCCGGCAATCCCGCCAAATTCCTGACGCATTTTATTAAGATGCGCCCCGATTTCTCTCAGGAGCTTGTCTCCTGCCACCTGACCATACCATTCGTTAAAAAGCTTAAAATGTTCAATATCAATGGCTACCAGACAGTATTTCCCTGCCGCAGTTTCATTTACTCTGAGAAAAGTTTCTGTCTGTGTAAAAAAAGGATTTCTGGCAAATAAGCCTGTAAGCTTATTCTTCTCAGTCTTGCCCGGGTTTCTCCGCTCCATAATCTCCTTCTTCATATTTACAAAACGGCAAAGATTATCCATATCTTCCTCATAAATATCCTTTGCCAAAATCACATGACAGTTCCTTGCTCCCGGCCACTCGACCTCTCCGGCATTGATTTTCAGCCATTTTCCCTGATCTTCATTATAAAATAAATCGGTCTTCCGGTTCGGATGTGCCAACGGGCAATTACGACAGGGCTTCTCTCTTCCCCGAAACTTCTCATAACAGATCTCGCCAGGCTTAAAATTCGAAAACTGTTTCGCCAGTGCTTTACTCATATACTGAATTCGATATGACTCATCTACTATGTATGTAATTGTCTCAGTTCTCTTCTCCTGTCTCATACGCGTCCTTTTCCATTTCTGAATGTAAATCCAAAGATTAAAACTATTAAAAATATTATAAGCTATTCCTTTTCAATACGCAACATGTCAACTCGCGAAAGTTTTTCTGTTTTTTTTTAGGCATAATGACACATATTACAATAAAGCTAAGAAATGCTCCCGCCAGAAAACAATAGAATCTATTGGCTGGCTGAATGAATTGGAAAAACAGTATGATGACCCTATTGCTCACTTTCAAAAAAGAGTGGAGCAGCTAAAAGCTGACAAAAGCCGACAATATTGTTGCATTTAGCGTGGCTTTCTTTTACACTCATATTTATCGGACAAGTACGTTTTTATACGGTGCAGTGTATCCATAAGCTTACGTACAATATTTTCATAAGAATATCTTAAGATTTTACCCCTTTCATCTTAAATTTTGTCTGATACCTTATATATTACAGGGGAGGTGAAAAAGAAAATGGCAACAATTCTTGTATGTGATGATGATAAAGATATTGTAGAAGCCATCAGCATTTATCTGGAACAGGAAGGTCACCAGATTCTAAAGGCTTACGATGGACAACAGGCACTTTTGATTTTACAGAAAAATGAGGTGGATCTGTTGATCATCGACGTTATGATGCCGAAGCTGGATGGCATCAGGGCAACTTTGAAAATCAGGGAGGAGCATTCTCTCCCTATTATTATTCTTTCAGCAAAGTCCGAGGATGCAGATAAAATTCTTGGATTGAATGTTGGAGCTGACGATTACGTAACCAAGCCCTTTAGTCCTTTAGAGCTGATTGCCAGGGTTCGTTCCCAGCTTCGAAGATATACCCAGCTGGGTGCAGCAGTTTCCTGTGAAAGTCAGCATATTTATACAACCGGCGGGCTGACGGTGAATGACGATCAGAAAGAAGTTCAGGTGGATGGCGAAGCCCTGAAGCTTACGCCAATTGAATATAATATTCTGCTTCTTCTCATAAAGAATCAGGGCCGGGTATTTTCCATCAATCAAATTTATGAAAATATCTGGAATGAAGAAGCAATTGCGGCAGATAACACAATTGCCGTGCATATCCGGCATATCCGGGAAAAGATTGAGATCAATCCCAAGGAGCCCAGGTATTTAAAAGTTGTCTGGGGACTTGGGTATAAAATTGAAAAGCTTTGATTAAAAGTATTTGAAAGATTCGCTATTGAATATGCCAAATGGCGTTACCAATACGATAAGCAGCACATTATCAAGAAAGGGGTTAATCATATGGAAAAGAAAAAATGGCACCGCAGCCCTGGTATCAAAGGGCTTTTGCTCCTATTGCAATATATTTTTCTGGGAGCTGTAATCTTCTTAGGTTTATTTTTAATTACCTCTTTGGCACATGGTCTGAGGCTTTCTGATTCCGGGAAAGATTATCTGGATTCCACGGCATTTGCCAATACCCTCTACGACGCAGCCTATGACGTGATGTACGGAATTTCTGTTACATTTCCCTATACTAATGTATCCTGGAAAGGCCTTGCCCAAAATGAAGCTTCCCAGTCATCTGACAAAAATGCCTCATCTGAGGCTCACGCTTCTTTAAATCAGACATCTGCATCCCAAGTAGTTGATCTTAATGAAATTGCCAACGATGAAGAAATCTCTTTTCAAAACACCTCCGGTCTGGCCTATTCAGTTTCAGACCTGGAAAAATGGGCGCAGGATTTTGATACCTCCAGTGGAAATCCCATTGTGATCTGCCACCAGGCTTCTTCTGCCGGCGAGTCACTTTCCCGGCATTATTATTATGTTCAGGATTTTCTGGAAAAAATTGACAGTGGAGAGCTGGATTTTTCTGTGGATATGGAGTATTACGGATTCAGTGACTCTGCAACTGAAATAGCATCCTACGCTGAAAATCTCAAACAGCTTATCGAAGACATCAAAAACGACATGCAATATGGTGTAATGGATGATCTTTCCGGCATTCAGATCACATCCGGGGACGGCAAAGTGCTCTATGATTCCATCTCCCTCTATGATGGATATTATGAACCAACAGAGGCTTATCCGCCCCAAGGCGCAGACAGCATTCTGGATGTTCTAAATTCCAATGCCAAATGGAACGACCGCATAAATGAGGCTTTCGAATCTCTTTACAGCCTTCTTTCCAGAACTGACTTTTATATCCAGCAGGAGCAGATTCTGAAAAATTATTCCCAGGGTCACTCCAACATGAGTTACATTTACATTAACGAGGATAACGGACAGGTTATTTCCAATGACAGCGAGCTGGAAGCCCAGCTGGGCTATACCTTGGAACGCAGTGTAACACACGCTAATTCAGCCATAGAAAATCCTACAGCTGACAATATGGGGGGCACCATCGATTATTGCACAAAACTGACAGATCTTTTAAAATCTATAAATGGTATTTCCTATGTTCTTATCCAATATCAACCAGATGGATTTACCAGCAACCTGGCAGGGCTCAGGAAATACAATACTTTCCCCGGAAACAATGTTACCTGCGACTCCTGGAAGGAGGTGGCAAACTCCCTGCTGCCAGCAGTAAACAGCAATTTCATCTTTGCCGCCTATGTGGATCAGGCATTTCCTGTTTCCGATACCTTTTTTGCCGACAAAACATTTTTTGAAAACTATTCCAGCTATCAGAAGCCGGTATTTCTTTTCTTCCTGCTGTGCGGCTTTCTTTTCCTGGCTGCGTTTGTATGGCTAACAGCAATTGCCGGAAGAAAAAACAGCGACCAAAAGCTGCACCTTTGCTTTTTTGACCGCTGGCCAACCGAGCTTTCTGCAGGACTGATTCTGCTTGCATGGTTTCCTGTCCTGGTACTCCTTTTACAATGCCTGTCCTTTGCAGACTATCAGACTGACAGACTGCGTGCCACATCACTCCTTGATGTGAGTCTGTTGCTGAAGCTTATGATTCTGGGGCTTTACACTTTATTCTGGTTCCAGATTGGCTACCTTAGCCTGGTACGGCGGATCAAGGCAAAGCAGCTCTGGAAAAACAGCATCCTGCGCCGTCTTCTTGTCCTGACCTCCAGACTGATTCATTCAGCCAGTCACAAGCTTCACGCCCTTGCTGATCTCTACTCCAGAAACACTGCTGCCAGACTGAAAGCAACCTTCGCTTTTCTTTGCTTTCTTTTCATCAAATATATAATCTGCGGTCCCTTACTTGGCAGCATGCAGCTGTTCTTTTTCTTCAGCTGTCTGGCTGATCTTTTGATACTGCTATATGTCATTACAAAAGCCTGCAGCAGAGAACAGATCATAAAAGGACTGAGAGAAATTTCCAATGGAAACCTGCAATATAAAATTCCTCTGGAACGGCTTTGGGGCGATGATAAACATATTGCAGAATATATTAATAACATTGGAAGCGGTCTTGACGCAGCTGTAGAAAACAGTGTGAAAAATGAGCGAATGAAAACCGAGCTGATCACCAACGTTTCCCACGATCTGAAGACCCCGCTGACTTCCATTATCAGCTACATTGATCTTCTGAAACGTGAGAATTTTACAGATCCTAAGGTTCTGGAATATCTGGATATTCTGGAAGCCAAGGCAGCCCGGCTGAAAGTACTCACAGAGGATGTGGTAGAAGCCTCCAAGGCCAGCACCGGAAATCTGACACTGAACATGAATAATCTTGATTTCGTAGAAATGCTCCATCAGGTAATCGGAGAGTTCGAGGAGCGTTTCGAAGAACACCATCTTACCATGATGGTACATTTTCCAGATGAGCCTTCTGTAATCTATGCGGATGGCCAGCGGCTGTGGCGTGTATTGGAAAATATTTTCGGAAATGTAACAAAATATGCCATGGAAGACACCCGGGTTTACGCGGAAGTAATGAACGCCCACGGTCAGGTGGTTTTCACCCTGAAAAATATTTCCGCCCAGCCGTTAAATTTCGCTGCCGAGGAACTTACCGAGCGTTTCGTCCGCGGTGACGTAGCCCGTGGCACCGAGGGAAGCGGGCTTGGACTTAGCATTGCCAAAAGTCTTACTGAGCTCCAGGGCGGCAAATTCCAGCTTTACCTGGATGGGGATTTATTCAAAGTGACTATCACCTTCCAGGCGCAGAATTCCAAGTGCACTGACGCAGAAGTCCCTGCTCAGCCCAAACCGGAAGCGAGATGATTTTTATCATATGCAGCTATAAAAATAGCAGCAGGAGTAAGCGATTTGTTTACTTCTGCTGCTGTTTTGCAATTAATATTCCAGTCTCGGCATACTCTTAAATTTCTCAAACTCTCCAATGGTAAACATGGAAAGAGCAATGCTTGGAAGTACACTGGATATGCCTGCATTGTTCGCTTTGTACAGCATCGGGAACCACTGGAGGCGGAAACCAAGGCTGTAGCTAAGAGCAAGAGCAAATACGTAAGACGGCACCGACACACCGATTACCGATATGACCGTGGCCAGCGAATCCCATATGGTGTTATGTTTCAGGGCTGCCAATAGTCCCAGTAGCAGTCCTACTATCGCTCCGATGATAACGGCAAGTCCTCCGATTCCAATAGAAATTGGAAGTCTTGTCTGAATCATCTGGGAAATAGGAGTGTTCTTGGAAATATTGTAGCTAACACCAAGATCACCTTTTAACATATTTTTTGCGTAGTTCACAAACTGGACAGCTACTGGCTGATCCAGACCGTACTTTACATACAGCGCTTCACGCAGGGCAGGTGTGTTTATGCGGCGGACATTCCATCAAAAATTGGGAATAGAAAACCCCAGTGCTGCAACACTGGGATTTTCGTTTGTAGTTGAACTACATGGATTTTTCACATCTCTTTGCCCATTGGCATTATAGCATATGTTTTTTTCTTTTCAATATGCATTTTATAATTAAATGTAACTGTTCAGTACCTTCACAGTTACACGCTCCGCGATGCACAGAAATCATGCTTTGCATGATTTCGAG
>ERZ772818.3475-NODE-3475-length-10716-cov-4.571335_pt1 | contig 10716 bp, 11 predicted proteins | sample MGYA00580837_ERZ772818 | MGnify/ENA primary metagenome ERZ772818 (study PRJEB29015, sample SAMEA2737671) | human gut metagenome | biome: human gut; feature: human-associated habitat; material: faeces | place: China | collected 2012 ...
TTATCGGCTGAAAAACAGCCGATAAAATTGTCGTGGCGGAAAATAGAATGGTTACAGTTGTTTTGGTAGGGTATGTCATTTTTATAAGAGAAGAAAATTAGTTATGAAGTTACATCTTTGATTAAAAATCAGACGAAATGGATAGACCTCTAATAAGCGTTATCATGCCAGTTTACAATGCGGAAAAAACGCTTTCACAAACGATAGATAGCATTCTATTGCAAACTTTTACGGATTGGGAATTACTTTGTATAGATGATGGCAGTACAGATTCTAGTGGAGCAATGCTTGACAATTATGTAGAGAAAGATAAACGAATACATGTTTTTCACAAACAAAATGAAGGAGTTAGTGCTGCTCGTCAAGATGCTTTAGATATGGCCAGGGGAGCATATGTGATACATGCTGACAGTGATGACTGGGTTGACTCCACCATGCTTGAAGAGTTATATAATAAGGCAAAAGAAAATGATGCAGATGTGGTAATTTGCGATTATTTTCTTAACATGAGAGAAAAACAGGTCTATATTAGTCAGAAACCCAACTCTTTAGAATCCATACAGATTTTACGTGACTTATTCCAACAACTGCACGGCAGTTGTTGTAACAAACTCGTAAAACGAGTTTGTTACAACAAGTACGATATATCGTTTCCAAAGGGTATAAATCATTGTGAAGATTTACTTACATGGGTACAACTTTTTCAGCATCCAGAAGTAAAAGTATCCTATCTACCTAAGGCTTTTTATCATTATTGTGAAAATGAATTATCTATCACTCGGAATTATACGCGCAAAACTTATGAAATGAGGTTGAAGTTCCGGAATGAGTTGAAAGATATACTACATATAACTGAAGCAACCGATATTATCAATAAAGTATCTTTTGAAATTTTTACAGAGGCATTTATTTATGATGTTTTGTCTGATGTTGAAATAAAAGAGGGACTGAATTTTTACAAGAAGCCAATTAAGCAACTGAACAGTCCAAAATGGAAGGTTGGTTTTCTTTTGCTTTCTTTTGGATTAACTAAACTAGCCCATAAATTTATTCATTATTGAATCATTAGGATTGTAGATACAATGGAGTGGAGACAAAGATAAGTGGATTGATGTACATTGGATTTAGATTTTGAAAATTTAATGAGATTGATTTATTTTAGAGGTAATAAATAAGAAGATTTGGCAGACTATGAGAGCTAAGCAAATTCTGTATTTTTTATTATATTGGTTTTTATACAGTGGACTGATAAAGACTTATTTGTTTGATAACCTTTTGTTTGTTATATTACCTGATCTTTTGTTGTTTTATTTAGCCATAGATAAAAAAGCTAATTATGTGAGGCAGGTGAAGAAAGCAGTAGGTTCATGGGTGGTCGGTATTTTTTCTGTACTGCTGATAGGGAGTACGGTGGTTGCCTTCCTGAACGTGATGCCGATTTCTGCTACTTTGTGGGGATTACGCATGGTGGTAAGGTATCTATTATTGTTCATCATTACCTATAAATATTTCCAGGCGGAGGATGTGGTGAAAATAAAAAAAATATTAATCTCCTTTTTCTGGATTAATTTTGGTGTTGTGTGTTTTCAATATTTTATCGAGGGCAAATATTCAGATCTTATAGGAGGAGCATTTATAAATAATGGTGAACTTTTTGTGTTTACTTTATTGGTCTCTTTTCTTATTTCGAAGGAGTTCTTTATCGGGCATGTTCCAAGGAAAATTTTTTTGCTTTTTATTGTTGCTCTCATGTTTATAGCAATGGCTGCAGAAATCAAGGTGATATATTTTGCTCTTCCTTTGGCTTCTTATGCCACTTATGTTTTTACAAAAAAATTCAGTATTAAGCATATCTTGATTTTAGGAATAGCTTATTTCTCATTAGTTCCTGCGATGAAAGCTACTATTTCTTTAATGTATGGTGAAGATTATGTAAACAGTATTTTTGATTTGGAGTATATCCAAGAGGAAACTACGCATGCTTATAATTTGTCCAGCTTGGATTTGAGTTTCAATCGCTCTACTTGTGTGGAAAAAGCGACAGAACTTTTTTTGGCTGAACCATTTCATCTCTTATTTGGCTATGGAATTGGTAGCGGTAATACTTCACAACTATTCAATACTTGGATTGGACAAACATACAGTTCAATAACATCTTATAACTGGTTTACTCCTTCTTGGCTATTGATAGAGTTTGGATGGGTGGGCTTTATTTTGTGGATAATGATTCTACTGTTGTTAGCGAAGAGGTTTTATTCTATTTATAGTCGTACAAATGCATCTGGCGTCAAGTATTGGAGCTCGATTGGATTCCTATCTGTCATGTTTACTTTCTTGATTGCATGGTATAATAATACACCTTATTACAGTGCTTATATCTTATATTTCTTTTGGGCATTATGCTTTGTGGGCATTAGAGAGGAAACACGAAAATTTATAGAGAATGGTGGAAGTAGAAAGCATAAAGTGTAGGAGATTTTACCAATTGAATTTAGGCAATTTAAGCTTATATCGCTCGGAACTAATGGGCATAGCTACAATGTTGATCATCGTTTGTCATGCACCCGCTTATGGAGTAGAAATGCCAGCTTGGTTGAGCCGGGTATTGAGTAGTGGTGGATTTGGGGTAGATATATTCTTATTTCTATCAGGGATGGGGATGTATCATTCGTATGAAAGTAGAAAAGTTAAAGGGATTAGTATAGGTGCGTGGTGGATAAAGCGTTACCTTCGCATTATTCTACCTTGTTTACTTTTAATCATTCCGATTAAATGTTTGCTGAGCTTGTGGGGGAGACCGATAGAAGTAGATTCACTCTTGATTGAATTGTCTGGCTTTGGATTTGCTTTTGGGAAAAGCCCTCTTTGGTTTATCACATCTATTTTGCTTTTATATATACTGACTCCACTTATTGACTTGTTATTAAGGGGAAAATATAAGTGGCCTATTTGTATAGGTTTGTCTGTTGCTTGTTTTGTGGCTGCTTATATCTTTTTAGCAGATAGTGGTTGGGGATTTATGCTGCAAAGATGGTCGTCGTATTTTATTGGCTGGGCATTGGCCCTTGATATAAAAGAAAAGAAACCAGCATCTGTATGGGTTACGATAGCATTGCCTCTTTCTATGTATGCTGTTCTTTATTGGATGAATCATCAAATAAATACGCATTTTAGCTTGTTCTGGTTGCAAGGAATCTCTATGGTGATGCTGTTTGCTTACTTATTAGAAAAGATTCGCAATAAGACTTTTTTGTCCATCTTGTCTTTTATGGGAGTTATCTCGTTAGAATCGTACGTGACGAATGAGTATCTGATTCGTTCCTTGTTCTTTTTCTCTTGGACCATCTATGGAGTGAATATAAATCCCGGAAATCACACGCTTTATTGGGGAGGAACTTTGCTTTGTATTTTTGTTTCATATCTTGTAAATAGAATGTCGAAACATATTTTAAAAAAACGTTAAACCATGATTCCTAAAGTAATTCATTACTGTTGGTTCGGAAAGAATCCGATGCCGGCAGAATATCAGAAATATATAGCAAGCTGGAAGAAGTTTCTTCCAGATTATGAGATAAAGGAATGGAATGAAGATAACTATGATGTAAATTGCATTCCTTTCAGCAGTGAGGCATATGGAGTGAAGAAATATGCCTATGTAAGTGATTATGCACGGCTCCGTATCTTGTATGAAAATGGAGGTATCTATTTTGATACGGATGTGGAGGTTATCAGGAAGATGGATGACTTGATGGAGAAAGGTGCTTGGATGGCAATTGAAAAGCATAAGAATACGCCTGATGCAGATGATATGGTAAACCCTGGATTGGGCTTTGCGGTAGAACCGCATAATCCGATTATCAAGGAGATTATGGAATTTTACGAGAATACCCATTATATTTTCCCAGACGGGCACATGGAGCAGATTCCCATTGTGCCTATTACAAGCAGGGTGCTTAAAAAATATGGTTTGAAGCCGACTGCTACTGAGCCGTATAATTGTGGAGGGATAACGATTTATCCTTGGGAGTATTTCTGTCCGTTGGAGTTTCTTTCCAGTAAAATAGAGATTACGGATCATACGTATACCATTCATCATTATACAGCTACCTGGATGTCGTGGTGGGATAAGCTGATGATGAAAAAAGGGTATTATGGGGTAAAGGTTAAACGATTGTTGGGCTTAAAATAAGAAAAATAATGAGTGCTAAGATAAAAGTGTCGGTGGTGGTTCCTGTCTATAAAGTAGAACCCTATATCGACCGTACGTTAAAGTCTCTCTTGAGTCAGACCTTAAATGAAATGGAGATTATATTGGTGGATGACGGATCACCTGACCGGTGTCCGGAAATCTGTGACCGATATGCTTCAGAATACAGCCGGATTAAGGTGGTGCATAAGCAAAATGCAGGTTTAGGAATGGCTTGCAACAGTGGCATTGAAGTGGCAGAAGGAGAGTATATCGCGTTCTGTGACAGTGACGATTTTGTAGATACAACGATGTATCAGTCGATGTATGAAGCAGCTCAGAAATACCAGGCAGATGCTGTATATACGGGCATTAAAACGATAGATCAGCATGAAGTGATAAGACCGATGAACGGGTATCCGTCGCTGCAGGTGATGCAAGGGAAAGAAGCGATACAACATTTCGCGATGGATATGATTGCTTCAGTACCGGCTTACAAGGAAGAGAGAACAGTTCCGATGTCTGCCAAGATTGTGCTTTATCGGAAAGCGCTGATTGAACAGTTTAATTTACGCTTTGTCAGTGAACGTGAACTCATATCAGAAGATTTAATCTGGAACCTTGATTTTATGAATCAAGCCAGCTGTGTGGTGGCTTTACCAGAAACTTTCTATTATTACTATAATAATACTGAGTCTCTTTCAAAGCGTGTCCGCTTAGACCGTTTTCCCTTTTTTAAAATGATTCGAGAGGATTTGTTGAAGCGTTGTCATTCGTATCATTATCCGCAAGAGGTGGTTGATCGAGTTAATAGGATGTTTATCGGTTACTGCCGATTCTATATCGGCTCAATCTGTACAAGCAATCTGCCTAAAGTAGAAAAGCAGAAACTGGTGGATGAAATCTGTACAGATGGCGTATGGAAGGAAGTATGGAAAGCTTATCCTGTGCGGGAAATGCCTTTGGCTCATCGGTTGATGGCGGTTTTTATGCAGCTGAATTGTTTTGCTGCGATGTCTCTTATCTATAAATTGAAAAGATAATGAAGGTTATGACTTTTGAAAGTATATCAAAATACCGCACCCAGTTAATGGGAGTGGCAATGTTATCTGTTTTTCTGTTCCACTCTATAGGAGGAGATTGGATGCCCAAGTGCATCCATCATATTGCCTCCCATGGAGCGATAGGAGTTGACATATTCCTGTTTTTATCGGCTATGGGCTTGAGCTATTCTTTGACCCAGAATCCCGACATTGTATCTTTTTATAAGCGTAGAGTTTGGCGAATAATGCCCACTTATTGGTTTATTATGACAGGGGTCTACTTATTTGTCTATGTGCTTACAGCAGCACATATCATGCCTGAAGCTTATTACCGGATTCCACGAAGTATCTATGAATTTGTTCAAACTTATACCACACTAGGCTATTGGATAAAAGATGGTTTATTCTACCTTTGGTATATTCCGGCCATTCTTTTACTATATCTTTTATTCCCATTCATTTTTAAATTGTTTACTTCTTGTAAATGGATGTATATATTAACTTTACTACCTGCAGCAGTTATTACATTTTGTTCTCTTGCTCTTGAGTGGTATCATGGTTGTTTACTTTATCGTATTGGTATCTTTTTATGGGGAACTATCTTTACGATTGAGTTTATTTTTAAAGGGTGTCGTGTAAAGAGAGGAGTTGTGTATGGGATAGGCTTTCTTTCCCTCTTGTTTTATATTGTAAGAATAGAAATGGGATTTGACGTTTTTTGTCGTTTAGTTGAGGAAGCCTTGTTTTTTATTACCTTACCTTGTATCTTGGTTTGTATTACATGGTTGTGCCGGAACAATGTGTTTAGTGTCGCGACAAAATTTGTGGGAAGAATAAGTCTGGAGTTTTATTTAATTCATGAGTTTGTGATGCGTTTTATGGAAACAATTTCTAATTTTATATTGACGATGTCACCCATGGTGCAGAAACTGATGGCTTTGATTGTTTCACTTGCTCTGGCCTACTTGGTGCATGAAGTGATGTCGGTATTGATGGATAAATTTAGTGGTAAAAAGAAAAAATCAGCATGAAACAAAGACTTTTGCATATTGACGTACTTCGGGGGTTATGTATTTTTACAGTGGTATATACGCATGTGATAGGTTTTGGTATGGCCGATGCTTATCCTAAGACTCCGATTCATGTTTTTCTGACTTCCTTCTTTTTGATTATGTTTTATTTCATATCAGGAATGATGAGCTATAGAGACGGAATGTTGGGTGATGTTCGGTCTTTATGGGCGTATGTGTGGAAAAAAATGCGTACGCTGCTCATACCTTCTATAGTCGTAATGGGGGGGGTAAATTTAATAGTTGAGCATTCTCTACGAACCATGCTATCTCCTTGGAATCTGTGGGTTACATGGTTTACTTATGTTCTCTTTTTGATAGCAGTTATTTTTGGAGTGGTTATTTACTTATCTGCTAAGTTCAAGATGAAATATATACACGATTTATTCTTGATAATGGTTGCAGGTCTGTCTTATTTATTAAGTCGGAAAAATTTAGGACTAGGAGAGTTGGATCTCATTTTCCGTATAGGCAGTGTCTTGTATTATCTCCCATTTTTCTTTCTGGGAGCTTTATGTAAGCGAAATCCTCTGATTTTGTCTTTCCTGAGGAATCAGAAAGTAGTTTTGTTCTTGACGTGTGCTCTAACAGCGATAAGCTTTTCAATAGATAAAGTTCCTTTATTTGTGAAAAATATTTTGGTCATATCCGCTGTCTATACTGTGGTACAATCTTTCTGTTTGGAAGTACAAAATAAAATAGAAGCAAACTCCATGATGGATGCGTTTTATAAGAAGACGATAAATTTTTTAAGCTTATTGGGACGGTATTCATTGGAAATCTACTTTGTGCATTTCCTTTTTCTGTTTCAATTGCCAGCAGCTTTAGCTGAGTACATTGGTTCCTTGACTGCAGACACGTGCTGGTGGGGACATAGTTCTGCTAGCTTTGTGGAGTTTTGTATAATAGGGAGTATAAGTATGCTGATAGCTTTGGCTAGTATATTCTCTGCCAGAATCTTGGTGCAAATTCCATTCCTAGATATGCTTTTGTTTGGGAAAAAGCATATCTAACTGTGCTTGTAATAAGAAAGTTAATAAACGAGTGAATTAATATAGTAATGAAAATATTGTATATAGGGAATAAAAGCACATACAAGTTTTATCAGGAGGGTATCAATCCTTCGCATTGGCTTTATGGAGCTGTGGAGATGGAAAAGGATGGAAATAATGTAATTTGGGAAAATGAATCGCGTTCATTGATGAACGATATTCGTCTATTGAATACTTATCATCCTGATCAGGTTTTTATTCCGAATTTGAATCTTCGAAACCATCTTTTACTGTTGCTTCTAACAACAGTCGGCTTTATGCGTACGCCTATTTTTGCTTTTTTGCATCATGAACCGAAGGTAAAGAAAGGGTGGAAATCTCTTTTTTACAAGGTGTTATTGAAATCTCCTAAGCATCTGTTTTTCCTTAGTCAGAAGACAATGGAGGCAACAGTGATGGCTGGTTTGGTGGATTCGAAGAAATGTTCTGTACCCGGATGGGGACCAGATAAGGAGTTCTTTGATAAAGTTCCGAAGAGTCAAGGAAAATGGTTCGTTTCTACAGGAAAGGAAAACCGTGATTTTGATGTTTTGATAGAGGCTTTTAAGCAGACAGGTGCTCCTTTGAAGATTATGACAGCGAAAAGTCATGCAGGAAACAGTTACGAAGACTTGGCGGAAAGATGTAAGGATATTCCCAATATAGAAGTGATCATTACGGAGAATACTGGAAATGTGTATCCTCAGATGCTGGAAGCAATGGCGAATGCCAGGGCATTGGTTTGTCCACTCCGTCAGGATAAGTTGAACTACTGCGTGGGGCTTTCTACAATAGCAGATGCAATCGGGCTTTCCAAGCCTGTAATCATTACGGACAATCCTTACCATGATGCTCGGTATGCCGGCTGTATGTGTCAGGTGGTCAGTGTGGACGATTGGGTAGAAGCAATTCGCTCTTTATCGGATGAAACCGATGAAAGTTTATTGGACCAAGTGAATATGCAACAATGTTATCAGAATATGAAAAAACAGATGATGCTATGATTGTGTTTGCTTGTTTATTATTAGTTTCTGTTTGGTTATTACCTGTCAAAGGAAAAGCAATCAGTGAGCAGCGTGGAGTAACCCAACTTGTTAAATTTGTGGCAGCCATAGTGGTGGTATTAGGACATCAGGTTGTTTTCTATTGTAAAACTTTACCTTCTACCTTTTCTGCTGAGATTCCTTCAGGCGCTTTATGTGTGGCTTTCTTTCTCTTTATGTCTGGTTACGGACTGATGTATGGACAGCTTAAAAGGAACGAGAGACTAACCTCGAAATGGCTCAAAAAGCGTATGCCCAAATTAATTGTTCCGGCATTGACAGCAATGGTCTTTTATCTGGCGGTAGCAGTCAGCTTGGGTAAGGATATGGTGTGGATGGATGTGGTGAAATATGGTTTCTTATCGCACCAGAATTTGCCTTACGGATGGTATGTGACTGAGATCTTGCTTCTTTATCTGACATTCTGGCTTGCTTTTCGGTATCTAAGGAAGGAGTATGCTTTATATGATTGTTCTCTTAGCAATGGGAGTCATGATTATGAAGCAATCTCCAATTTGGTACATTCAAGGTTTGCCTTGCTTCTTGATGGGTTTATATATGGCACATTGGGAAGTTTCAAAATCGTCTGTTATAAGTCTTCATATACATAATGGGGTACAAATTAAGCTGTTTATGTCGGCAATAGTTGTGCTGTTTTTCCTTTTATCTCGTTTTGCTTTGGTACAAACTTGGTTACCAGTATTGGATAAATGGCGGTATATGTATGTATCGTTTTTTGCAGAAAAAATCGTATTTATAGGTGTTTTGATGTATCTACTCATGCGCTTGCCCAATTGTGACAAAATATTAAATCGGGGGGGTGTTTCTATGAAATCTACTCGGTTCAAGGAGGTACGCTCTTGCTTTGTCGGGAATTTATTCAAAATGACTGGTTCTTCTTGCTGATAGGGATGTTTGTAACAGTTGTGGTGGCCAAATGGATGAATTGGATTAATACTTGGCTTTTAAAGAAATTATAGTAGTATAAAATTAGATCTATTTTATGACAAGAGTTTTAGTAGTTGCAACCTCTCGTAAAACGCGAGGGGGGATTACCTCTGTGGTAAAAGCTCATGAAATGGGGAAGCAATGGAAAGAATATCATTGTAAATGGATTGAGACACATCGGGATGGACCGGCTTGGAGAAAGCTTTGGTATTTTGTCACTGGCTGTGTGACATTTTTATTTTTTTTACCCTTTTCTGATTTGGTACATATTCATTTTAGCGAACCGCCTTCTGCTATTCGGAAGATTTTGTTTGTTTACATTGCAAAATTGTGCCATAAAAAAGTAGTTATTCATTTTCACTCTTTTTCCCCGGAAACGACTATAGAAGGAAAGTATAAAGAGTGGTATAGGTATTTATTTCATAAAGCAGATGCTTCAATTGTTTTAAGTAAATTCTGGTATGATGCAGTGGATAAGGCTTTTCATGATAAAGAAATTATATCAAAAGTCAAGGTAATATATAACCCCTGTATGTTAGTACCTAGGGCTCGTGTAAATCAGTATCAAGCAGATAATGAGAATAATAAAATTCTTTATGCAGGTACGTTGAATCAGCGAAAAGGGTATGTTGATTTGCTGAAAGGCTTTGCTAAAATTGCTAAAAAATATCCTAATTGGATTGTTGAATTTGCGGGAAATGGGGAAATTGAAAAAGGTAAAGTTATAGCGAAAGATTTAGGTATAGAAAATCAGGTGCATTGGCTTGGTTGGATTGAAGGAGAGGAGAAAGATAGGGCTTTTTGTACAGCTACGGTTTTTTGCTTGCCTTCATATGCAGAGGGCTTTCCCATGGGAGTATTAGATGCTTTTGCTTATAGTTTACCTGTGATTACAACTCCAGTTGGTGGCATACCTGATGTTGCAAGGGACGGAGAAAATATGTTATTATTTAAGCCGGGTGACGTGGATTCATTGGCCGACTGCTTAGAAAGAATAATGAGTGATGATAAATTACGTGGACGGATGGCTAAGGAATCATATCAGTTTGCGAATGGTTTATTTAGCCTAAATAATTGTAATAGAATGGTTGCTGAAGTATATGAAACGGTATTGAATAATAGTACGCAGTCAAAAATTGGCTCATAATTGAAAACTCTATCTTCGTTGCGAACAAAAATTTTAGAATTTATGTATAGCAGTGAAGATCTTGAAAGGTTTTACTTTCAGTATCAGACCGAGGCCTTGCCTCATGGAGAATCTCTCCAGTCATTTTGTGTCAAGAACAAAGTTCCTTATAACATCTTTCAGAAATGGTACAAGGATACTCGTAAAAAAGTAGTTGAAGTCCAGATAGATGGTCTTCCGATAGCCGACAGCGGAGAAAGCTCTAAGCC
>ERZ772818.3476-NODE-3476-length-10715-cov-15.543996_pt1 | contig 10715 bp, 9 predicted proteins | sample MGYA00580837_ERZ772818 | MGnify/ENA primary metagenome ERZ772818 (study PRJEB29015, sample SAMEA2737671) | human gut metagenome | biome: human gut; feature: human-associated habitat; material: faeces | place: China | collected 2012 ...
CCCATGAGCTTGCCAGCGCTGTGTCCAATGCAGGCGGACTTGGCATCATCGGAGCAGGCGGAGCCCCGGCTTCATGGGTAAAGGAGCAGATAGTCGCTGCAAAGAAGGAGACGGATAAGCCGTTCGGAGTCAACCTCATGCTTATGAATCCGGAGGCAGATGAGATAGCAAAAATCATCGCCGAGGAAAAGGTAAAGGTAGTCACCACCGGCGCAGGAAACCCTGCAAAGTACATGGATATGTGGAAAGAAGCAGGCGTCATCGTAATCCCTGTAGTTGCAAGCGTAGCACTCGCAAAGCTCATGGAGAGAGGCGGGGCAAGCGCAGTAATCGCCGAGGGAATGGAGTCAGGCGGACATATCGGAGCACAGACTACCATGACACTTGTGCCACAGGTTGTTGATGCAGTGAGCATCCCTGTTATCGCAGCAGGCGGAATTGCAGACAACAGAGGCTTTAATGCAGCATTTGCACTCGGTGCGGAGGCAGTCCAGATGGGTACACGCTTTGTCACCGCAAAAGAATCGATAGTACATGAAAACTATAAGCAGAAGGTCATTAAGGCCAAGGATATAGATTCCGAGGTTACAGGAATGAGCACAGGCCATCCAATCAGAGTGCTCAGAAACAAGATGACCAGACAATATCTCAAGCTGGAAAAGGAAGGAGCTCCATTTGAAGAGCTCGAAAAAATGACACTTGGCGCACTCAGAAAAGCCGTTGTAGACGGAGATACCGTGTATGGCAGCGTCATGGCAGGTCAGAGCGCAGGCCTCGTAAAGAAAGAGGAAACCTGCAAAGAAATCATTGAGGATGTAGTGGGACTGAACAAATAGACAGTATTCACTTTTACATGCAAATTTAAGGATACCGGGCCGCCTGGAAAGAGTGACTTACGGTATCCTGTCAGAAATAAGGAGAAACCGAAAATGGGTAAGAGAGTATTTATGTTTCCCGGACAGGGCTCACAGTATATAGGAATGGGTAAGGAGTTTTACGATACAATGCCAAATGCAAAGGCAGTAATCGACCTTGCCAGTGAACAGACAGGCTTGGATATTCCGGCATTATGCTTTGAGGAAAATGACAAGCTGAATATTACAGAGTACACACAGATATGTATGCTTGCAGTTGAGGCAGCTATATATCAGGCAATTATTGACAAAGGTATCACACCTGATGTCACAGCAGGATTAAGCCTTGGGGAATATGGTGCTCTCATCGCATCAGGAGCCATGACTATGGCAGATGCATTTGCAGTTGTCAGAAAAAGAGGAATCTACATGCAGGAGGCAGTTCCTACAGGTGGAGCCATGACAGCGGTTTTAGGACTTGATCCGCAGGTCATTGAGGATATCTGCAAAAAGACAGCAGCTGAGACAAATTCAGTGGTATCGGTAGCCAACTATAACTGCCCTGGACAGATTGTTATCACAGGAGAAAAGGCAGCAGTAGATGCCACCGCAGCAGCATGCAGCGAGGCAGGTGCAAAGAGATGCGTACCGCTCAAGGTCAGCGGACCTTTCCACTCAGCAATGCTTAAGGGTGCAGGAGAAAAGCTCGCACATGCACTTGAGAGTGTGGAAATCCACGATATCAAGGTGCCATATATCACAAATGTCACAGCAGACTATGTGAAGTCACCGGCAGAAGTCAAGGATTATCTGACACAGCAGGTTTCATTGTCAGTACGCTGGCAGCAGACCATCGAGCGCCTTATCGCAGACGGTGCAGATGAGTTTGTGGAAATCGGACCGGGACGCTCACTAAGCGGATTTATGAGAAAGATAAATAGAGACGTAAAAGTCGTAAACATAGACAAACTGGAGGATTTTGAAAAGTATGTTAACAGGTAAAAATGCCCTGGTTACAGGCGCAAGCCGCGGAATTGGAAGACAGATAGCTCTTACACTTGCCGCAGCACACGCCTTTGTAATAGTAAATTATAATGGTTCAAAGGAAAAGGCAGATGCCGTTGTTGCAGAGATAAAGGCAGCAGGCGGTGATGCAGTTTCTTATCAGTGCAATGTATCTGATTTTGACGAGTGCCAGAATATGATAACAGCGCTCATCAAGGAGTACAAGCACATAGATATCCTCGTAAACAACGCAGGAATCACAAGAGACGGTCTCATCATGAAGATGAGCGAGGCAGACTATGACGCAGTGCTCGACACAAACCTTAAGGGTGCGTTCAACACAATCCGTCATATGTCACGCTATTTCTTGAAGCAGAAATCAGGAAGAATTATCAATATTTCATCAGTTTCCGGCATACTCGGAAATGCAGGACAGGCCAACTACAGCGCCAGCAAGGCAGGGGTCATAGGACTCACAAAGGCTGTAGCCAGAGAGCTTGCCAGCAGAGGAATCACAGTAAATGCAGTGGCACCCGGCTTTGTAGAGACAGAGATGACAGATGTGCTTGCCGATGCGGCAAAGGAGAATCTTTTATCACAGATTCCGCTTGGCAGACCGGGAAACACAAAGGATATCGCAAACGCAGTATTATTTTTAGCATCAGATGCAGCAGGCTACATCACAGGCCAGGTGCTGTCTGTTGACGGAGGAATGGCAATATGAGTAGAAGAGTAGTTGTAACAGGACTTGGAGCAGTAACACCAATCGGAAATAATGTGGACGATTTCTGGACATCGGTAAAGGCCGGAAAAATCGGATTTGACCACATCACAAAATTTGACACAACAGATTATAAATGTCACATTGCAGCAGAGCTTAAGGATTTTAATCCACAGGATTTCATGGATAGAAAGGCTGCAAAGAGAATGGAGCCATTCTCACAGTACGCAGTAGCTGCAGCAAAGCAGGCAATTGATGACAGTGGACTTGATATCGAAAAGGAAGATCCATACATGGTTGGATGCGCCATCGGTTCAGGTGTCGGAAGCCTTCAGGCTATGGAGCGCGAGACACAAAAGCTATACGAAAAGGGACCAAACAGAGTCAATCCTCTGCTTGTTCCGCTTATGATCTGTAATATGGCAGCAGGAAATGTTTCTATCCAGTTCGGTCTCAAGGGAAAGAGCATCAATGATGTAACAGCCTGCGCTACAGGAACAAACACAATCGGTGAGGCATACAGAAGCATCCAGTACGGTGAGGCTGACGTGATGGTAGCCGGTGGTACAGAGGGCAGTGTATGTCCTATCGGAATCGCAGGATTTACAGCACTCACAGCGCTTTCTACAGTAGATGATCCGGCAAAGTGCTCACTTCCGTTTGACAAGAACAGAAGCGGCTTTGTAATGGGTGAGGGCGCAGGAGTAGTTATCCTTGAAGAGCTTGAGCATGCAAAGGCAAGAGGTGCAAAGATTTATGCAGAGGTAGTCGGATACGGCTGCTCATCTGATGCATACCACATCACATCTCCGCAGGAGGATGGCGCAGGTGCAGCAAGAGCCATGACCAATGCCATGAGCGATGCAGGTGTCACACCGGCAGATGTAAAATACATCAATGCTCACGGAACAGGCACACATCATAATGATCTCTTTGAGACAAGAGCAATCAAGCTTGCATTCGGTGATGAGGCTGAAAATCTTAAAATCAATTCAACAAAGTCTATGATAGGACATCTGCTCGGAGCAGCGGGAGCTGTTGAGTTTATAACATGTGTGAAGGAAATCCAGGATGGATTTATACATAAGACTGTTGGCTATGAGACTCCTGATGAGGAGATTGACCTCAATTACTGCAAGGACAGCTATGAGGAGCCTGTTGAGTATGCACTTAGCAATTCACTGGGATTTGGTGGACATAATGCAAGTATTCTCCTCAAGGCTTATAAATAAATTGCTTCTGCTTTTTTAGTGGCTTCGCGCATTCAGGTTGTGAGGTCCGGTGGAGCACACAGGGCACATGCTTCCCGGCTCCACTTTGTTGAGCGCGAAGCATGTGCGCAGTTTAGGTTTATGGAATACTTTGTGCTTCATTGCTCCACTTTGTGGAGCTCGAAGAATGTAAATAGTTTACAGTAAGTTGAGAAAGGATATATGCAATATGTCAGTTATGAATACGCAGCAGATTATGGATATTCTGCCGCACCGCAGTCCGTTTCTTCTCATTGATACGGTTGAGGAGCTGCAGCCGGGCGTAAAGTGTGTGGCTAAGAAGAATGTGACTATGAATGAGCCACATTTTATGGGACATTTTCCGGGGAATCCGGTGATGCCGGGAGTGCTTATTATTGAGGCTTTGGCGCAGACCGGTGCAGTTGCCATTCTTTGTCAGGATGAGTGGAAGGGCAAGACTGCATATTTTGCAGGCATCAATAATGCCAAGTTCAAGCAGAAGGTGGTTCCGGGAGATACGCTGGAGTTGACCACTGAGATTATAAAGGTTAAGGGTCCTATCGGTGTGGGCAAGGCTGTTGCCAGGGTAAACGGCAAGGTTGCCTGTATGGCGGAGCTTACATTTGCAATAGGTTAATTGCATAAGGAGATATGATGAAGTTATTCAAGAAGAAAGATAAAAATATAGAGGCTGAAGAGAATTTAGCAAAGAACGCTGAGAGCGCAAAAACAGCCGAAGATGGCAAAAATGCCGGTGCAGCACAGGAAACAAAAGAGGATGTCCCTGAGACAATCGTTTGTCCCAAGTGTGGCAAGACTGTGCTCAAATCAGTTGTAAAACAGCACAAATACGTCTGCTATGAGTGTAATTATTACTTCCGTGTGCGCGCTAAAAACAGAATCAGAATGGTTTCCGACAAGGAAGCATTTGAGCCATGGTTTACAGAGCTTACAACGGGAAATCCTCTAAATTTCCCTGAATACGAGGAGAAAATTGCAAAGACTCAGGAGAAAACAGGACTTTCTGAGGGCATTGTCATCGGTAAGACAAAGATTTACGGCGAGGAGACAGTGCTTGGTGTAATTGATTCAAGATTTATGATGGGAAGCATGGGTCATGTGGTTGGTGAGAAAATCACAAGCGCATTTGAGCGTGCCACAGAGGAAAGACTTCCGGTTATATTATTCTGCTGTTCAGGCGGTGCCAGAATGCAGGAGGGTATCATTTCGCTGATGCAGATGGCAAAGACCTCAGCCGCAGCAAAGCGTCATTCTAAGGCAGGGCTTTTATATGTGCCTGTACTCACAGATCCTACAACAGGTGGTGTGACAGCCAGCTTTGCAATGCTTGGAGACATTATTCTTGCAGAGCCAAAGGCACTTATCGGCTTTGCAGGTCCTCGTGTTATCGAGCAGACCATCGGACAGAAGCTACCTGAGGGCTTCCAGAGAGCAGAGTTCCAGCTTGAGCACGGCTTTGTGGATATGATAGTTGAGCGTGAGGATTTAAAGAAGACTCTTTACAAGATTTTACGTGCTCACAGACCTACCACTGGCTATGCCAACTTTGACCCGCTTCACTCAGACGACAATTACGAGCCGACTGAGCTTATGAAGGAGCGCGAGGTCAAGGCTAAGCCATTTAAGGTATGGGATAAGGTCAGTGCCGCAAGACAGATTAAGAGACTTGCATCGGTTGACTATATGGACTATATCTTTGATGAGTTTATGGAGCTGCACGGAGACAGATATTTCCGCGATGACCCAGCTATAGTAGGCGGAATTGCATACTTAGACGGCCAGCCTGTCACAGTTATCGGTGTCCACAAGGGAAAGGATCTTGAGGATTGTGCAAAGAGAAACTATGGTATGCCATCACCTGAGGGCTACCGCAAGGCACTGCGCCTCATGAAACAGGCAGAGAAATTCAACCGTCCGATCATAACCTTTGTCAATACATCAGGTGCTTATCCCGGAATGGAAGCAGAGGAAAACGGACAGGGCGAGGCAATCGCAAGAAACCTTTATGAGATGAGCAACATCAAGGTGCCAATCCTTTGTCTCATGATAGGAGAAGGCGGAAGTGGCGGAGCTTTAGCTCTTTCTGTAGGAAATGAAGTGTGGATGATGGAAAATGCCACATACTCAATCCTCTCGCCTGAGGGCTTTGCATCTATCCTCTGGAAGGACGGAAAGCGTGCAAAGGAAGCCGCAGAGGTAATGAAGATTACAGCTCACGACTTAAAGGAGCTTGATGTCGTTGATGATATAATACCTGAGTTTGGCGGAGCCGACGAGGATGCCCTTTCATCAATAGGAAACTACATGAAGGGCAATATGAAGAAATTCTTGGAAAAAGAAAGCAAATTGACAAAGGACCAGCTCTTGGAGGAAAGATACAAGCGTTTCCGCAAGTTCTAGTCCCGGAAAGGAAATTCTATGAAGATAGTTGGAACAGGAAGCTGCCTGCCACAGAGAGTGGTCTCAAACGATGACCTGGCAGCCATAATGGACACATCTGACGAGTGGATCAGCTCGCGTACAGGAATAAGAAACAGACACATTGCAACTACTGAGACAACCACCTCACTTGCATGTGATGCAGTAAAAAGCGCACTGCAGGATGCGGGGATTGATGGAAGCGAGATAGATCTGATAATAGCGGCAAGCGTATCCACAGACAAAATCGTTCCATCACTCGCATGTCAGATTCAGGCTGAGATAGGTGCGGGCAGAGCAGTGGCATTTGATATAAATGCCGCATGCTCAGGTTTTTTATTCGGGCTTGCTACGGCAGATGCGTATTTTAAGACCGGCAGATTTCACAAGGCAGTTGTAGTGGGGGCAGAGGTTCTTTCAAAAATAATGGACTGGAATGACAGAAGCACCTGTGTGCTCTTCGGAGACGGAGCAGGAGCAGCGGTTGTGACAGACGAGGGCGATGCCATAAAGGGCTTTGTACAGGGCTCGGACGGAAAAGGCGGTGAGGCGCTTGACGGAGACAACCGTCCAGTAGTCAATCCGTTTACAGACAATGGAAAGCAGTCTGCACTCGGTGGATATGTCACCATGGATGGTCCTGCTGTATACAAGTTTGCGGTAAAGACAGTGCCAAAGGCTATAAATGAGCTGCTTGATGAAATCGGCTGGAGCGCAGATGATGTGGATGTCTATGTGCTGCATCAGGCCAATATCCGTATTATTGAGTCGGTTGCCAAGAGGCTTAAGCAACCTATGGACAAATTTCCGACCAATTTACAGCAGTGTGGAAATATTTCTGCGGCAAGTGTGCCGATTTTGCTTGATAAAGTCCGCAAAGATGGTATGATAAAGCATGAGGAAAAAATAATTTTATCAGGCTTTGGAGCAGGACTTACATGGGGAGCCTGCGCCATAGAGTGGCAATAGAAAGAGGTATTTATGACGGCAGATGAAACTTTAAATGAATTATTGGTGTGTCTGTTCAAGGATTTGACAGAGATAGAGGGCAGATGTCTGATAACAGACGAATTTTCTGATATTTCTATCAACGATATGCATATAATAGAGGCAATAGGAGTCGATGAGCCAAAGCGCTCCGGCACCGTAGCCAAGCTTATGTCTATCACACTGGGCACGCTGACAAAGGCAATAGATGGTCTCACCCGCAAGGGATACGTGAACCGTATCCGCAGTGAGGAGGATAAGCGTGTGGTAAAGCTCTCACTCACCGACAAGGGAAAGAGTGCATACTATCATCATGAGCAGTTTCACCGTCATATGATAGAGCATATAAAGGACGGTCTTTCGGATGCCGAAATGAAAGTTCTTATAACTTCACTTGCAAAACTCTCGGATTATTTCAAGGTGGTATATTCCGATGATGAGGAGAATCAGTACCAAAATTGGGATAATATAAATGAAGATAATAAATAAAATGAATTTTTTTTATATAAAACCTTCAAAAATTACTTGATTATAGCAATAGATTTATATAAAATAAACTTGTTGATGTGAAAAATAATTTTGTAAAGGAGATATAAAAATGAGCTATGTTGACGAAGTACTCGCAGTAGTACAGAAGAAAAACGCTGAACAGCCTGAATTCTTACAGGCAGTAACAGAGGTACTTGATTCTTTAAGACCTGTAATCGAGGCAAATGAGGAGCTTTACAGAAAGAATGCTATCCTCGAGAGAATCACAGAGCCGGATCGTCAGATCATGTTCAGAGTACCATGGGTAGATGACAATGGTCAGGTACAGGTAAACAGAGGTTTCCGTGTACAGTTCAATAACGCAATCGGACCTTACAAGGGAGGTCTCAGACTTCACCCTTCAGTAAACCTTGGAATCATCAAATTCTTAGGATTTGAGCAGATCTTCAAGAACTCTCTTACAACACTTCCAATCGGTGGTGGTAAAGGTGGTTCTGATTTTGATCCTAAGGGCAAATCAGACAGAGAGATTATGGCATTCTGCCAGAGCTTCATGACAGAGCTTTCTAAATATATCGGAGCAGATATTGATGTTCCTGCCGGAGATATCGGAACAGGCGCAAGAGAGATCGGTTTCATGTTCGGTCAGTACAAGAGAATCCGCGGATCATTCGAAGGAGTTCTCACAGGTAAGGGACTTACATATGGTGGATCACTTGCCCGTACACAGGCTACAGGATATGGTCTGTTATACCTTACAAACGCATTATGGAAAGACAACGGACTTGACTTAAACGGAAAGACAGCAGCAGTTTCAGGTTCAGGAAACGTTGCTATCTACGCTATCGAGAAGGCACAGCAGCTCGGTGTTAAGGTTGTAACATGTTCTGATTCTACCGGATGGATTTATGATCCAAACGGAATTGATGTTGCTCTTCTTAAGGAAGTTAAGGAAGTTAAGCGTGCCCGTCTTACTGAGTATGCAGCTGCTAAGTCAACTGCTGAGTATCATGCAAAGCAGAACGGTGAGCACGGTGTATGGCAGTACAAGGTAGATCTTGCTCTTCCATGTGCGACTCAGAATGAGTTAGACATTGAGGATGCCAAGATGCTCGTTGCTAACGGTGTTACATCTGTAACAGAGGGTGCTAACATGCCTACAACTCTTGAGGCTACAAAATATCTTCAGGAGAACGGAGTACTCTTCGTAGGTGGTAAAGCTGCCAATGCAGGTGGTGTTGCTACATCAGCACTTGAGATGAGCCAGAACTCTGAGAGACTTTCATGGACATTCGAAGAGGTTGACGGAAAGCTCAAGGGTATCATGGAGACAATCTACGCTAACATTAGTGATGCTGCTAAGAGATACAATGCAACAGTTGGTGGAAAGACTGACTATGTTGCAGGTGCAAATATCGCAGGCTTTGAGAAAGTAGTTGACGCTATGCTTGCACAGGGTGTTTGCTAATCTTGTAGGCACTTATTGAATAATGACTATAAAAACCCCTCCCACAGATAGAAGTCTGTGGGAGGGGTTTTGTAATAATATTTCAAAGAGAAAACTAATTTATTTTTTATTAGCAAATGCTTTAATACCGCCTGTTACAAAAAGTATAGAGGCGATAATAACGCCGGACACAAGCACAATAGCGTAAACATTGGCATTCACGCAGATATTGGAAGTCCAGTCAGAAAAATTCACGGACTTTATAGTGATTTGTCTGGTGCCAAAAATTAAAAACTCGCATACGTCATCGGCAAAAGCTGTCCAAACCGAAGCTATCAAAACTATAATTGCGGATTTTATAAATCCGTTTGCGTTTAAATATCGTGCATCAAAGAATATGAGCCAGGCTGCAAGTACAAAGACAAATGCTATAATACAGCCTGCCTTCATTCCGGCAACATCGTTTGTATGACCACACACCTCAATGATTGTGAGGAAAAGCCATAAGGTATCCCACAGCATAGTGATAAGAGCTTTTTTGTCTGACAAAGCAGGTGGAAGCTCAATTCCTCTGATGACAAACGGAAAAAAAACAATTGATAATCCAAATATAGTTGGAATAGACCAAAGCATAAATTCATTTGAACTATACATTCTGTCAACAAAAAAGAATATCAAAAGCAGAGCAAAAACACCGCAGATTATGCATTTGGTCAGTTTTTTCTGCTGTGCCATAAGTGGAACAACTGTCATTGCAGCTACAAGAAGCATAGATGCTGTTACCACCGCAAAGGTATTTAAACCACCGCCATTTGACAGGCACACTATGAATGTGATGAGTATTGGGATAAGCAGTAATCCGGCTATTATGACTCCGGCCTTATAGGCGGCAGATTTTTCCTTTTTCTCATGCTGCTTTAATACACTGTCGGCCTCTTTTTTTATCATTGAATCAATAGAATCGTTTTGTAGCTCATTGTATGTATTTTGACATTTTTCACAAGTCTTAAGGTGTTTTTCAACAAGCCTTTTGCTTGAGGGACTGCATACATCGTCATAGTATAGTGGGAGTAAATCCTGAACTATATTGCAGGTTTCATCGGTTGATTGTGTAATTGGATTATTCATTTCTATCCATCCTTTCTTTGATTTTCAGTCTGGCCCTATGGTAAGTTACCCGTGCCCAGTTCTCTGTTTTTCCAAATATCATGCCTATTTGGGAGAATGGCAATTCACCAAATATTCGAAGCTGAAAGACCTCCTTGTAGGGCTCATCAAGCTCGTGCAGTATAAGATGAATCTGAAGAGCTGTATCTTTATTTTCTAGGCTTTTTACCATATTATCGGGTTGTTTGAGCTGCTCTTCGTCAAGCTCTGTAAATTTTGTGTTTTTTCGGCATTCGTCCATTGCCAGATTTCTTGCTATGCTGCAAAGCCAGGTCTGTTCGCTTGATTTGCCGGCATATGCCTTCTTTGCGGTCATGGCCTTATAAAAAGTATTCTGGGTAATTTCCTCAGCCTGATGTTGATTTTTTACAATT
>ERZ772818.3481-NODE-3481-length-10699-cov-16.706595_pt1 | contig 10699 bp, 10 predicted proteins | sample MGYA00580837_ERZ772818 | MGnify/ENA primary metagenome ERZ772818 (study PRJEB29015, sample SAMEA2737671) | human gut metagenome | biome: human gut; feature: human-associated habitat; material: faeces | place: China | collected 2012 ...
GTACTGGACGAGGCCACCTCCTCCATTGATACGCGCACAGAGAAGCATATTGAGCACGGTATGGATCGGCTGATGGCCGGCAAGACCACCTTTGTGATCGCCCACCGGCTTTCCACGGTGCGGGAGTCTAACGCGATTATGGTGCTGGAGGACGGCCGCATTATCGAGCGGGGCGACCACAACGCCTTGATGGCCCAGCAGGGTCGGTATTACCAGCTGTGCACCGGCAAGGCCAAGCTTAGCTAAGACCTGCAAAAAATGATACAGAAGCGGAGAGCGTGCCTCTCCGCTTTTTGCTTTTTTGACATTTGTCAAAAATTGTTATATTTTCAGACAAAGGGGCAGGTTCGGCCATTGTAAAGACAGCAGTCGGTGTTACAATGAGGGCAGAAAGGAAGTGGCACTATGAACAAAGTGCTGGACAAATTCTTTACCAAAGCGGACAACGGCACCGTGCGGCTGTATGATTACGATGTGACCCATTTGTGGCTGGCGGGGCTGGTGTATGCCCATATCGGCTACTGGGTGGAGAACCTGTTTCGCCTGATGTCTAAGGGCGTTTTGGACTCCCGCAACCAGCTGCTGCCCTTCCTGTTTTGCTACACCATTGCCATGTGGGCCATGTACCTGGCTTTGGGTACCACCAATCACCCGCGCTTCTTCAGCCACCGGGTGCTGGAGGGCAACACCCGCCGGGATAAAATACTGGCACGGATCTACTATTTTACTGTGGTGTTCCTGTTTGTCTTTTTCGGCGAGATCGTGGTGGGCAGCATTTTTGAGCAGGTGTCCGGCATCTCCCTGTGGGATTACAGCGGGATCCCCCTACATGTGACCAAGTACACCAGCATTCCTACCTGCACCGCCATGAGCCTGGGCGTGGCTGTCATTATGGGCAATTTCTTTGAGGGATTGATGAAGAAAATTCAGCGTATTCCCTACCGCACCACGGTGCAGCTGGACTATGTGCTGGGGACGCTGATTCTGGCGGACTGGCTCATTATGATGGTGAGCATCAATGTGTTTAAGAAAGCGCCGGCCTACTGGTCCGTGCAGCTGCTGAGCTTCAAAGATCTGTTGGCACTCTTTGTAAAATAACAATAAACAACCCCCTGTGTGCTTTGCTTTTTGCCACCGATTATGGTATAGTGAGCAAACAGGGGGTTTGTTATGCCGAATTTTACCAAGATAGCCATTCAGCAGTCCTTTCTGCGGCTTCTAAGCCAAAGACCCATTACCAAGATTACGGTTAAGGATATTGTGGAGGACTGCGGTATCAACCGCAATTCGTTCTACTACCATTTTCAGGACCTGCCCCAACTGCTGGAAACGGTGATCATAGAAAGCGCAAACGAGATCATCTCTCGCATACCGGAGAGCTTTTCACTGGAAGAGGGACTGACGACGGTGCTGGAGCGGCTGGTGGAGAACAAGCGGGCCATTCGCAACATTTGGGCGTCGCCGGATCGGGCGTTTTACGAGCAGAATTTAATGCGGGTGTGCAATTATGTGGTCAGCCGCTACATTGCCTGCCGCTCGGTTGACCTGTTGCACACCCTGCCGGAGGAGGAGCTGGCGCTTCTTGTGGATTTTTGCCAGTGCGAGCTGTTCGGCCAGGTGACCAACTGGCTCAATCAAAATATGGTCTATGATATTGTGGCCCATGTGCAGGCTCTGTGCCGGTTGTTCGAGGGCAGTATTACCCAGGCGCTGGAGGCAGCGCCTATGAAGGCGTAAGAATTTTTTTGTTCACAAATGCGGCTACATTTTGTGCTCGGTGGCAGCCCGGTGTGCCTACAGCCCCAAGGGATAGCAACTATGGCGCGTGGCACGGTTTTGTGGGTCAAAGAATTTTGAAAAAAGGCTTTACAAGCGGTTACCAAGATGATATAATCAGTAATGAAGTTAGAATATCTATGGCATAACTATATTCTCAAAGAGGTGTATGAAAATGAAAAAGATTCTTTCCATCCTGCTGGCTGCTATGCTGGCGTTCTCTGCACTGGGTGCCACTTCCATGATGGCTTTCGCTGCGTCTAACACCGTGGCCAGCCCGGAACATACCACCAGAGATAATGACAAGATCGGCCAGGTAAACGGTAAGGTCAGCGACGATGTGGACTATCAGGTAGATCCCACCGATCCCACCAAGATCAGCTTTACCTACACCGGCAACGGCGACTTCCAGAATTGGCAGTTCCCGGGTATGACCGAGGGCAAGGACTACAAGGTGATCTCCGTAGACGGCAACACCATCACCATTCAACTGATCAACGGCTATGAGGGCGATGTAATTGGTAACGCCATCGTAAACTTCCAGGGTGAGACCACCACTAAGAGGGCGCCCAGAAAGGACAAAAAGAGCCGTTCTCCCAAAACCGGCGCGACCATGGCTACCGGCCTTGCACTTGCCGGCGCAGGTGCAGCAGTTCTGGCTGCCATGAAGAAAAAACAGGACGCTGAATAAGACGAACTGCAAAAGCCTGTTTGCCATACGGTAAACAGGCTTTTTTTAATGAAATACGGCGACAATGCCAAGGAGCGACACCCAAGCAATGGATAATCAAAAAGAACCGAAAAAAGAGGAGAAGCGCAACACCGGGCGGATCATACTGCTGATCATTGCCTTGGTGTGCCTGATTGCCGGACTGGCGTATATCGGTGTGGATCTGTACCAGCAGTACACCGCCCGCCAGGAGGACCGGCGCAGCCAGAGTATGGTGACGGAAGCGCCCAGTACCACCGGCAAGAGCAAAAAAACCACCAATCCGGTAAATTTCAAAAAGCTGCAAAGCCAAAATGACGAAATTTACGCTTGGATCCAGGTGGACGGTACCGAGGTGAACTATCCCATTGTGCAAAGCACGGTGGACGATGAGTTTTACCTGACCCACAGTGCCTATGATAAAAGCTGGCTGGCCAGCGGCGCCGTGTTTACCCAGTCGCAGAACACAACCACCTTTAACGACTCGGTGACCCTGGTGTACGGTCATAACGGCTTTAGCGAGAGTATGTTTACCTCACTGCATAAGTTTGAGGACAAGTCTTTCTTTGACAGCCACCCGTATTTTTACATTTATATGCCCGGCCACAAGCTGACCTACCAGATCATCTCTGCCTTTAAGTACGATGATCGCCATATTATGAACAGCTTTTCTTTCCAGGATGTGACGGTGCGCAGCGAATTCTTTGCCATGCTGCAAAATCCGGATTCTGCCTTGAAGAATGTGCGCACGGACCTAAAGACCACTGTGGATAAGGACAGCCATGTGGTGATCCTGTCCACCTGCTTTACCGGCACCAGCCAACGGAGCAGCAGATACCTTGTAAGCGGAGTGTTACTGAAGAATGAAGAAACCGATTGATCCCAATTTGGAGCGCTTTGAAGACAGCGTGTTCTCTCTAACCGGTGGCGATGATACCCCCGGCGTAAGTTACCGCGCGCCTCAATTTGAAATGAAAGAGACTTCGGCTGCCGCAACCCCCGGCGAGTACCACGCCTCGGAGAACCACCGCCAGCGGGCGGAGGCCACAGGCGCACCGGTGGAACCGGCGCCCGGCGGTGAGGAACACCACCATCATCATCACCATCACCACCATAGCGACAGCCATAGCCACAGCCGTCACGGCGATCACCGTCGGCACCGGCACCACCATCACCATCATCACCGGCACCATCGGCTGCCCAAGGGCGCCCGGGTGGTGATTGGTATTTTGGTGGCACTGTTGATTATCGTTGCCCTTGTGGTGGGTGCGTTCCTGATCCTGAACTACAACGGCGAGAAGAAGATGACCGACACCACTGCCGCCACCGACTACCAGGAGACCATTGAGTATAAGGGTCACACCTATGTGTATAACGAGAATGTGGTGACCATGGCGTTCCTGGGTGTAGACAAGCGAGAGCTGGGCAAGGCGGAGAACCATACTTCCACAAACGGTATGGCGGATACGGATATTGTGGTTGCCATTGACAAGGTCAGCGGCAAAACCTCTATGATCGCCGTGCCCCGCGACACCATGGTGGATGTGGATGTGTTTGACAAGGACGGCAATTTCAAAAAGACCAAGGAAATGGAGCTTTGTATTGCCTATGCTTACGGCGACGGCTTCGGCACCTCCTGCAAGAATGTGACCAAGTCTATCAGCCGTATTCTCTACAATGTGCCGATTGATAAGTATTTTGCCTTGGATCTGAACGGGATCCAGCCCATTAACGACTCTATTGGCGGGGTGAAGGTGCAGTCCCTCTACGATCTACCGGACTACGGGGTCAAGAAGGGCGACACCGTGCACCTGACCGGTGACCTTACCGAGGCCTATGTGCGTACCCGTGATATGGATAACCTGAACGCTTCCTTGAATCGTACCCAGCGCCAGGTGCAGTACCTGAACGCCTTTGCGGACAAAGTGCGAGGCAGCGTCACCTCAGATTTTAGCGTCATTACCAATTTGTACAATACCGCTTCCGATTATTGCACCACGGATCTGACTGTGTCCAATGTGACTTACCTTGGCTCTTTGCTGCTGCAAAAGGGCGTTACCGACTTCCAGTCCTATACCCTGGAGGGGAAGATGAAAGCGGTGGAGAATAAGGAATTCAAGGATTATGTGTACGCCGGTTTTTACCCGGACAAAGACAGTTTAATGCAGACGGTGCTGGATGTGTTTTACACCCGGATCCGTTAAGGTCGAAAAAGTGGGGGCTCTGTGGAACAGGGTCCCTTTTTGGTACTTATAAATTTGGAAAAACTATTGAACAGCCGCCGTTTAAGTGTTAAAATACAGATGAAATCTTTTTGAAGGAGTTATCATTATGGACCAAGCAACCAAAAAGGCGCTCCAGATCTACGCCGCCAAGATCCGTCTGGGCATTGTAGACAGCACCAACAGCGCCAAATCCGGGCACCCCGGCGGCAGTTTGTCCTCCGCGGATGTGTTCGCATATTTGTATGGCAAAGAAATGCGTGTGGATCCCAAGAACCCCAAGTGGGCGGATCGTGACCGCTTTGTTTTGTCTAAGGGTCATTGCGCCCCCGGTCTGTACAGCGCCCTGGCATACAAGGGCTTTTTCCCGCCGGAGGACCTGACCACCCTGCGCCATATCGGCTCTTATTTACAGGGTCACCCCAATATGAACACGGTGCCCGGCGTGGATATGAGCACCGGCTCTTTGGGTCAGGGCATCAGCGCCGCCTGCGGTATGGCCAAGGGCGCCAAGTTCCTGGGCAAGGATGATATTCGGGTGTACACCCTTTTGGGCGACGGTGAGATCGAGGAGGGCCAGGTTTGGGAGGCCATGATGTTTGCCAATCAGTACCACCTGGATAACCTGTGCGTGATCATTGACTGGAACGGCTTGCAGATCGACGGTTTGTGCAAAGATGTGATGTGCGCCGAGCCGATTGATGAGAAAGTAAAGGCCTTTGGCTTTGATGTGGTCACCGTTGACGGCAATGATTTTGATCAGCTGGAGAGCGCTTTTGATGCCTTCCATAAGAGCACCAAGCCCTTCTGCATTTTGATGAAGACGGTGAAGGGCAAGGGCGTGTCCTTTATGGAGAACGAGTGCGGTTGGCACGGCAAGGCCACCAACCCGGAGGAATACAAAACGGCAATGGCAGAGCTGACTGCCAAGCTGCAGGAATTGGAGGCGTAACCATGGCAGAAGTAAAGAAGATCGCAACTCGCGAGAGCTACGGCAACGCCTTAAAGGAACTGGCTGCGGGCGGCGCCGATAACCTGGTAGTGTTGGACGCCGACCTGGCCGGCGCAACCAAGACCGGCATTTTTAAGAAAGCCTATCCGGATCGCCACTTTAACTGTGGCATTGCTGAGGCGGATATGATGAGCGTGGCCGCCGGTTTGTCTACCATGGGGCTGGTACCCTTTGCGTCCAGCTTTGCCATGTTCGCTGCCGGTCGTGCCTTTGAGCAGGTGCGCAACAGCATTGGCTATCCCCATTTGAATGTAAAGATTGGTGCTACCCACGCCGGGATCAGCGTTGGCGAGGACGGCGCGTCCCACCAGTGCTGTGAGGACTTTGCCCTGATGCGGGTGATTCCCGGCATGACCGTGATTTGTCCGGCAGACGATGTGGAGGCTCGGCAGGTGGTAAAGGCCGCCTATGAGATGGAGGGCCCGGTGTATATGCGCTTTGCCCGCTTGGCTACTGAGGTGTTCCACAACGAGGATTATCAGTTTGAGATCGGCAAGGCCGAGGTGATCCGTGCGGGTAGCGATGTGTCCATCATTGCCTGTGGTCTGATGGTGCCGGAGGCTATGGCTGCCGCAGAGCAGCTGGCCGCCAAGGGCATTTCTGCCGAGGTAATCAATATGGCTACCATTAAGCCCTTGGACGAGGCTGCCGTTTTGGCAACTGCCAAGAAGACCGGCAAGGTCATCACCGTAGAGGAGCACAGCATTATCGGCGGTTTGGGCGAGGCCGTTTGCTCCGTGCTCAGCGAGCAGCTGCCCACGCATGTGCGCCGTATCGGTGTTAACGACGAGTTTGGCCACAGCGGCCCCGGTGCAGATCTGCTGGTGCAGTTTGGCTTGTGTGCCGACCATATTGCCCAGGTGGCTGCCGACTTTGTAAAATAAAATCGAGTCCAAAAAATACCGCTTGCGACCTCGAGCCGCAGGCGGCTTTTTTTGTTGCAAAACGGTCGGTTCTATGCTACTATGAGCTTGCAGGCATATACTGTTATTGCAGTTTGGCATACAAGGAGGAATTTTTATGAAACTTGCCATCGTGATTCTTGTTGTGGTGGTACTGCTGGTGCTGTGGCTGGCAGGCACTTACAACGGCTTAGTGAAGAAGAAAAACGCTGTGGAGGAGGCGTTCTCCACCATGGATGTGTACCTGAAAAAGAGGTGGGATCTGATCCCGAATTTGGTGAATACTGTAAAGGGCTACGCCGCTCATGAGGCCCAGACTCTGCAAAATGTGGTCGCCGCGCGTGCAGGCAGCTATGCTGCCCTGTCCACGGAGGAGAAGTTGAAAGCCAATGCAGAGCTTTCCGGCGCCATTGCCGGGTTCTCTGCCGTGGTGGAGCAGTACCCGGACTTAAAGGCCAACCAAAATTTTTTGGATCTGCAAAACCAGCTGCGCCAGGTGGAGGCAGATATCGCCAACGCCCGCAAGTATTATAACGCTACGGTGAAGCAGCTGAACAACAAGATTGAAATGTTCCCGTCCAATATTGTGGCCGGTCTGTTCCATTTTGAAAAGCGCAGTATGTATCTTGTGGACGATACTGCTCAGCGGGAGAATGTGAAGGTAGAATTCTGATGAAGAAGATCATCACCTTACTGCTGGCATGGGTGCTGCCCCTGTGCGCCCCGATTTACGCCATGGCAGCCACGCCGGACGAGTCCGATTTTTTGTCCCGGTACGCCCAGGAGCCCTATGTGGTCACCGACTGCCAAATGCAAGTGGTGGTCAGTGAATACAATGTGCTGGCGGTAACGGAGACCTATCAGGTGTATTTTAATGAAGCACGCCACGGCATTTATCGCTACCTGCCCCTGCGCAACCAGTTGACCCGTACGGACGGCTCTACCGCCGTGGTCACTGCCCGGGTCAGTCATGTGGACACCGGTGCGGACGAATGCAGCCATGAGGTCAGCAACGACAAGTATGTGCTGCGCTTGGGCAGCGAGGATGAGACCATCACCGGCCCCCACACCTATACCATTCGCTACAACTACGACTTGGGGCTGGACACGGTGAAGAACGCGGACGAGCTGTATTATAATCTGGTGGGCACCGGGTGGAACACCTATATCCGCCGGGTGCAGTTCTCTGTGACTATGCCGAAGGATTTTGACCCGGCCAAGTTGGGTCTGAGCACCGGCAGCTACGGCACCGCCGGAACCCAAAATGTAACCTACACCGTGCAGGACCGTACCATCAGCGGCACGGTTACGCAGGCGCTGGCACCGGGTGAGGGGCTGACCTTGCGCCTGATCCTGCCGGATGGGTATTTTAAGTTCGATAATACCAAGTATAACCTGACCATTGCTATGATCGCCGTTTTGCCGGCGCTGGCAGCGCTGATCGTGCTGGTACTGTTTTTGAAGTTCGGCCGGGATAAGCGCTATGCGCCCACGGTGGAGTTTTATCCGCCGGAAGGGCTGAACAGCGCAGAGGTGGGTCTGTGGTACAAGGGCAAGGCCACCAATGAGATGGTGCTGTCCCTGCTGGTGTACCTGGCGCAGCGCAATCATATTGCGATTCACCCCGGCAAGCGCAAGCGAGACTTTGTGCTCACCAAATGTCATGGCTATGTGGGGCAGGATACCAATTTGGCAGTATTTATGGACGGTTTGTTCCCCGACGGTCGCACCCGCACGGATAATAAACAGCTAAAAAACCATTTTTATGAAACGGTGGGTACCATACGGGCAGACCTGAACAGTACGGAGAGCCGCAGTCGCTTTTTTGACAAAACCAGTATTTATTTGAAGTTGTTGTCCTTTGTACTGCTGGCGCTGAGCGCAGCCGGCGGCGCCTATTTCAGCCACCGGGCGCTGGACGATTCTCTGACTTTGGCGCCGAGTATTCTCTATGCTATGCTGGCGGGCACCCTGTGTTTGGCGCTGGGGCTGATCCCCGCTTGCTGTATGCTGCGGCGCACGGATGAGGGCGCCAAAACCCTGGCGCAGATCAAGGGCTTTCGCAGCTTTTTGGTAACGGCGGAGAAAGAGAAGTTAGAGGCGCTGGTGGAGCAGGATCCGGAGTATTTCTATAACATTTTGCCCTATACTTACGCCCTTGGCGTCAGCGACAAGTGGATCAAGAAGTTCGAGTCCATCGCCATGCAGCCGCCTCGGTGGTATAACGGGACCGATGTGTGGAGCTATGTGCTTTTTGATCGCATGTTGCGGGATACCCTGCGGGCAGCCAACGACAGTATGGTTTCTCAGCCCGGCGGCAAAGCCGGTTCCTTTGTGAGCGGAGGCGGTGGCTTTGCCGGCGGTGGTGTTGGCGGCGGAGGTGGCGGCAGCTGGTAACACCGCTTGCTGTTGTATGTTGTAAAGGCAGGCGCTGCCGGAGGAATGGATGTACGCGCTACGAAAGAATAAATACAAAGCAGGCGCACCCGCCGGGTGCGCCTGCTTTTTCAATATCGGATTTTCGCAAAAGTTAAAATTTAAGCTCCATAAATCCCACGGTAAAGGGGAGATGGTCAAATGTTTTTGTGCCTGTGTGGGTGAACCCCTGGGACTGATACCAGGCTTTCAGCACCGTGTTTTCTTCTACAATGCCGATTTGGATTTTTTGTGCTCCCAAGTGGTCCTTTGCATAATCGGCGGCATAAGCCACCAGTTTTTTGCCGAGCCCCAGGTGTCTGTAAGGCGGTAAAACCGCCAAATGATCCAACGTTGCGCCGTCCGCTGTGGGGTGTAAAGAAAAACAGCCCGCAAACGTGTTTTGGTATCGGCACAAAAACAGGGAACACCCGCCATCAAAGGCGGCGCGCAGCTTTTCCGGCGGCATAAATGCCGTGTGCCCCGGGCAGTTCTCCCGGGTCAAATGCAGATCCTCCGCCACAGTCTGAAAGCCCTTGTGAATGATATCTAAACAAATCGGCAGTTGCTCTGCTTTCGTTACTTTTACGATCATCGTTTTGTGCCCCTTTTGTCTGTACTTTGCTTTACTATACCATAAGTACCTGGGATTGTCCATATTTGGCCTTTTTGGATGGTGCGGATTGGTACACAAAAAATATAAAAAGCAGCCCGGAGGGCTGCTTTTATGGTGGAGATGAAGATGATAAATCCGAAACGGTATTAAGTTCTGATAATGCCAGGCTTTTAGCGTTATCTTTGAAATTGAAATAAAAGTCTATTCTGTCATCATAAAGCACAACGGAATTAACAAATGTATCTATGAGCATTTTTCGATTTTTAAGTTTGTTCACATCAAAATTTTTGAATCCGTCAAACCATGAATATAAAAATTCTTTTGTCAATAACGGATGTGATATGTTTTCTTTTGCAATTTCCGTTTCTAAATTCTCTTTTGTGCTTTCAAGTTCATCAAGTCGCTTTTTTGTCGATTTTGTTATAATGCCTTGTTCAATAGCATTAAGCATATTTTCAATGGCTGTGTCGGTTTGCGAAAGTTGCTTTTTAAGCGATTTCAACATTGGGCTTTCTTTACCTTGAATAGACAAAATCTTGTTTACTAACAATTCAACGAGCGAATCATCATCTATGAATTTCATAACTTGATAAATAACAATATCTTCTATCCAATCTTTTTTAACTGCCTTTTTATCACATGTTTTATTACGCTTGGTGTTGACACATTTATAATAACTGTATCTTCTGCCACGGGCATTTCCGCTTTCGCCAACCATAAACGATTTGCATTTGCCACAGTATAATTTAGTTGTCAACAAGTAGTCATCAACAGCCTTATGCCTTGATGGCGCACGCTTGTTAACGGCTATCATTTCCTGCACCTTATCAAAAACATCATTTGGAACAATGGCAGGAATTCCGTTTTCAATAACAACATCCTTGTAAATATAATTGCCAACATACCGACGGTTTGTCAATATTTTAGAAATATTATTTATTGTAAATTCTCGACCGTTAGCATTTTTCAAGCCCTTATTGTTCAGTTCATCACGGATTTCTTTCTGCGTTTTACCGGAAAGATAATCATTAAAAATATTCAAAACAA
>ERZ772818.3483-NODE-3483-length-10699-cov-3.141770_pt1 | contig 10699 bp, 7 predicted proteins | sample MGYA00580837_ERZ772818 | MGnify/ENA primary metagenome ERZ772818 (study PRJEB29015, sample SAMEA2737671) | human gut metagenome | biome: human gut; feature: human-associated habitat; material: faeces | place: China | collected 2012 ...
CCGTATTCTTTTCTTTCCACAGCTGTGGAAAGAAAAGAATACGGCAGTGGAAAGATTAGCATTTAGGATAGAAAAGGATAACTCCCAATGAGTCTGTCCTTAGTTCTTGGCAGGCAAAGAAACAGAAGCCTCCAATATCGGGGAGACAGACTCCCAAACCTGAGCATCGATACTCTGCATTCCTTGCACAGAAGGATGCCCCCATTGTTTATCAATGTCGTGCAAACGAATATTCTCGATGCCATAGTGCCGGCAAATTTCATCCATGGAATCAGTTACCTCTTCGGATAATTCAGAATTGGTAATATTATAAATCCTGGCCGCAGGATAGAGCTGCTTGAGAGATGCAAGCAGATAGCAAAAGGCAGGACGGAAGCTATACAAATCGGCTTTCGTCCAGCCATCATATTGGTATGCGCCAATGGGAGCACCTGCCCAACTGTCATTGGTACCGCCAAAAACAAGGATTATGTCGGGGGTGCCGAGGTTGTGAATACGGGTGATAAAAGAACGGTCGGAGTAATCAGCTTTCTCGTAACCGGTATGACAGACGGTGGAGCCGGAATAGGAATTGTTGCGTTCCAACTGAAAGCCGTGCTCATGGATGAAACGGTACCACCAGGTTTCCTCCACCTTTGTCACATCATTCTCTTTCTTTTCGCCGGGAACTCCATACCAGCAGAGATTGGCGGCAGGAGAGACATGACCGTAAAAAGTGGAATAGGAATCGCCAAGAATAGAAACTTTCTTTTGAGCAAACACCCCTGATATAAGGGTCAGGGAAAAAACAACCAGAAAAAACAAGGATTTGCAGTTCATAATAGATAGATTTTTATGTCGTATGCCGCAAAGTTATAAAGTTTGTCCCGGTTTGACGGCAAGAAACCGTAGTTTTTTTTGCCATAGCCCGCTTATATGAAAGCCCCTCTACCATCGGATTCCCACAAAAAAAAGAAATGCCGGATTGATAGAGGGGCGAGAGAATGAAGATGAGAAAGAGTATATTTTACTCCCGCCCTCCACCGAGGGCTTGATAGAGGTTGATGATACCTTGTATTTCATCAAAGCGGTCGGCTACCTGTGTCAGTTGGGCAGAGAGTAGCCCCTGCTGGGCAGTGAGCACTTCCAAATAGGTGGAAGTGCCGTGTTGCATCAGTAACCGGGTGCTGCGGACGGTAGTTTCCAGTGAAGTTATCTGCCTTGCGCGGAGCTCCGTCTTTCCACGGGCTACCTGCACTTGGGTCAGAGCATTGTTCACTTCGCTACCGGCATTGAGCAAAGCTTGCTGAAAAGCGAGCCTGGCTTCTTCCTGCTGTGCTTTGGCTATCTTGAGCTGTGCCACGTTCAGCCCTTTGTTGAACAAGGGTTGTGTCAGCGAACCGATGGCGGAGAAGAGTAGTTTTCCTGGATTGACAATCATGCTTCCTGCCGAGTTGGTCCAGCCAGCTGTACCGCTCAAGGTGATGGAGGGGTAGAAAGCAGAACGGGCGGCATTGGTGCTGTAGAAAGCGGATGCCAGCGAGAGTTCGGCACTTTTCACATCGGGACGGCGGGAAAGCAATTGCAGAGGTACGCCCACCGCAAGTTCCTGCGGGAACTCCTGCCCCGCCAACCGGCCACGCTCAATGGTGCCCGGAACATCGCCCAACAGAATGGAGAGACTGTTCTCCACTTCCTTTACCTGCTGCCGGAGGTCGAGCAGCGAAGCTTCCACCTGACGACAGTTGGCTTCGGATTGCGAGACACTCGCCTCGTTCGTCATGCCTGCAGCCATCATGGCTCGCATGGTGCGTACACTTTCGCGCCAACTGGCGGCTGTTTCTTCGGAAATGCGGTATTGCTCGTCGAGCATCAGCAAGGTGTAGTACAGATTGGCCACATTAGCTATCAGCGAAGTGCTGACGGCTTGTTCGTACTCCAAGCTTTGAAGGTAGAGCGCTTTGGAACGGCGTTTGGCATTGGTCAACTTACCAAAAATATCGACTTCCCAACTTGCCGAGGCAATGCCGGAATAGGTCCACGAGCCTTTGGAATTGTCGAAACTGCTGACGCCACCCTGCGGAGTGAGCATAAACGAAGGCAGGTACGAAAGTTTGGCCGACATCAGCGTGGCTTCTGCCTCCTTGATACGTTGTTGGGCGGAAAGCAGGTCAGTGTTGCCTTGCAAGGCTTGTTCGATGAGCGACTGTAATTGCGGGTCCGTAAAAAGCTCGCGCCAGGAAAGGGAAGCGATGGAGGTAGTGTCCGATGCCGCAAACAGACTCAGGCTATCCAGACTTTGCCCGTCCAAATCGTGTCCATAAAGTCCATCGGTCGTGATGTCCTCCGGGCGCTGGTATTTGGTATAGATGCCGCAACTGGTCAGTACCAAGCCGGCGACAGCTAATAATATGAATTGTTTCTTCATTATTTTTTTATGTTAGTTACGCGATAATGTACTAATGTGATTCTTCTATCTCCTTCCGGCTTACTTTCATCTCTTCCTCAATCTGCCAGTCGCTCGTCGGGACGGATTGGGCAGGACGAAGCCGCTCCTGCAACCACTGGAAACTGATGAACAAGACAGGAACAATGAACAGCAGCGCCAATGTGCCGATGAACATACCACCGACAACACCCGTACCCAATGAACGGTTACCGTTGGCTCCGACACCCGTGGCAACCACCAAGGGGAAAAGGCCGAAAATCATCGTCAGTACCGTCATCAGGATGGGACGGAAACGCGCCTTTGCCGCACTGACGGCAGAAGCAATCAGCCCCATTCCCGCTTTACGGCGCTCGGCGGCATACTCCGTCAACAGAATAGCGGTCTTTGCCAACAGACCTATCAGCATGATAAGTCCCGTCTGCAAATAGATATTATTCTCCAACCCGGCTATCCTGGCAAAAAGGAACGACCCCATCAGGCCCGCAGGAACGGCCAGGATAACGGCAAACGGAATCAGAAAGCTCTCGTAAAGCGCACTCAGAATCAAGTAAATCATCAAGATACAGATACCGAAGATGATGACTGTAGTACCACTCTGCTGGCTTTCCTCGCGGGTGATGCCACCAAAGTCATAGCCATATCCCTTCGGCAAGGCTATCTCCGCCGTTTCTTGTACGGCACGGATGGCGTCACCGGTACTGTATCCCTCAGCAGGCATGGCATTCACGGCAATGGAGTTGAACATGTTGAAGCGGCTCAAGGACTCGGCACCGTAGGAACGGGTCAGCGTAACGAACTGGCTCAACGGAGCCATCTCACCGTTGGACATGCGCACAAAGGCATTGTTCAGTGAAGCCTCATCCAAACGGAACTTCGGGTCGGCCTGAATCATTACCTTGTAAACTTTGGAGAAACGGTTGAAGTTGGAGACATATTGCCCGCCATAATAGCCCGACAGTGTGGACAACACCTGGTCGGGAGTAATCCCGGCACGTTTGCACTTGGAAGCATCCACCTCGACGGTCCACTGCGGATAACGTACATCGAACGTGGAGTATGCCATCGAAATTTCCGGACGCTGGTTCAGTGCCGCCAGATACTGCTGGGTGGTCTGGAAGAAGGTGTTCATATCCCCTCCCTGCTTGTCCTGCACATTCAAGTCCAGCGCATTACCCATACCATAGCCCGGAATCATACCCGGAGCAATGGCAAAGACTGTAGCATCCTTAATATCCGCCGTGCGAGCGTATATCTGGTTGACGACTGCCTGCACCTGGTCTTCCTTTGCCGTACGCTCGTCCCAAGGTTTCAGCTTCACGATAATCATACCGAAAGAATTTCCCTGCCCGGACAGCAGACCATAACCGGCAACTTTCTGCAAGTGCAATTTCTGAGGAAGGTCTTCCAGACGCTTCTCCACGCGGTCTATAATGTCATTTGTCGTCTTGAGCGAGCTACCCGGAGCGGTGCTAACGTTGACAAACAACGTTCCTTGGTCCTCGTCGGGCACCAGTCCGGTCTTGGTGGTATTCATCAGGAATACCAGCAGCACTACCGAAAGTGCCAGCAACGACCAACCCAGCCAGCGGCGCTTGATGAACAGCAGCACTATCTTCTTATACTTCTCGACCACCGCCTCGAAAGCCGTGTTGAATGCCTTGCGGAAGCGCGAAGCAAAATTATTCTTCTCCGTTCCGTCCTCATTGATATAAGGCTTCAGCAGCAAGGCACAAAGTGCGGGACTGAGTGTCAACGCATTAATCGCCGAAATACCAACGGCCACCGCCATCGTCAACCCAAACTGGGTATAGAACGTACCGGAAGTCCCTCCCATGAACGATACCGGAATAAACACCGCCATAAACACCAGTGAAGAAGTGATAACCGCATTGCTGATGCCCTTCATCGCATCGATACTTGCCATATAGGAGGACTTATAGCCCACATCAAACCGTGCCTGCACCGCCTCCACCACGACAATGGCGTCATCCACCACCGTACCAATCACCAATACCAGCGCAAACAGCGTAATCAGGTTGATACTGAATCCGGCAACGGACATGAAAGCAAACGTACCAATCAGTGAAACAACGATACCTACCAGCGGAATCAGCGTAGAGCGGATGTCTTGCAAAAAGACATAAACCACCAGGATAACCAGGATAATAGCCTCAATCAGCGTTTTCACCACTTCGTGGATAGAGGCGAAGAGGAAATCGTTGCTGGACATCATCTGGGTAAGCTCCACGCCTTTCGGCAAGTCCTTGCGTGCTTCTTCAAGGAGCCGGTCAATCTGCCGGTTCACTTCCGTGGCATTGGAGCCCGCGGTCTGGAACACCATGCAGGAGATACCGGGATGTCCATCCATGGTACCTTTGTAGGCATAACTGTCCTTACCCAGCTCTATATCGGCGATGTCCTTCAGTTTCAGCACCTCGCCGTCTTCGGTAGAACGGATGACGATGTCGCCGAACTCCTCAGGAGTAATGAGGCGTCCCGTATATTTCATGGTATATTGATACGTCTCATCCGAGTTCTCACCAAACGACCCGGTGGCCGATTCGATATTCTGCTCTGCCAGCACAGCCGTCACATCCGAAGGTATCAGCTTGTACTGCGCCATGACATCCGGTTTCATCCATACACGCATACTATATTCACCACCCATAATCATCATATCGCCCACACCGGAGATGCGGAGAATCTGTGGTTTCAGGTTGATACTGATATAGTTGGCAAGAAAGTTCTCGTCATAGCTGTCATCAGGGCTATATAAAGAGAACATCTGTAAGATACTGGTCTGCCGCTTGCTGGTGGTGACACCCACCTGGGTTACTTCGGCAGGAAGCTGCCCCGTAGCTTTGGACACACGGTTCTGCACATTGACCGCCGCCATGTCCGGGTCTGTACCCTGCTTGAAGTAAACAGTAATGGAAACCGACCCTGCATTGCTGGCGGTAGAAGTCATGTAAGTCATGTCCTCCACACCGTTGATGGCCTCTTCCAACGGAGCGATAACACTTTTCTGAAGGGTTTCCGCACTGGCACCATAGTAAGTGGTGCTCACCATGATGGTGGGCGGCGCAATGTCGGGATATTGCTCAACGGGCAAGGTGAACAATCCGATGATGCCCAGAATGACAATCGTAATGGAGATGACTGCCGAAAAAACGGGGCGTTCTATAAAAGTTCTAAGATTCATATTCTATCGGTTAAAAATTATCATTCATTCGTTTTGGGTTGGACGGAGGTACCTTCACGCAGCAAACCCACGCCTTCGGCCACAATTGTGTCCCCCACTTTCAAGCCACTCTCTACGATATATTCCTGACCTCCATTCACACGGGTCACTTGCACGGGAACTGATTGCGCCTTGCCGTCAACTACCTTATATACATAGACCTTGTCCTGTACTTCGTAAGTGGCACTCTGGGGAACAACGATGCAGTTCTCTTTCCGTACCGGGATGATGACGTTGCCCGAACCGCCACTGGTCAGCAATCCCTCTTTATTGGGGAACACGGCACGCAGACTGACTGTACCCGTAGAGGTATCAATTACACCACTGATAGTTTCTATCTTACCTTCTTGCGGATAGACAGAACGGTCATTGAGCTGTAATTCGATAGAGTCCATCTCTGCCAGCGCCTTATCCTTGGAGCCGTAGCGGCGGGTGAGGTCAAGCAACTGATTCTCTGTCATGGAGAAATAGACATACATATTAGAATTATCGGATACGGTCGTCAGTGGTTTGGGCAAACTGGCGCTGACCAACGTCCCCACCCTATAAGGGAGCGTACCTACCATTCCATCTGCCGGACTCTTCACTTCTGTATAAGAGAGGTTATTGGCGGCATTCACCTGCTGCGCCTCGGCTTGGGCCAACTGGGCTTTCGCTGTCAGCAGGCTGTTGTAGGAAGTCTTTAAGTCAAACTCGGAAATCACCTTCTGGGCATAAAGCTCCTTCTTGCTGTCATATGTCAGTTGCGAAGTGGCCACGCCGGCACGGGCAGCTTCCACATTGGCTTCTGCTGTGCGCAAGGCTGCCAGATAGGGCACCTGGTCGATAATAAACAAGACTTGCCCCCGACGCACGGTCTGTCCTTCCTCCACACAAAGTTTGGTGAGTGTACCGGACACCTGCGGATAGATGTCAATGTCCTGCCGTCCGCGGATGGCTGCGGAATAAATTGTCTGCAGTTCTTTGTCGGTAGTCGAAATAGTCATCACCTGATATTCCGACTGGGGTTGCACGACAGGCGCGCTGCCGCAGGCTGCCAGTGTTGCACTACAGATGACGGTCATCATCTGTTTCATCATACTCTTTTTTGTTATCATACTTTTTATCTTAAAAAAATAATACGTCGGCTTTCTCTTTCATTTTTTAAGCCGGCAGCAAAGGTATGCCGTTTTTGAACAACCATTTGTTTCATTGAAGGTACACGACTGTTCATTTTCGGAACATGCCATTTAACAATCCAAAAAGAACTCGTACCTTTGTAACCGCAAATCATAAGCAATCTAACATATGAACCCATTACTGACTACCAAACAAGAAACGTTCAGAGCCGGAACAGACAAGCTGGAATTCTTCCGGGAACGTCTTCTGAAAATGAACAATGGAGCACTGATGTTCTGCACCCGTGGAGAAGCAAATATCACAATAGATTTAAGAAAATATCATATTGTACCCAATACGCACATTACGCTGCTTCCAAGTTCCATTATTTCACTGACAAGTGCGAGTAAAGATTTCCTGGTGGACTTCTTTGCCTATTCCGAGACAATGTTCAAGACGGCATGCTTCCGTTTAGAGCCGCCCTTCATACATTTTATAAAGGAGAATGCATGCTATACGCATACCGAAGACGAACCGGTTCGTGCTATCACAGGACTCATCACGGCAAGCAATGCCATCTACCGCGATTCTGAAAATCTGTATCGCGAAGCCATTGCACAAAACCTGCTGCAAATTTTCTTTCTCGACACCTACGACAAGGTTCAACGTTACTTTACGGAGGAACAAATCAATGGCAGTAACCGGAAAGAAGAATTGTTCAAAAAGTTCATAAATCTGGTACATACGTACTGTACTACCCAGCGGGATGTCGCTTTTTATGCTGACCAACTCTGCATTTCGACCCGCTACCTATCTGCCATCACCAAACAAGTGGCGGAAAATTCTGCCAAAGAAATCATTGACGAAAACCTGATATTGGAACTGAAAATGGCACTGCAATCCACCGGCATGTCACTGAAAGAGATTGCCGACAAATATCATTTTCCCGACCAGTCTTTCTTCGGACGATATTTCAAGAAACACACGGGAATGTCACCCAAGGAGTACAGAGCAAAGAAGAACTGAGGTATGAGCATGCATTTATCCCCTTCTCCTCTGCCTCTTTAGTATTTTTTTAGTATATTTGTCAGACACTAATTTAATCAGTTCAATACCATGAGAAAACTTACACACATGCTCCTTGCAGGCACTCTCATCCTGGCCTGCTCTTCATGCGGAGTAGAAACAACAGCCAACTATCAAGTCATTCCCCTGCCCCAGGAGGTTGCCTTGAGTCAGGAATCCCCCTTCAACCTGAATGACGGTACCATCATCGCCTACCCCGAACACAATGAACTTTTGAAACGCAATGCCGAGTTTTTGGCCGAATACATCAGCCAGTCCACCGGCCACACCCTCCAGACAGAAGCCCTTGCCCCGGGGAGCGAAGCGCCCAAAGGCGCCATCACATTGGGACTGGATCCGGCCATCGGCAACCGGGAAGGCTATGTGCTGACCGTCAAAGCCGACCGGGTGACCCTAAACGGACAGACCGAGAACGGGGTGTTCTACGGTATACAAACCCTGCGTAAATCAATCCCCGCCGAAACCAAAGCCACCTCTATCCTATTGCCTGCCGGCAGCATCCAGGATGAACCCCGCTTCAGCTACCGGGGCATGCACCTCGATGTGGGCCGCCACTTCTTTCCCATTGAGTTCGTAAAAAAATACATAGACTTGCTGGCACTTCACAATATGAATACCTTCCACTGGCACCTCACCGAAGACCAAGGCTGGAGAATAGAAATAAAGAAGTATCCCAAGTTGACGGAAGTAGGTGCTTGGCGGAATAGCAAAGTTTTGGCGTATGGCGATGTGAAAACGGACGGGCAGCGTTATGGAGGATTTTATACCCAGAATGACATCAAAGAAATTGTAGCTTACGCCAAAACTAAATTTGTGGAGATTATTCCTGAAATAGATATCCCCGGACATTCCCAGGCTGCTGTTGCCGCTTATCCGGAGTTTCTGGCTTGTGATCCTGAAAATATGCATGAGGTGTGGCTACGGCAAGGCATTTCGACGGATGTTATCAATGTAGCTAATCCTCAAGCCATGCAATTTGCCAGGGATGTAATTGATGAACTTATCGACCTGTTTCCATTCCGTTATATTCACTTGGGCGGTGATGAATGTCCTACTAATAAATGGCAGAAAAACGAAGAGTGTCAGTCCTTACTAAAAGAAATGGGCTCTACTAATTTTAGAGATTTACAGATTTATTTCTATAAACAACTAAAAGATTATATGGCCACGAAACCTGCCAACCAACAACGACGACTGGTGTTTTGGAATGAAGTACTCCACGGAAATACTGCGCTCCTAGGTAATGACATCACCATTATGGCATGGATAGGGGCTGATGCTGCGGCTCAAAATGCAGCAAAACAAGGTATGAGTACAATTTTAAGCCCACAAATTCCTTATTATATAAACAGGAGGCAATCTGATCTCCCTACGGAACCTATGTCGCAGGGACATGGTACCGAGACGGTGGAAGCCGTTTATAATTATCAGCCGATGAAGGGAGTGGAGGCAGACTTGCAACCTTATTATAGCGGTGTGCAGGCTAACTTTTGGACTGAATGGGTGGTTGATTCTTCTGTACTTGAATATCTGATGTTACCTCGTCTTGCGGCTGTTGCGGAAGCCGGATGGACTCCACAGGAGAAAAGGGATTATGTAAGTTTTAAGGAACGGATTCGTAAGGATGCCGTATTGTATGATCTCAAAGGGTGGAATTACGGCAAACATATAATGAAGTGATTTGCCTGGTATTTTTAAGTATGTGTTCTTAAAAATGAAATAAGGAGGAGCTGGAGATTTTTATTATCCTCCGGCTCCTCCTTATTTTAGAATTATAGTTTATGATAGGCTGTTGACTATTGCTCTGTTGCAGTTTCCTGTGCTTTCCGTTCTTTCTTTTTATTGATGAACTCGATTTTCAGATTCGCAGCTTCCTGTTCTTTCTTGATTTGCTGCATTGCCGAAAGGATCTGTGATAATTGGTAGATATTTGCTGCTGCCTGACGGTCAGTGGGGCTCATGGTCGTTTTGTAAATACGGTCGCCGAGATATTCAACTCGGATATTCTTGTCTTTATTGAGATTCAGAAATTCGATTACGCTTCCGTCTTCTCCGAGTTTATAGTCCGCTTTTTCTATCTTTTCGTTCATATCAACTGTCTCATAACTGTCCTTGGATGTAGGAGTTTCTGCAAAACTACCGTCAGGAGCAATTACTTTGACACCGACATGATGAATGTTATTGCTGCCACAATAAATAGAAGTCATACTCATGATACCTTGTTCATTTACCTGAAAGCGTAGATATGAACGGTGCAGATTCTTTTCAACGGTTTGGGTAGGCCACAGATAATTTCCTATTTGCTGGTACTCCGCATCTTTCTCCAGCGTGAATTTATCTTTGATTGCATCAAATTCCTGTTGTTTTACTTGCAGGGCACTGTCCAGATACGCAAGTGTTTTTTGTTGTGCTTTCGTCTCAACATCCAGCATTAGTTCCTGACCGGCTTTACGCGCTTCGAATGCTTTCGGATACAAAATTTTGATACTGTCGATTTGAGATTTTGCTTCTTCGTAGTCGCCACGTTCATAAGCGGCTTTAGCAATCACCAGTTTCTCGTTCGCTTTTTTTTCAATGCTATTTCCGCAAGCTGTCAGCACTAATGTGCCGCAAAAGAGGTAAATCAGTTTTTTTATCATACTGTATATATTTTATTGTTCATCATCCTTCGTTTACTTTATTAGCGACAAAAATACAAATATATCCCTTATTTTTGTAATTTTGCCCCCTCAAAACTTGTATTGGCAATAAGTGTTTGATGATTATGGACCGCCCGACCGGTGTTTTCATCAACTATTTAACTGTCTGTTGCCAGTCGTTAAGCATTAAAAAGATGATAGAGTTGA
>ERZ772818.3485-NODE-3485-length-10692-cov-39.869418_pt1 | contig 10692 bp, 10 predicted proteins | sample MGYA00580837_ERZ772818 | MGnify/ENA primary metagenome ERZ772818 (study PRJEB29015, sample SAMEA2737671) | human gut metagenome | biome: human gut; feature: human-associated habitat; material: faeces | place: China | collected 2012 ...
TCCATTGTATACCATCTTTCATCCATTATGCCTTATGCCCTCCAATCTGCTCATTTCGCTCTTTGGCCTTGGCTCCCTTTTCAAAATCCGTTCCCTTTAAGATCGAATTCTTTCCATACTTATTCTTTATTTTTAAAGTCACTTTTTGAAGATTATTTTCCTTCTTTAATTCTTCTTCATCCACATTTGAAAATAAATCCATCTGTTCAAAACCACGATTCTTTTCATCCACCACTTCAATAGCCGCCACATTGATTCTTCGCACCAATAAACTAGAATCCACATGCCGATCATATACATCCAATATATTTTGAATTAGAATTGAATTCGCATTTGTCTTTTGAGGTAAATGAACAATTTTATGTAAGCTTTTCGGCAAGACTCTCCCATAAAAATCAACCATCGTTTCACCTGTATATGCTTCATTTGTTTCATAACCAATTGTAAGAACCACTTTATTTGTCACCAAATGCTTATCAACCAAACTTAAAGCTAAAGATTCCACCATTTCCTTTACTAAAATCTTAGCCTTTTCTTTCTCATATCCACAAGATAAGACCTGACCCGAACCTATACTATTCTTTTCCGGTTTATACGCCTTAATATCTTCCATTGTACAAGGCTCATATCCCCAGGCATGATCAATCAATAGTTCGGCATTTACACCAAATGTTTTAAACAAAACATCCTCATGTTCTAAGCTAAAGGCACAAAGCTTACCCATTGTATCAATACCTAGTTTATGCAATCTTTTCTCATACCCTTTTCCAACACGCCAAAAATCAGTCAAAGGCTTATGATTCCACAACAATTTTCGATATCTATATTCATTTAAAGCCGCAACACGAACCCCATTTTCATCTGGATCTTTATGTTTAGCCACAATATCCATCGCCACCTTGGCAAGATATAAATTCGTACCAATACCTGCCGTAGCCGTGATGCCAGTTGTTTCATAAATATCTAAAATCATTTTCATTGCGAACTCTTTGGGTGTTAAATGATACGTATTTAAATATGGTGTCGCATCAATAAACACTTCATCAATCGAATATACATGGATATCCTGACTTGAAACATATTTTAAATAAATATTATAAATTTGCGTACTGATATCCAAATAGTATTTCATTCTTGGAGGTGCAATTAAAAAATCGACTTCAAATCTAGGATTCTTTTTTAAGATTTCATCATCACTCGATTTACCATCAAAACGCAAAAACCCCTTTTTTCTTTTGGCATTCACTTCTCGTACCTTTTGATTCACCTCAAACAAACGACACCTTCCACCAATTCCATACTGTTTCAAAGAAGGCGATACAGCCAAACATATTGTCTTTTCTGTTCTAGAAGCATCCGCAACAACTAAATTTGTAGTTAAAGGATCCAATCCTCTAGAAACACATTCACAAGAAGCATAGAAAGACTTTAAGTCGATTGCCAAATAAATCTTTGACTTCATGAACGCGTAATCTTTTTAAGAAGACCATTTAACTCATCCAAACCAGAAGTCACTTCATTCAATGCACTTCTTAACGTAGGAATCATTTGTTTCAATTCTTCTTTTGCGGCTTTTTTCGCTTTTTTCTTTTGATATTTCTTCACCATATTTATTATATTCATATTTAAAACTCCAATCGCATCTGATACCAAACTACACCACCATGAACACTTGAGGATACACCCTCATTTTTAAATCCAAACTTACTATAGTAAGGCACCAATCTATCTTTACAAGTTAACACTAATCCTTTTCGCTTTTCTTGTCTAGCCATATGAATCATCGCATTCATAATTTTTGCAGCATAACCCTTTCTTTGATAATCCGGCAATGTATTTAATCCAAATATCATTTGCCAGTCCCCATCTTCATCATGCATCGAAGCATCACTATACATTTCATCCGTTAAATTTCTTTGATTTGTACAAAAGCCATCGATAAAACTAATCAATTGATTTTTTTCGAACAATAAAAGAAAATGATTCGCATATACATTCAATCTTTCCTGAATCTCTTTTGAAGTCGCTGCTTCATTGGGTGGAAAACAAGTTGCTTCTACCTTAGATAATATTTCTGCATCTTCAATCGTTCCTTTTCGAATCATGAAATCACCTCGCAGGTATTATACCAAAAAAGAAGTGATTACTCACTTCTTAATGCCTCTACAGGATCTTTTTTACTCGCAATCTTGGATGGAATCAATCCTGCAAGAATCGTTAATACTAAATCAATGAAAATCAAGAATACAGCTCCATTGACTGGTAATTTGGCAATATGCGCTACACCTGTCATATTCTCAACCACCATACTAATTGGAATATTCAATACAAGTGTAATTAAGATACCTAATACACCACTAATCAAACCAATAATAAATGTTTCTGCATTGAATACACGCGTAATATCTTTCTTGCTAGCACCAATGGAGCGTAAAATACCAATCTCTTTTGTACGTTCTAATACCGAAATATACGTAATGATACCAATCATGATACTTGATACAATGAGTGATACAGATACAAAGGCAATCAAGACATAACTAATGATATTCACAACACTTGTTACTGAACTTAACATCGTTCCAATGAAATCATTGTATGTGATCACATTGCTCTTTGACTGTTTCTTATTATAAGAAGTAATCAAATCACTCAGCTTTTCTTTTCCATCAAAACTTGATGCATATAAAGAAATCTTTGTCGGATTTGAGTAATCTACAACACCAAGTTTTGTCAAATTTGAATCATATGTCGCATTGATATTTTCATTATACGTATTCATGTAATTCATCAATTCTTCTTGCGACATACTAGAAAGCTGCATCATCTGCTCATTTGTAAGATTTGACATGCTCATCTTTTGACCTGAAGCAAATTCGGCCTGTGTAAAAATATTGATATTTGGATTTGCCTTTTGTTCTTTTACAATTTGAGCATTCTCCGTCTTAGAAGTTACATACTCTTCCATAGCCTTTGTATAATACACACCACCCATTGTTGGTTGTGAAACCGTGGATTCACTTGGCTTAATAATTCCAACCACCTTAATTTCAGGACTCTTAGAAACAACATCCTTCATATACGATTCATTTTCACTTTGGTTGATCCACAAACCATTTACCTTTTGATATAAATCGCTATTTAAAACCAATCTAAACTTCAAATTTAAGATATCATCCACACTATAAGATTTTAGATTTGTCTTTGAAATCTTGTCCGTCTCTCCATTTAAAATCTTTTGATAATTCTTAACCAATTCATCCTGATCTAACAATCCCAAAGAATAAAGCGCATAATCGGTAATCTCATTATTTTCATCAACCTCTAAAACCACTTCATTATAGTTTGTTGACCACTTACCTTCGACAAGCTGATATTCATCATCTCGAAGCTTTTTCGATTCTGGTAAAGAAAGCCATACTTGATCATTGGTCATAGCACTTGAATCCATAAATTGGGTTTGCAGAGACATCATATCCGACATGCCTAATTTATCTAATAAACCATTTGGCGATACTTGCACTAAGCCAGAATCTGTATTTTCATTATAAACTTGTAAATTTAAATTATAATCATACTCAATTGCCTTCGCTGTCTTTCTAAATTCTTTTCCCTTATTACTTTCAATATACGATTTAAATGCCGATAAGTTATTCTTTTTTGAACTCGATAAAGCTTCTAATACATCCTCCACATAAGGACGAGAATAGATTTTAGAATCCTTATGTTCTTCCGTCTTTTTCTTCATACCCATCATCGTTGTCATCAATGTAGACATGTCACTTGAACTCGATTGAATCTCAATCGGATAACTGGCCATTGTATCATTTTCCATTTGATCAATATACGACTGCATACCATGCGACAATGACATGATCAAAGCAATTCCAATAATGCCAATGCTTCCGGCAAAAGAGGTTAAAAATGTACGTGCTTTTTTTGTCATTAAATTATTTAAACTTAATGAACAAGCCATTTTAAAAGACATGCCAGGTCTTTTTAACACACTCGTATCCACACTCATTTCTTGTTCATTAAAAGGATTGGAATCCGATACTAAAGAACCATCCTTTAAACGTATAATTCGACTCGAATATTCATCTGCCAATTGCGGATTATGCGTAACCATAATGACAAGCTTATCTTTAGAGATTTCCTTTAAGATCTCCATAATCTGCACACTTGTTGCACTATCCAAAGCACCAGTTGGCTCATCGGCCAAAATAATATCTGGATTATTGACAATAGCACGGGCAATGGCCACACGCTGCATTTGTCCACCCGACATCTGGGTTGGCTTTTTATGAATTTGATCCGAAAGTCCAACCTTATTTAAAGCCTCTATAGCTCTTTTTCTTCTTTCCTCTTTATTGACTCCCGTTAGTGTTAAAGCTAATTCTACATTACTTAAAACACTTTGATGCATAATCAGATTATACGATTGAAACACAAAACCAACCTGATGATTACGATATGTATCCCAGTCTTTATCACTATAATCCTTTGTACTTTTTCCATTGATAATTAAATCACCCGAAGTATAATGATCCAAACCACCAATAATATTTAGAAATGTAGTCTTACCACATCCACTCTGTCCAAGTATTGAAACAAATTCATGTTCACGAAAAGAAAGTGATACACCTTTTAATGCATGTACAATTTCATCTCCTGAAACATAATCTTTCATTATATTTTTACATTGAAGCATAAAAAGCCCTCCATTTGAGTTAATTATAAAAAATTATCTCTTGATTTTTCAATCGACTGATTTTAACATATTGTTACGAAAGCAACAAGTGTTGATTATGAATAGAAAAATACAAATAACAAAAAGATGTATCCGAGAAGCTTTATTTGAATACTTAAAAGAAAAAGACATCAATAAGATTACCATTTCTAGCTTATGTGAAAAGGCCGATATCAATCGTTCCACCTTCTATAAATATTATGGTAGTCAATATGATGTCATTAAAGAAATGGAGCAAGAAGTCATTCAATTGATCAATGAAAAATTAAATGATCAGCCAAAAGAAACTTCTTTTATCCAATTACTCCAATTTTTAAAATCCAATAAAGAAACCATCAAAATCTTTTTTGAATGCAATGTCGACAATGAATTTCCAAAACAAGTTCTAGCACTCGATTCCATCAACAATCAGCTTGAACAAGTCTCTCAAAACGATCCATACATCAAAAACTACATTCTTTTTGGATCCTTGGCAACCATTCAACAATGGATTGATGCAGGATGCATAGAATCCTGTGAAGAAATTGCGAATATCATCAACAGTATTGTAGATAAATTAATACATTAATCAAGAATTCGCTTATTGTATACATGAATTGAAATCCTCATAGAAATAAAATATAGAATAAAACTTGTAATCAATAAACCTACACTAAACATTGTAGGATCTAATGTATTCAATAATGATTCAATCGATTGAAAGAATTTAGGAATAAATTGATTTAAGAATACAAATACGAATATAAATCCAAACACCACCACAAAGGATACAATTCTTCCTTTTTCGTTGCCTTCCTTTAATTGAAATGGCAAAGATAGAGCTAACAACAACAAAGCGGTTGATAAAATTATAAGTGTTTCCATGAAGCCACTTTTACTAAAACAACCTAATATTGTGACAAGCACAAAACCAATTCCCGTAATAATCAAAGAAAACAAATATTTTTCTTTCACATAATCCGATTTAGAAATAGGCAAAGTAAACAAAGTCTTTAAGCCGTGATTGGCTTCATCATACGAAATTGTAGATAAGCTTAATATCGCAAGAACCATCAAGACATAACCTGTCGCAAATGAAATATCATTTATCCCACCAATGATTCCAATGAACAACATAAACAATATGACTTTCTTACTTTTTATCATCAACAACAAATCTTTAATTAACAACCCCTTCATACAGTTTCCCCCTTGATCATATATTCCATCAAATCATCAATATGTGCTTTTTCAATAATTAAGCCTGGATAGTTTTCTACATAGAATTGTCTTTCATTTGTAAGATAAGTCGAACCTATCTTTTTTAATGCATAGCTTAAATCCACAGTTTCATTAACACCCTTTAATAGTGCATAAGATTCTAGATCCTGTTCTTGCAGAATGATTTTTCCTTTTTCAATAAAATAAAATTCATCACACAAACCCTCCAAATCACTTGAGATATGTGAACTAATCAATATGGAAACCTCTTCATTTTGTTCCATATAATCCCGCAACAAATCTAATACTTCATTTCGTGCAATCACATCTAAACCACTCGTTGGTTCATCCAACAATAATATTTTCGCATGAAGACTTGTCGCAATAATGATCTTCAATTTTGAAAGCATACCTGTAGAATATTCTTTTAATGGTTTCTTTGGATCCAATTCAAATCGAGAAATCATAGAATCAAAATAATCACAATCAAAATGTTTATAGGAATACATTAGAACCTTTTTAATTTCAAGAACATTTAAAACCAAACTAAAACTCGAATCATTCCATACAACCCCAATTTCTTCTTTATTCACTTGATTTGTATGTTTATCATCATCTTCAATCAAGCCAAGATACAATTTAAACAAAGTGGTCTTGCCAGAGCCATTACGACCAATCAAAGCCGTTATTATTCCTGGCTTTAATTCAAGTTTACAATCCAATTTAAAATCATTATATGTCTTTACAAACCGCATATTCTTATTCCTCCATCAAGATTTCAAATAAATCTCTAATTTCATCCTTTGATAAATCATAAGATTTCGCTTTATCCAGTATCTTCTCTAAATCCTTTTGAATTTCAACTACACGCTGCTCATGTACCAAGCCAGGATTTACCCCCAACACAAACGAACCCTTACCTTGAACCGTTCTACATAAGCCATCCGCTTCTAAAATGTCATATGCTTTTTTAACAGTTAAAGCCGATATTTTTAAATCTTTTGATAGACCACGAACACTCGGTAAAGCATCTCCTTCTTTTAACTTACCATCCACAATATTTTGTTTCACTTGATTCACAATCTGTTCATAAATAGGAATCATTGAACTATTATTGATAATAATCATTATATCACCTTCTATATAACAGTATATAACAGTATATATCACTTGTAAAGAAAAAAATTAGGGTAAAACTATCCTAATTCAAATGTCATCGTTAAACTATAACGTGCATATAGAAACTAAGCCGTGCATTTAGCGAGACAGAACACAAACCGTTAAAGTAAAAACGGGTAATACTCACTTGAAACGGTGAAACTAAAAACGGGTAACGTAGTCTAGAATTAGACTAAAAAAGCCGTTTCAATTTAGTCATTTCGACAAAAATGACTGAATTGAATTCAAGTTATTCCAAACTAAGCAGGAAGCTGAAGTTGTTGTTGAAAAAATGCATAACACACTGTTATACTAGGCTTTGTTGGATGAGCCATAAATCATAACCTTTGTAAATCATCCAACATTTCCTATTTCTAGAGCTGGCGTTTAACCCTTTCTGCTAGCTCTTTTTTTGTGCCTTTTCAATTAGAAATCAAGCAAAAAAAAGAGACATTCTAAGTGAATATCTCCAGATTCATTTCTGTATGATTCTAATTTTCACATTTTAATTCCTTAATCCCATACTCGTGAATTATATTCTCAGGAGCATTAGAATCAGCAGGATATAGTATTCCAGAAGCCGCATACTCATATTGTTCTAGTTGCAGTACTGCTGGATCAAAAGGTTTAACATCCACGTTGTATTCAGTGTAAACATTGTCTTCATCTGCAACCAAATCTGCTTTTATACATTCATCAATTTCATCAGCAGCATCATCTATTGTTTCTCCATATGCAACACCAATTAATTCATGTTGGCTCACATTTTCTTCTAGATGTTTTAAAGATCTAAAAATCTCATATCTGTTCATGTATCTATTCCTCTTATCTTCTTATTCATGAGTATAGCACCACGTATAATTTCGAAACAACAAAATCACGCCATAATTATAATGGACCCTGTTTACCACTGAGTACGTACGGTAATTTGCGATTACGTGGAAAACCCCACAAAACAGAAAAATCAATAGTGGTGTATTTTGATGCAAAGTACGTTGAACCCCGAAAAAATTGCCCAATCGCCTTTGGTTCATAGAAAAATTACATTTTAATGCGATAAATTTCGATGAGCATATTGAAAAATGACACATCTTCGTGTTATATGGTGTGTATACACGATAAGCGTGAATGGAGGTAAGGCAGATGAAAAAGTTATTGTCTTGTGCGTTCAATATGGATAGCGGTTGCGTGGAGCTGAAGTTTAATAATGGCAGTATGATTGCTATTAACTGCACCGCCGTCGAAAACGAAGTTGCCGACAATATGTGTAAGCGGTCAGAGCTTGACTATCTTATCTACAATGACTCGTTGGCGTACGCCAACCTCGTTTTGAATGGTAACCCAGAGGCGTATCTCAAATCTGTTACTGAGTACAAGCCTTTGGACTAAAGCTCGGTATACCAAACACCGAATTAAGAATGGACTTTGAGAGAAAGTGAGATAACAATATGAAACAGATTATTACTATTCAGCACACGCAATCAATTCACCACACAAATGGTATGGTGGGTTCTTGGACAGATTGGGATCTTTCTGAATTAGGCATTGAACAGGCTGAAAGAATAGGGCAGAAGTTAGCAAAGCAGTTATCCGGTCACAAAATTGTTATGTATGCTTCCGATCTTCTGCGAGCAAAGCACACCGCTGAAATTGTCGCAAAACATATGGGAATCACACCTAACATTAGAACGGAACTTCGAGAGCGCTATTTAGGTAAATGCGTTGGCAAATCTGTTCAGTGGCTTCGTGAGAACATTGAGGTTCAAGAGAAAACCATTGATGACAGGATGTTTTCTGATGCTGAGAGTAGACGAGACGAATGGAATCGCTTAAAACCTCTTTTTGACGAGATAATGGCAAGTAATGATGAATGTATCATTGTAGTATCACATGGCGATTTACTGAGCGTTTGGAATACGATGTTCCTCGGAATGGATGCGGAAACGCTGAATCAGTTTAGAACTTTTGGTATGGCAGGCGGCGTTTCTTTCATGCTTCAAAACGATGAGGGTAAGCGATTTATCAAGAAAATGAACGATTTGTCTTACATGGCAAATCAATTTATATGAGAAAAGCGTGAGGAATAAATAAAATGGACTTTGAACAACTTGGAATTTATCGAGTCCTACTCATATTTTTATTTTTTTCTGAAACCTAGAACTTTAAATATGCTTTATAAGTTTTTACCAATATTTTCAAGTTCTTTTATAGAATCCTTGTTTTTTGCAAACTCATCACTGTCTGTTGCATAATATGATTTTTGGAAAACCATATCCCATGAAAGATATTTCGCCATACAGCTGAACTGTTTGTCAATCAACTCATACTGGATACTATCTATCGGGGATCCTCCCACAACGATTGTTCCAACTTTTTTATTTTTCAGCTGCAAACCACGGCAGTAGCACTTATCAATGATAAGCTTCAACTGTGCAGACATTCCCCACCAATATACCGGAGTAGCAAAAAGAATCATATCTGCAGCTGCAATTTTATCGATTGTGGAATTTGTATCATCCTGATCAACACATCCATTTAAACATTGACAGGCACCACATCCCTTACAAGGAGCTATCTGTAGTTTATCTGGTTGAATGATTTCAATCTCATTCTTTTCTGATGCCCCTTTTATAAATGCGTCAATCGCTCTCAGTGTATTTCCCTTTCTGGCACTTCCATTAATAATGACAATTTTCATGTATATTTCCTCCAACTTCTAATTTCTTGAAATCATTATACTTTTTTCCTCTTATCCTGTCATCATGTTACACCAATCAGAAGTACATTGCAGAGGACAACATCTTTTAATTGCCAAATTATTTATATATGAAATCTTTGATGACTGTTTATAAGGCTAACATCAACTTCCTTTTACTTAGAGTATATGAAGTTTTGGCTTTATCTTGTAGTTTGCGAATATCCTTAAAAACAGAAAAAAACCTTTGAGAAAAGGATTTCTCCACTCTCAAAGGGCAAGTTGACAAACTGAAAGTTTAGCGTGCTTTTTCTTTCACCATAAACCCTAACAAAAATCCCACAACAAATCCCATGAAATGAAATATTAATGTAGACACGCCTAACATATTAGATAAAACAAAATAAGCCATTAAATAGTAGAATCCTTTTTGCAATTTATATTCGTCCCATAATTCTCTATTTTTTACAAGCCAATTTGCAAGTACACCTATGCAAGCAAATATTGCTGGTGAAGCTCCGTATTGATAGCCACTAGGATATAACACAATAAGTATGATACCAGCAAAAATTAAGCCAATATGATAAACTAGTACAAACCATATTGTTCCAATCTTTTTTTCAAAATACAGACCTACATACCATAATCCCAAAAGATTTGCTAATAAGTGCCATACGGCAGTCTGCGTATATCCATATGTAATTAGACGAAATAGCTGAAAATCCCTAAAAACAGTTGCATATGATACACTTGTATAATCAACTACCTTACCTCCTCCAGATAAGAACATCCAAAGCAAATTACAATCGGACACAAAAAAATTTGTTATAAAAACTATAACCATAATAACAATTGCTATTTTGCTAAATCTATTATATTTTATGTTATT
>ERZ772818.3487-NODE-3487-length-10688-cov-6.847080_pt1 | contig 10688 bp, 7 predicted proteins | sample MGYA00580837_ERZ772818 | MGnify/ENA primary metagenome ERZ772818 (study PRJEB29015, sample SAMEA2737671) | human gut metagenome | biome: human gut; feature: human-associated habitat; material: faeces | place: China | collected 2012 ...
CGGAACGCCCTTCGGTGCTGATGAATCTCAAGGAAAAGTGCGATGCCCCGGAGTGCAATCCCACCGTCTGCCGGAAAGCGAGGGATGAACATGAACTTTGACCACGAGGAATTGACCCTGATGATGCTTTACAACACCGGCACCCGACTGGGGCTTATCCACGAACTGCGGCTCATGCAGTGCTACCTGATGCCCGACGAAATCGCCCTGCGGGAACTGTCTGAAAGTGTGATTGCAAAATTGAAACTCATGACCGACGAGCAGTTTGCCGAGGTCGAATTTCCTCTGGACTGATTTTTGCCGCCTGCGGGCGGCGTACATATCCTCTTTCTCTATGGTTGGCAGTGTGGTATAATTGGCTCAACAAACAAAAGTTTATATCTGCTAACGATAATTGCCGAATGGCAACGTGCAGATCGAAAGGTTTTCGCCATGAATCGTGCAGGATTTATGCAATTTATTCTTGAACAATATAGCGTTGAGCCGGATTACCCGTGGATGAAGAATCCCAATTTTGCAGTCTTCCGGCACAGCAACAATCAGAAATGGTTTGCCTTGATTATGGACATTCCAAGGAGCAGGCTGGGATTACCCGGTGACGAACTACTGGATGTGGTGAATCTCAAATGCGACCCACTTCTGATTGGCTCACTGCGCAGTGAACCCGGTTTCTTTCCTGCCTACCACATGAACAAAGATAGCTGGATCACGGTTTCACTGGACAACAAAGCTGATGCTGACAAGCTGAAAATGTTGCTGGACATGAGCTACACTGCTACTGCGTCAAAAATTCGTAAGAAGCACTGACAGTATTCTGTCCGTGCAATCAACATACAGAATGGAGAGTATCTGAAATGAAAATCGTAGTTTTGAACGGTAGTCCCCGCAAAGGCGGCAACACGGAGATTATGACACAGGCTTTTGCAGAAGCCGCCCGCAAGAACCAGAATGAGGTCAGCATTCTGGATGTAGCACCCATGAACATCCGTGGCTGTCTGGGCTGCAAATACTGCTGGGCACACAAGGGCGAATGCGTCCAGAAAGATGATATGGGCAAGGTCTTTGAGGCTCTGGTGGATGCCGACATGGTGGTGTTCGCATCGCCCATCTACTGGTTCGACATTACCGCACAGATGAAAACCGTCATTGACCGTCTGTATGCCGGCGGCAGTGTAGGCTTCCACTTCCACAAGACCGCCCTGCTGCTGGATGCCGGTGCCGACCATGTGTTCGATGCAGCCATCGCACAGTATAAGGCTATGACCTCCTATCTGAAGTGGGAGGATATGGGCATCATCACAGTTCCGAACATGGAAACCAAGGGCAGCATGACGACCGCTCCCAATCTGGCCGCGGTTATCAGACTGGGCGAATCGCTCTGATTTTTGAAAAATAATATTACATCCCTGCGGGCAATCATAAAACGGTTGCCCGCTATTTTTATGCTCAAAACCGGAAGGAGGCAACAATGTCTAGCAAAACCGAAGAATATCTTGCTCTTGCCCAGCGCACGGCAAACGGCTTGACGCGGTACTGGGAAAGCTGGACGGACTATCTGACCACAGCATCCCGGCTGTACAAGTACAGCTTTCCCGACCAGTTGATGATCTACGCTCAGCGACCCGATGCCACAGCCTGCGCCGATTACGACATCTGGAACAACCGCATGAACCGGTATGTCCGGCGTGGCTCCAAGGGCATCGCCCTGTTGGACGAATCCAGCGGATACCCGCGTCTGCACTATGTGTTTGATGTGTCGGACACCGGAGTACGGCGCAATTCTCGCGACCCGGAACGATGGGAAATGAATGACGACCTTTTCAAGCCGGTGTCTGAGATGCTGACCGCAGAATACGGCATCAGCCATGAACGGCTCAGCCAGCAGCTCGTAAATATTGCGGAGAAGCTGGTGAACGATTATTGGGACAACAACAGCGGCGACATCCTCAACATCGTTGACGGCTCTTTCTTTGATGATTATGATAGTAGTGGAAAGGAACTTCAGTTCAAGGCCGCTGCGACAATGAGCGTCACCTACACTCTATTAGAACGATGCGGGTTTGAACCGGAAGGCTACTTTGACAAGGATGACTTTCAGGCCATCAACACCTTTTCCACACCCGATGCAGTCTATGCGCTGGGTGCCGCTACCAGCGACATCAGCCGCGAGGTCTTACGCAAAATCGAGCGGACGGTGAAAACCACGACCCGCCGCCGAAACGTAGAAAGGATGGAAGAATATGAGCAGCAGTCTGAATTACACGAAGATCGGGGATTACCAGCTCCCGAACCTGACCCTCAGCCAGCCGAAGACCCCGCTGGGCAAGTACGGCAGGATGCGCCGGACCTACCTGAAACAGCATCGCCCGGTGCTGTACAACACGATGCTCCTGTCGGGGAGCCTGTATCCGCACCTGCTGGAGGTGGAGCAGACAGCAGAGAGCCGGATGCAGCAGACCATGGAGCAGCTTCTGAAACAGAACCCGGCCCCGGACAAGGAGAGCCGGCAGATGGCGTGGGTGCAGCACATGAACAGCCTGAAAGCGCAAGCCGAGGAACTGGTGCTGACGGAGCTGATCTACAGCTAAGTTTCTTCGATGCCCACATCCCTACCGAAGCTGAACAAATTGGAAAAATCGACCAAGCGGAGAGCGAAAAATTGCCCTCCGCTTTTGTTTTGTCGCAGGCTGAAATCGAAAACGAATTGCGTAAGCACGGTTCAGGGTTTGCAGGCGGTAAGCAGCGCATTATGGCGCTGTACCAGACCCAGCCTGACCGCAAACTCCGTGCCAAAGCACTGGCAAAGGAGTACGGCATCGGTGGGCATTCGCAGGATTTTCTGGATGGCAGCAGCGGTTTTGTAAATCATGATGGAAAAGGACTTGAATTTGACCACTACCCGGATCATCAAAAGGTTACGTTAAGCTGGACACAGGTCGAGAAATACATCGACCTGATGATTCAGTCTGACCGCTACCTGACCGATAAGGAAAAAGAGCATCGTGCCGCCGTGCAGGAAGCGGAACGACAGCTCCCAATGCTGGATGGTGATGCCGCTGCCGAATACAATGCTCTGAAAGAGCAGTACCCCAATACCCTGATTGGCTTTGAACTGGGCGGATACTTTCTGTTCTATGACAAAGATGCAATCACTGTAAAGGAAGTTTTTCGTTCTAATTTGCTGTCACAGGAAAATGCGCTGGGAAAAGTCAAAGTGACCGGCTTTTTGCGCAGAGAGTGGGTAGCAAAATCGCAGAAGCTGTGGGCCGAGGGCAACAGCATCTATCTAGCCGGACAGGGCGGAGATGGTACCCACCATCAGACAAAATATCTGCGAGAGGAAGATTATCTGCCGATCGGCATCATCATCAAGCTAGATGGCCGGGATTTCCGTGTGGATCACGTCAACTTCATGTTCAAATCCGTCAGCTTGCAGGACATGGACTTGACCAACAGCGGACAGCCCATCTTCCGGGTTGAACGGTTGCCCAATATCCGGGAACTGTATGAACAGCAGCAGGATGAAATTATTGACGTTTCTCCTGAAAAGGCTGTTGATTACAAGGTCGGTGACGAAGTTGTTGTTGACCTTCCCACCCGAACCATCGAAGGCAAAATCGGCTATGTTGGCGAAACCGATGTGCGCATCGACACCAGCGCGCATGGGCAGTCGTGGGATAACGAGGTACTCAACAAGCAGCAATTCGAGGACGGTCTGCGGCGGGATGAACCTACACCTGATGAGGAACTGGACAAGTTGCCTATCTCTGTGGAGGTCAATGGCGAGTGGCAGACCTTTCCGGATGCTGCTGCCGCAGACGAAGCCCTGAACGCTGAACCGATGCCGGAAGCCGCAGGAAATTTTCACATCACGGATGATAATTTGGGTGTCGGAGGCCCCAAGCAGAAATTCGCCCGCAATATTGAAGCCATCCAGACCTTGCGCACTTTGGAGCAGGAGCATCGCGGTGCCACCGCCGAGGAGCAGCAGGTGCTTTCGCAGTATGTAGGCTGGGGCGGTCTTGCAGATGTCTTTGACCCCAACAAGGAAAACTGGTCTGCCGAGTACACCCAACTGAAAGGGTTGCTCACCGAAGAGGAGTATGCCGCCGCCCGCGCTTCCACTCTGAATGCCCACTATACCTCTCCGGTGGTAATTCGCGCCATCTATGATGCTGTGGAAAAGATGGGCTTCCAGTCTGGAAATATCTTGGAGCCTTCCTTGGGTATTGGCAACTTTTTCGGTATGCTGCCCTCTGGCATGGCTGACAGCCGTCTGTATGGTGTGGAACTGGATTCCATCACCGGACGCATCGCCCAAAAACTATATCCACAGGCCGACATTACGGTTGCTGGCTTTGAAACCACCGACCGCCGAGATTTTTACGACCTTGCCGTAGGTAATGTCCCTTTCGGTCAGTACAAAGTCAACGACAAGGCGTACAACAAACTGGGTTTTTCTATCCACAACTACTTTTTCGCCAAGACTATCGACCAGATCCGACCGGGCGGCGTGATTGCTTTCGTGACCAGCCGTTTCACGATGGACAGCAAAGACAGCAGTGCCCGCAAGTACATGGCGGAACGTGCTGATTTGCTGGGAGCCATCCGCTTACCCAACAACGCTTTTAAGGCAAATGCAAGCACCGAGGTTGTTTCGGATATCCTCTTTTTGCAGAAGCGTGACCGCCCTGCAGACATCGAACCTGCATGGGTGCAGCTGGGGCAGACCGAAGATGGCTTCAATATCAATCAGTATTTTGTAGACCATCCGGAAATGGTGCTGGGAAATTTGGAACTAGAAAGCACCCAGTACGGCCATGACCTGACCGTTGCACCAATCGAAGATGCAAACCTTGCAGACCAGCTTACCGAAGCGGTGCAGCACATCGAGGGCCAGTACACTGCGGTGGAGATTGCCGCTCCGGACGTTGCCGATGCGGAAGTGCAGCGCAAAACTCTGCCCGCAGACCCTACCGTGAAGAATTTCAGCTATACTGTGGTGGATGGTGAAATCTACTACCGCGAGAACTCCATCATGACACAGATTGAACTGTCCGACAACGCCAAAGGCCGTGTGGCTGGCATGGTGGAACTGCGGCAGATCGTCAACGAGTTGATCGACCAGCAGTTGAATGACTTCCCGGACGAGGATATCAAGGCATCGCAGGCAAAGCTGAATTATGCCTACGATGCGTTTACTGCAAAATACGGTCTGATCAACGACAAGAAAAATGCCCGCCTGTTCGATGATGACAGTTCCTACTATCTGCTCTGCTCACTGGAGAATCTGGACGAGAATAAAAATCTCAAGTCCAAGGCAGATATGTTCACCAAGCGGACGATTCGGCCAGAGCGTGTTGTCACCAGCGTGGATACCCCCAGCGAAGCACTGGCAGTGTCCATCGGGGAGCATGGCAAAGTAGACCTGCCTTATATGGCAGAACTGCTGGGCACTCCCGGTAACTATGAGCGCATCACCACCGAATTGTCCGGCGTGATTTTCAAAGACCCTGCTGCGGATGCTGACGACCCGGAAGCCGGCTGGCAAACAGCGGACGAATACCTTTCGGGTAATGTGCGCGATAAACTACGGATGGCACAACTTGCTGCAGAAAGCCGCTCGGAGTTCAAGGGCAATGTGGACGCACTGACTAAGGCGCAGCCCAAAGATTTGGAAGCTTCTGAAATTGATGTGCGTTTGGGTGCCACTTGGCTTGACCTCTCTATTGTGCAGCAGTTCATGATGGAAACTTTTCAGCCGCCCTATCGTATCCGCTACAACAATGCCATCACCGTTCGCTACTCCCCTTACACTTCCGAATGGCGAATCAGCAATAAATCTGCTACTGGCTTTGGTGACATTATGGCCACCGAAACCTACGGTACCCGCAGGGCCAATGCTTACAAGATTTTGGAGGATACCTTGAATTTGCGTGACAGCCGCGTTTATGATATCATCGAGGAGAATGGGAAAGAAAAGCGTGTGCTGAATCAAAACGAAACCACCCTCGCCCAGCAGAAACAGCAGGCCATCAAGGACGCATTTGCTGGCTGGGTCTGGAAAGATCCACAGCGACGCGCCCTACTGGTAAAAAAGTACAACGAGCTTTTTAACAGCACCCGCCCCCGTGAGTATGACGGTAGTCACATTCATTTTGTGGGCATGAACCCGGAGATCAATTTGCGAGAGCATCAGCGCAATGCGGTTGCCCATGTGCTGTATGGGTACAACACCCTTTTGGCGCACGAAGTCGGTGCTGGCAAGAGTTTTGAGATGGCGGCTTCCGCTATGGAACTGAAACGTCTGGGCTTGTGTCAGAAAAGTCTTTTTGTCGTGCCAAACCATTTGACGGAACAATGGGCCAGCGAGTTTTTACGTCTGTACCCCCATGCGAAGCTGCTGGTTACCAGCAAGAAAGATTTTGAACCCGGTAATCGAAAAAAATTCTGTGCGAGAATTGCGACCGGTGATTATGATGCAGTTATCATCGGACACAGCCAGTTTGAAAAGATACCCTTGTCCGCAGAACGACAGGAGCGTCTGATTCAGGAACAGATGGATGAAATTGAGGAGGCCATCGAAGAAGCGAAAGCACAGGTTGGCGAGCATTTCACAGTAAAGCAGCTGGAAAAGTTGCGCAAGTCTCTGAAACAGAAACTGGAAAAGCTGCAAGGCGCAGACCGTAAAGATGATGTGGTTACGTTTGAACAATTGGGCGTAGACAGGTTGTTTGTAGATGAAAGTCAGGCGTTTAAGAACCTCTACTTGTACACGAAAATGCGTAATGTCGCAGGTTTGAGTACGAGCGAGGCGCAAAAATCCAGCGATATGTTCGGCAAGTGCCGCTATCTGGATGAAATCACCGGAGGCCGTGGCGTGATTTTTGCAACAGGTACGCCCCTGAGCAACAGCATGACCGAGATGTACACCCTCATGCGCTACCTTCAGTACAACACCTTGCAGCAGAAAGGGTTGACCCATTTTGATGCGTGGGCATCCACCTTTGGTGAGACCACCATTGCCATCGAACTTGCGCCCGAAGGCACCGGATACCGTGCACGCACTCGTTTTGCGAAGTTCTTCAACTTGCCTGAACTGATGGCGATGTTCAAAGAAGCAGCAGATATCAAGACCAGCGACCAGCTTCATCTCCCGGTGCCTGATGCAAAATTTGAGACGGTGGTGGTCAAACCTTCGGAAATCCAACAGGATATGGTGCAGGCGTTGAGCGAACGTGCAGCCGAAGTCCACAGCGGTTCTGTTGACCCCTCTGTGGATAATATGTTGAAAATCACGTCGGATGGCCGCAAAATCGGTCTTGACCAGCGGTTGATGAATTCCGCTCTGCCCGATGACCCCAACAGCAAGTTAAATGCCTGCGTCAACAACGTCCTGCGCATCTGGAACGACACCAAGGAGCAGAAGCTGACCCAGTTGATTTTCTGCGATATGTCTACTCCCAAGGGGGACGGTTCGTTCAACGTCTATGATGATATTCGCACCAAGCTGCTCAACGCCGGTGTGCCCGAACAGGAAATCGAGTTCATCCACAACGCAGATACGGAGAACAAGAAAGCAGAACTTTTCTCCAAGGTACGCAGCGGACAGGTGCGTGTGTTGCTGGGCAGCACTGCAAAGATGGGAGCTGGCACCAACGTCCAGACGCTGCTTGTGGCGGTGCATCATCTGGATGTAGGCTGGCGTCCGTCGGATATGACTCAGCGCAATGGCAGAATCATCCGTCAAGGCAATCAAAACAAACAAGTGTACGTCTATAATTACGTCACTGAATCGACATTTGACGCCTACTTGTACCAGACCTTAGAGAATAAGCAGAAGTTCATTTCTCAGATTATGACGAGCAAATCTCCCATGCGCTCCTGCGATGATATTGATGAACAGGCTCTGTCTTACGCAGAAATCAAGGCTCTGTGTGCAGGCGACCCTCGCATCCGGGAAAAGATGGACTTGGACGTGCAGGTAGCAAAATTGAAGGTGCTGCGCGGAGACTTCCAGAATCAGAAATATCGTCTGGAGGATAAGCTGCTCAAAACTTTCCCGGAGGAGATCCAGAAACAGAAAACCCGCATTGCTGCTTTGCAGCAGGATTCACAGATTGCAGCAGCACACCCGCAGGACAAAGAAAACTTCTGCGGCATGACCATCAAGGGCATGGTGTACGATGACAAAAAGGCTGCAGGCGAACGGCTGCTGCTGGCTCGGCAGGAGATGCCCAATGCTGATATGATGCTGCTGGGCACCTACCGTGGCTTTGAACTGAACATCCGGTTCGACAGCTTCAAGAATGAGCATCAAGCCGTTCTCCGGGCAGAGTTGAGCTATCCGGTATCGCTGGGCGATGATGCGCGCGGCAATATCACTCGTCTGGACAATGCCATCGACAATTTCGCTGACCGTATTGCAGATGCCGAAAATGCTCTGCAAAACCTTGAACAGCAGAAGCAGGCCGCAGAGGTCGAAGTGGCAAAGCCCTTTGCACAGGAGGAAGAACTGGCCGAAAAGTCTGCCCGCCTTGCTGAATTGAACGCCTTGCTGAACATCGACCGTGACCGCAGTTCCTCGCAGGATGCTCCCGAAGAAACCGAGGAAACCGAAACACCTGCAACTCGTCCGTCTGTGCTGGCTGCACTGGGGGAAAAGACCAATCAGCCAGAGCCTGTCAAACCGTTCCGCAGCTATTATGATAAGGATGGTGATGCCCGATGAAAGAAAAGCGGGATGAAACCATCATCCTGCGCTTGAGCAAAACAGAAAAGAACCGTATCTATGAAAAGATGCTCAGCATGGGCATCCGAAGCCTAAGTGCCTATATCCGAAAAATGGCACTGGACGGCTACTGCCTGAACCTTGACTTGCCGCAACTGCGGCGCATGGCATATCTTTTGCAGATGTGCAGCAACAACCTGAACCAATATGCCAAAACCGCTAACGAAAATGGTCGGGTCTACGCTGCCGACATGGAGGACCTGCGGCAGCGTCTGGATGAACTGATTGACATTGGCAAGCAAATTCTTTCCAAGCTGGCAGAGCTATAAAAATTCCCGCAGTTGGAGGACTGCGGGTGTACATATAATGCTTGACATCCTTGCAACGTAGTAGTCGATACCTTTATAATAAGGGCGAACAGAAAGGAAGTGCTTGATATGATGTCTATGCTGAAGAAAATTGTTCTTTTCCCGATTTCTCTCTTTGTGGCGTTTCTAGCTCTGATGGCAAGGTGGCTGCTAACCCTGTCCAGCTATGTAGTTGCTCCGCTGATGCTCTACATCTTCGGCTGCGGCATCTACACTGCTTACCGTCAGACTTGGAATCAGTTCTTTATCCTGCTGGTGGCCGAGTTCATCTGCTTCATCCTCTTTTTCGGTGCAACTGCCATCACCGAGGGCATCGGGCGTTTCAGTGAGTGGCTTGCAGAACTGTGAGGGATGCTATGAGCAAACAGAGGATAGAGGATTGCTATTTTGAACACAACAGCACGATTTTTTCTGAGATGCTGGGTGAGGATGAAGAGTATCTGCGACTGAAAAAAGCCAAAAGAGCAGCTGAGGAAGCCTTGCAGAGCGTTATCAGCAAAGAAGCGTGGAATCAATATCTCGCCTTAGATGAAATCTGCAATGAGTTGGAATGCGCCAGATACAAGGCAATGTATCTGGCGGGTGCTGCCGATTATGAAAAAATATCCAAATGATCTCAATGCCGCCTCCGGGCGGCATTTTTTCTTTGCAATAGGGGGTGATGATGCTGGCAGCAACACGGTTGATTGCGTTGCACAAAAACAAGGGCATGACCGTTGCGGCCTGCCTGAAAAATCGCACGGACTATATTGAAAACCCGGACAAGACCGAGCAGGGACAGTTTGTCAGCAGCTATGCTTGCAGCGCCCTGACAGCAGATGAAGAATTTATGCTTACCAAGCGGCAGTATGATCTCGTAAACGGACGCAGGCAGAAAAGCGATGTGATCGCTTATCAGATACGGCAGTCCTTTCGTCCGGGGGAAATCACTGCAGAGGAAGCTAACAAGGTGGGCTACGAACTTGCCATGCGTTTTACCAAGGGCAAGTATGCGTTTGTTGTTGCCACCCATACGGACCGGCAGCACATCCACAACCATGTGATCTTCAACTCCACAGCATTGGATGGCACCAGAAAGTTCCGGGACTTTTTCTTTTCGGCGTTGGCAGTACAGCGGTTGAGCGACTTGATTTGTCTGGAGCATCAGCTCTCTGTTATTGAAATAAAGCCCTACCGGGAACGGCAGAAACGTACCCTCTATCCACCCAAAGAAAGCAATCGTGATAGGCTGTGTGGCATCATCGACAGCATCCTTGCAGAAAAGCCCAAGGATTACGAAGATTTTCTGCAAAAACTGGAACAACAGGGTTATGAGGTCAAGCGTGGAAAATACACTTCCGTCAAGGACGCACGGCAGAAGCGGTTCATCCGCTTCAAAACGCTGGGGGCTGGGTACAGTGAGGATGAACTGCAAGCGGTGATTGCGGGAAAAACCGAACACCGTCCGCGTCAGACACAGCCGTTCCAAGAGCCGCCGTTCCAATTGCTGGTTGACATTCAGGCAAAGCTCTCCGAGGGCAAAAGCGAGGGCTATGCACGGTGGGCGAAACGCTACAATTTGAAAGAGATGTCCAAGACCCTGATTTTTT
>ERZ772818.3488-NODE-3488-length-10684-cov-12.293348_pt1 | contig 10684 bp, 9 predicted proteins | sample MGYA00580837_ERZ772818 | MGnify/ENA primary metagenome ERZ772818 (study PRJEB29015, sample SAMEA2737671) | human gut metagenome | biome: human gut; feature: human-associated habitat; material: faeces | place: China | collected 2012 ...
CGTTTATCCGGGCTGTACATCAGCACCTTGAACATGCGCAACGCCCGCGCGGTCATCGGCTTTGAGCCGGAGGCCACCTTCCGCATGACGGAATACTGCTGGCCCGGCAACTACGACCAATTTTGCCGCGTGCTGAACGAGTTGGTTCTGCGTACCACGACACCCTACATCTCTGAGGCTACGGTACGTGAACAGTTGAAGCGGGAATGCACCTTCTACCCCGATACCGCGTCCCAGACCCGTCCCCTACCTGTGGACCTGACTCTGGAAGAGATTGAGTGTATCGCCGTGCAGCAGGCATTGCAGGCCGAGAACGGCAACCAGAAGCGTGCTGCCGAGCGCCTAGGCATAAGCCGCACAACGCTGTGGCGTATGTTACAAAGAGAAGCACCTAACTCTGCACAAAAGAGTGGGATTTAAGGCATTACCACACGATCTTAAGTAGCGATACAGCGTTGTACTTTGCAGCAGTCAAGTTAGTGCCCCAGTTTTCCATATCGCTTACCATATAAGTGGCTATAACTTCCGTTTAAAACATGGCCAATCCATTTTTTGAATCAATATTTTTAGACGCGTCAGAAACGATTTACTCTACAGGAATTTTCAGCTTTTGCTGTTAAAGTGAATCAAGATCGATTCATTCTAACGAGTCAAGATTTTTGGATGAATCTAAACTGATTCACTCTGGAGCATATGCGAATTTATACGGGTGTCTGGTTTGATAGTCACCGTTTTGGGGGTAGACGTGTTTTGCTAGCATAGCGTTTGGATATCCACAAACGCATTTCTGGGGTGTCCCCCAGACCCCCGCGCTGTTCTTGCGTGACGATAGTGACGCTGATGACGCTTCCTGACTTCCCCAAAATCGTCATCACTGCATCAACATTAAATGCCGCCCTGCTGGAAGTCAAGCAGCAAATCGAAAAAGCCCTGCGCCAGTACAAAAAACCGCCCATTCCTACCAAACAGGAACAGATCGTCGTACCGCAGAACAGCGTGTTGGTATGGCGTGCCGAGCCCGAAGGAGTCCCCCGCATGACCGAGGATACCAACAACCGGGCGCTGCGGCTGAAAACCCTGGGGAACGCGGTCTGCCCACCCCAGGCCTATCCCATTTTCCAGTACATCGCCATGATCGAAACCGGGGCCTGTGTCAACATCTGCCCCTATGGAATAGGAGGTGACCCACCTTGAAAGAATGGAAAGCCCCCGAAAAGGAGGCGCAGAAGATGACCCGTGACGGGGCGGTATCCGTCAATCTGGTTACGGGCGAGACGACCTATCCCTCTGACCGGGCACCGGAGCAGGAGCATTCCGTATCCAGCGACACGGCGGGTGCCGCTGGAAAAGCGGTGAATCGTGTGGAGTTGCACCATGAACGAAAATCGGAAAAGAAGCAACACCGGAAACAGCGCAGGGCTTATCGGGAGGGCGAGGCGGCAGCGGGCCGTCCATCCTCCCGATTGCAGTTTTCCGAGGCAGACCAGGCCAAACCGGAACTGCAAGGAGCCATCCGCAAGTCGGACAAGGCGGCGGACCGACTGGACGCGGCAAAGGTTGCTGTTCCGTCCAAACCGCCATCCCCCCAGCATGCCAATCCGCTGTCCCGCCCCATTCAAGAGGCAGGCGCCGCCATCCACGGCAAGGTCCGGGAGGTGGAGTAGGAAAATTCCGGCGTCCAGTCGGGCCATCTGGGGGAACGCAGCTTTGAGAAGGCTGTGGGCTACGGAAACCGCCGTGTCCAGAACTGGCGGGCGGAACGCAAGCTGAAACCCTGGCGGGACGCGGCAAAAGCGGAACAGGCGGCGGTCAAGGCCAATGCGGATTTCTACTATCGGAAAGCCGTGGCGGATAACCCCCAGCTTGCATCCAATCCCATCTCCCGCCTGTGGCAGAAACGGAAACTGCAAAAGCAATATGCAGCGGCATACCGGGCGGCGGGCAAGACCGCCCAGGCCGGAAAAACAGCGGAGGCTACGGCAAAGTCATCCAAGAAAACCGCCCAGGAGTCCAAGAGCACCGCCCTTTTCCTGAAACGGCATTGGAAGGGTGCGCTGATCGTGGGCGGCATCGGCCTTCTGCTGGTGATGCTGCTGGGCTCCCTGCAATCCTGTTTCTCCATGTTCGGCGGCGGGGTGTCCAACATCATGGCGTCCTCCTATCTGTCCGAGGACTCCGATATGCTGGCGGCGGAAGAAGCCTACTGCGCCAAAGAGAACGAATGGCGGGAATACCTGGATACCTACGAGGCCACCCACGACTATGACGAGTATCACTTCGACCTGGACGAGATCGAACATGACCCCTATGTGCTGGTCTCCATTCTGTCGGCACTCCATGAAGGGGTGTTCACCATCGACCAGGTACAAGGGGACCTTCAAACCCTCTTTGACAAGCAATACATTCTCACCGAAACCGTGACCACGGAGACCCGCTATCGGTCGGAAACAAGGACAGACAGCGAGGGCAACCCCTATACGGTTCGGGTGCCCTATACCTGGACCATCTGCACCGTCACGCTGGAAAACTTCGACCTGTCCCATGTCCCCGTTTACATGATGGGCGAGGAACAGCTTTCCTTGTACGTCACCTATATGTCCACCCTGGGCAACCGCCCTGATCTGTTCCCGTCCTCCGGGTATGTGAACAAGTACATTGAGAACCCGCCCACCGCCTGGGAGATTCCCGCTGAATACCTGACGGACGAGCGGTTCAACACCCTTATCACCGAGGCGGAAAAATACCTGGAATACCCTTATGTGTGGGGCGGCAGCAGCCCCAGCACTTCTTTCGATTGCAGCGGCTTCGTCAGCTATGTGCTGACCAACAGCGGCCTGTGCAATACCGGGCGGCTGGGTGCCCAGGGGCTCTACAACATTTCCACCCCGGTATCCGACCCCCAGCCCGGCGATCTGGTGTTCTTTGTGGGGACCTATGATACCAGCGGCGTGTCCCATGTGGGCATTTATGTGGGAGACGGGATTATGCTGCATTGCGGCGACCCCATCCAGTATTCCAACCTACCTTGAGTTGAACCGTTGAGCGATTATGCCGCCGAGCATCCGGAGGAACATGCGGCGAAGGAAGAAATCTACGAAAACCTGATGGCCGGGCGTATCTCTGCCCTGGACGAGAAGCTGGCCGCTCTGGGGCAGACCCAGGAGGACTATCTGCCTTCGGAGATCGAGAAGTTCAAGGACGCCACCGGCTATGAGGAATTTCTGGATGTAGACCCCCAGGTGGTCCGGGAGGCCATTGAAAACCCGGATCAGTCCCATGTTGACGAGATGCTGGCCTTTGCGGAGCAGGCAAACCGGGAGTATGAGGCGGAGTTGTACGGGCAGCAAGCAGCGCCCACTCCGGATGACCGAGAGACCTGCGAGACGGTGCGGACCCCCAGGGGCACCTTCCATGTAACGGATATGAGCCGGGAACAGATGGAGGCAGCCGGATACGGTTTCCACCACGAGACGGAGGACGGGAAGTATCTCATCATGGCCAACGGCAGCCGCGCCTTTGCCATCCCCAACGGAGACACCCCCGAACATACCGCGCCGGAGAAGCTGACCGTCCTAGTGGTAGAGCCCATGAAGGAGCCCTATGTGAAAGAGATCGACCCCGGCCTCCATGCGCTGCAAGCGGAGGTGGGCGGCGACATTACAGCCTCCTATCCCTTTGACGATCCGGTTGGACTGGTGCTGAACGATGAAGGCAAGCTCATTGGTCTGGACCTGAACCGTTCCCTCCGGGACGAGCATAGTGAGATTTACGACATTGTGGCGGGCACCTTCCTGGTGGTGGGCCTGGAGTCGGAGAGTTTTTCGTCCCTGCGCCCGGACATGATCCAGAAGTACACCGAGCAATTCAAGCGGCCGGAGCTGTTCGCCAGCATCAACGGGCAGATCGTATCCGTTCCCGTGGAGCCGGAAAACCCGCTGCGCACGGCGGAAATGACCTTGGAGGATGACTACGGCATGATCGACGGGATCATCAACAACGGTCGCCGTGGGGAGGAACTGGAGAAAGCCCAGACCGAGGCGCGCAGGACCACGCCGGAGAAAAAGCCCTCTATCCGGGAGCGGCTGGAGGATGCAAAACGGGAGTATGCGGAACGGAAAGGCCTGGACAAGCCTGCCCCGCAGAAGAACCCCCCGGAGCTGGGCGACTTATGAGCCGGAGCAAGAAATGGCGTCTGGAATGGGCGTTCTTCCTGGGCGAGAACGGCAGGCGCCAGTATAACAAACTCTGCAAGGGCTGCGTCCATCCCTGTAAGCAGAGTTTCCGGGCGATAGTGTTGTCCTGTCCGCACTATCTTTCCCGTCGTTCCAAAAAGTGCAGGAATTAGGGTTCAAAATAGGCGAAGAAACCGCCTGTGGCGGCTTTTCCGTGTAGGGGCAGTATAATTACATATATGAAGCGAAAGGTTATTTTTATATAGGGAGATGCCATAATTTTACCCCTTGGTAAAAAAACAGAAGCCCCACCATCGGACTTTCCGGTGGTGGGGTTCATTTTCTTCTTTTAATTAATTTGGTTCGGATAGCATTTAGTCGTGTAATTTCGTCGGTAGATAAATCTGCTTCTAGTGTTTTGGAATTGACGAAAGCAACAATCTGATTAAGATCTTCGTTATCGTTAAACATCTGTTTTGCGCGTTCAATATCACAAGGTTTAATTTGACGATATGGAACTGAGATAGTTCTAAATTCGTTAGGGGTAAGTTCTGATACTCCACCTGCGTAATATCTACCAACAAATTCGCATTGAGCAAGTGTTAGTGAATTATAAAAGCAAAACACTAAACTTTCGGGATCTATGCCCTCATGCAGTCGAAGATTATACGCAATGTCTGTGGTATATATTTCGGCAGGATTAGTAGAAATTCGCGGGCATAAATCATATCTTTTGAAGAATATTACTCGGCCACTTTTAACGATTGGAACCCCATACCAAGGTTTTCGTTTAGAACATTTGTAACTTTTCTGAATTTCCACACCGTTTCTTTTTGTAGAGGCAACTATAGACAAATAGTTTTTTAAGGAAACTGGTAACTCGTCTGGTTTTGTTCCTACCAGATCTAAAAGATATACTTTTTTCCCCGCTGATGCTAATTCGGAAATGAGAGCATGATTTACCTCAAATTTGTTTTTTGCCATTACCCCCTTAGATATAATGGGTTTTACATACTGAGCACATTCATATTGATCGACTTCTTCTTTTGTCAAAATAAATTTATTATTTGCGCCAGTCACAATCCCGGGAGCACTATCTGAAAGTTTTGCAATAGTAGTATATTGGTTTGTAATTCGATTTAATAAATCAATTTCTTCATCAGAAAGAACTGCATTAGACCATTTTTTCAAAGGTTTATTTCGTTCAATTCTAGATTCTAGAATTGGTGTTTTAGAATCTAACTTTGCATATTGACGATACGAAATATAGGGAAGCCCTTGATTTTCATTAGTGAGGTATACCAAGCAAGCCTCTTGCTCTATTTCAGGAAACATACGCTCTTCAAAAGAAAGAATATGTATAGTGTTAAATTTCTTTTCAAGAAATCCTCTAAGCTTTTCGGCATACTGTACTTGCAAAAACTCTGTGGGAAGCACAAAAAATACCGTACCGGTTTTTGATAAAAGTTGAGTGGCCGCTATTACAAACGCAACCCAAGCATTTTGAATTAAGCTCTCAGGTAAGTTTAAACTTTGACATAAAGAACGAGCAGCCTCCAAGAACTTCTTGTCCATGTTTTTTATGTTGATGTATGGTGGGTTTCCTACAACAAGGTCAAACTCCGCTTTACAAGTGGAAGAATATTCCAGAAAGTCAGCGACAATCATTGTTACTTTAGGAGAAAGAATTTGTTCATTGATGGCCTGTACTTTCTCTTGGTATAACTCCACTCCTACAATATTGTCTACAGAATTGGATTTGGAAAAAAGTCGAATGAACCTTCCATCACCAGCGCTGGGCTCTAAAATTGATTTTATAGGCTTATGTTGCTGTTGTAGGTAATTGTATATAAAGTGAACAGTTTTTTGGGGGGTATAATAAGACCCCGACAATTTTTCATCCATAGTTTTCCTGATAACTTTAAGGTGTTATATTAAAGTTTTATTCCTTTTCATTATTAGAGCACCAAGGCATTGCTCCAGTTTTTCTGCAACAGTGGGATTGCTTGTGCGCTGTGTAGAAATAAAATTCTTTATTTCCAGTAACAAATAGTCTAGGCGACGAAATTCACTGCCCAATAAAAGTTTCTGGTAAAAATCTACGACTACTTGATCTTCAGCATAATCCGGTCGGATACATATGTAGTAATCTTCGTTCCTATCAAAAACCTGTGCAATAGATCCATCATCGGGATTCAAAGTCCCTTGGTGATCTTCATCAATCATCAATTTCCCTTTGCCACGGTTGCAAGAATAACAAGCGAGTACAAGGTTGCTCACTTTACCGGCTTCACTTCGACCTGCTGTATCTTTTGAAAAAGCATCTTCACAAATAAAATGGTCAACTTCAAATAGCCGTATATCAGAGATTCCAATCCAAGCACCACAATAAGCGCATTTGCAGTTATATATTTCAGAAAATGGCTTAAAATAGACATCTTGTTTATCGTGAACAAAGTTATACATTATTTTTGCGCGCTTGTGATCTTGCTGGATTTTGCGCTCTAAAGCACACTTTTTAAGCGCAACATCAATTAAAACCGGACAATTTGTTGTGTTCCTATAATCTTTATTTGTGTCCGTAAGCATCTTTAATCTCCCTAAAACTGCAAATCAGATTATCAATATCACTTTTCGACAAAGCATCATAAGAATCATCGCCTTGTAACGAATTCAACACTTTATCAATAAGAAGCTTTTCCACATCTTTGCTCTGAATCAGATCATCTGCCAAATCCTCAAAGTCTAGAACCTCTTTAATAGCCCTGTCTAAACACGGAGCTAAATTTTCCTGATAGTATTGAGTGGCATCCTCTCCATGCCGGCCAGAAAACTTGCGGATTACATTTTCGCCAGCCAGTGTTTCATCTTGGGTAATAATTATGACTTCTACATATGGCAAAATCTTTCTAAGAATAACTTTAAATTGCTTACCAGAAAATCGACCAGTGCCAATAGTGCGTTCTTCAAATAAATGATTGTCGATCAAAATCACATTTGCAGCTTTAACAGTAACATTTTGGAGTAATGCTTCATAACCTTCATTCCCACAAAAACGGATCTCTTTATAGACTTTTTCAATTTGTGTGATATCAGGTTGTTGAAACGGTGTGGCGCAATACTCCTTGGTCATGTATTGAGACAAAATTTCATCACTATTATCATCGATATATACGATGTTAATCTTTTTGTCCGGCATTTATAATTTCTCTCCTAACTCAAAGTTGAAGTGGAAACCATTATGGCCATCGATGCTAATCACATCCCCTCCGGTCATGCGAATTGTATTATGCACAATCCACATACCGAGACCGTGACCATTTTCTCTGGAAGATTCATGAACTTCAAGTATACGCATTGGATCATTAATATACTTTGGAGGCAAACCAACACCAGAATCTTCATAGACGATTTTTAACAAGCCCCCGACTTTATGGATGGATATATTAATTACAATTTGACTTGAAGCTTTATTCTGCTGCCATGAATTTAGAATCAAATTATCAAAAATCGCTGTAAAAATGTCCTCTGATGTTTCAAAGTAAACCGATTCATCAACATTTAGGTTGATCAACAAAGAGGCGTAGTCTCGCATCCAATTAGCCTTAATGTTCTCCATAATACTGCTAACAGAAAGGCTTCTAGGTGAAAACTTTTTCTTCTCAATTTCATCGAGCATTGTGTCCATAAAGGTAACGATTTTTTGATTGATCGCCTTGTTGCGGCTTAAAAGTTGAGGCACATTTTTATAACTATATTCTGTATATTCTTGCGAACACAGGTCTTCCCAAAAACCGTATTCCTTTAACGCCTCTACAATATATTGGTAGTTTACACTAACACTATTTCTGTCATTTTTTAACTCGTGAGCAATAGACGATGCTTTTAGCCCTGTGGTTGCCAAAACATTTAAAATTCTAACATCGTACCGGTATTTCTTTTCAGTGGATTCTTTCTCGTCCTGAAAGCTCTTCGATTCTGCTTTCACCGCAGAAATTTCTTGGGCCAACACTTTAGTCTCATTAGATGTTAAATGGATTTCTTTATTTCGTCCCCTAAGGATTTGATCAATCATGGGCGTAGTAGGAGATGGCTTAGGAGCATTCTTTTTGTCAATTGAGCGGATAATTGCTTGCCTGTATCGTTCAAAGGCAGCAATACCAATGGTGATTATTTTTACAAACAGCTTAAAATACTCATTTTCCTCCAACCCTTGTCTGTTAGCTAAATCTCGAAGCTGATAATTTTCTTTTTTATCAATTTCGACTTGGCCAGAAAGTTGGTTTGCACGAACCCGCCATGCTCCTGTAGGATGTGTTGCAGCGGCAGGAGATTTTCGAGAACGCTGGTTAAGACCCAACCAATCTTTTTCTCCATAAAATGAAGCTATACTAAATGCGTTTCTATATAAAACGACTCCCTCATCATATCTATCGGGGAGAGCAGAATAGTTATAGCAAAATCTTTCAACATCCTGTTTTGTAGGTGTTTTTAAAGAAAAATACAGTTCGGCCGAAAAATTTCCCAATTCTTTTAACATTGAATACAATTCGCCGTCTGAAGAATCTATTTCTGTATTCCCAGCAAGTTCTTCAAAAATAGATACATCGTTTGAAAAATATTGCAAATCGAGAGAATGACAGTAGTTTTTAGCTAAATTAGAAAATTCATCACTTTTTATTGTATAGTAAAGTTTTAATTCTGAAGCATCATAAAACAATCCTATCTGGGTTACAAAGTTTTTCCCTATCTGAGGCTTTTTGAAAATATAAGATACACCTTTCCCAAAATTAGGATAAATTTTAATCTGCATCCTATCATCATTGCAAGTAATGGACAAATAGTTAATTAAGTTCTTGATTGATTTTTCGGTCCATCTATCGCGCAATGCGGAAATTTCAATCCGTGTCCCTAGCGGCAGGTTTTCTTCATTGGTTAGGTCATCTAATATGCTTTCAGACCAGTCGGTGGTCCATTTTACAGGAATTTCGCCTTTCTTTGCGCTATAAACGATAACTGATGCACCAAGGCGGGCTAAGGCAAAACGGCCGACACCTTTGGAACCCGCCAATACACGGCCGTCATTATCTTCTGTGCCAGAAAGGCTATATCCTTTGTCACTTTTTCCAACATGCATCCAGTTCTCGCAAATCGTACTCTTGCTCATACCAATACCGTCATCAATAATGACAATGCTACAATCAGAAAAAGTGATGCTAACATTGTTTGCTTGAGCATCGTAAGCATTTTTAACAAGTTCAAGTATCGCAGATTCTTTATTGGTAAAGTTCTGGACACCCAAAAGTTCAGCTATTGTGCTATCTTCCACAATATATTTAAGTCGTTCCATAAAGAATCTCTCCATTCCTTGCACTCCTTTTTATTATACCATATAAGAAAATAATCGGCAATAATAGCCGAGAAAATTGGCGAATAATTGTGGCCATTTAAGTATAATTTTGCCCATCCGATACTTGTTGAAACCATCTATTCGATTTCATAGTTATGCAGATGCGAACGCAATTGTGGGCTATCCAATAAGTCACAAACATTCTGCAGGACAATATCGCATTCCTTTTCCTCCCGCTGTATCTTCCGAAGTTCCGCTTGCAAGGCAGTCTTGCGGGCAGAGAGTCCGTCCAGTTCCGCTTTCAGCTTTTCGGAGGAAGGAAGTTTGGTGAGCCCGGCCTTCTTGATCTCCCTGGCTGCTGCCTCGAACAAGATGATCTCACCTTCAAACCCTCGCAGGAATTTTTCCTTGTCCTTTGATACCTTGTAGCGGTCATAGGCAGGTTTCAGCTTGCGGTAGGTGTCGATTTGCTTTCCCAGGAGGGCAAGGTCGGCGATCCGCTGTTCCGTATCCCGCAGGCTTTCCCTGGTACGGATGAATGCGGCAGCAACGGCGTCGCACCGTTCCACCAATTCCTCATAGCTGCCGATGCCGTGTTCGGTGAGAAAGTTCATGGTGGCGGCCGCCCGTTTCAGATTCTCAATGGTCGCCCACCGCTGGTATCCGACGCTCTGCTGGGCTTGATGTTGTTCTGAATGTCAATGAGCAGGTTGACCTTCCCGCTGCGCTGTCGGGGCTGTCTGGATGGCCTGGGGCCTCCGGCGATGCGAGAGACAACTGCTTCTTCCGTATAATCGGCGCCCGGAGTTCTGAGCCGGGTGAACCGCTCCTGATCCGGCGCCCTGGCGGAGACATACTTTCCCCGCTTGATTTCATATCCTTCCCGCTGCAACCGGACAATTAAATCTTCCAAGCTGGAGGACACGGGGATCAGCCGGTCAGTGGCGGCTTTTAGCTTTGCCTTGTAGCTGATGCCGTTCTGTGTGGCCTGATGCTCAATGTAGCTCTTACCCTTATCCCGGCCGGGGACAATGACGGACAAGCCGTGTTCTTTGCACAGCCGGTCGCTGGCCCGGCGTATCTCGTGATAGCTGCGCTTGTTGGAATGGTAGCCTTCACAATGGACACCTACGTTCACAGCATGGACGAACACAAGCGGCGC
>ERZ772818.3507-NODE-3507-length-10643-cov-5.781828_pt1 | contig 10643 bp, 9 predicted proteins | sample MGYA00580837_ERZ772818 | MGnify/ENA primary metagenome ERZ772818 (study PRJEB29015, sample SAMEA2737671) | human gut metagenome | biome: human gut; feature: human-associated habitat; material: faeces | place: China | collected 2012 ...
GAACTCTGCTATCTATGCAAGTCTGCCGGAAGGTGTTGCCCGTCAGTTGACTTTGCCGCGGAGCAGTGCGCGATGTCACTACAGTATTGGATTTGTGGAAAGACATGGAAGGCTATGAAATTGATTACAATATGGCCCGTGTAATGCGTGTATACACAATGCATCGCTTGACAGACTTGTATGGGGATATTCCTTATTCAGAAGCCGGTCGTCCTCTTTTGTATTCTTATCCTAAATACGATACTCAGGAATCTATTTACAAGGATATGTTAAAAGAACTGGATGAAGCTCAGGCAAATCTGGGAAGCGGTACAGCCAAAATGAAGAGCCATGACATTTATTTTGCTGGTGATGCTGCTTCATGGAAACGTTTTGCAAACTCTTTGATGCTTCGTTTGGCAATGCGTTTGTCTAAGGTAGATCCGACAACTGCTCAGCAATACGTGGCAAAAGCTGTTGCAAATGGTTTGATTACAGATAATGCTCAGAATGTAAAACTTGAGCATCCGGGTGGAGTTACAACCAACGACTCATGCGAACCATATGCGAAAATCTTTGCACATGAGGATAAGGAATTCTTCTTGAGTGAACGCTTTGTTAACTTGTTGAAAGAAACCAATGACCCTCGTTTAGGTTTGATTGGTACAGTATGTGAAGATCCGTCTATTTCAATTCAGAACAGCGACTATCAGCTTGGAAATACAGATCCAGCTGTTCAGAAAGGTTTGCCAGGTGGATACAATATTCAGAAAGGTAGTGACTGGTTTATAGGTAAAGTAATTCCTGAATTCAATGATAATGAGTATCTGGCTTCTTATATCAGCAAGTATTCTGTTCCTAACAGATATACTTATTCGGATCCGACTTCGCCTACTTTCATTGTAACTTATGCACAGACTCAGTTATTGCTGGCCGAAGCTGCAGTAAGAGGTTGGGTTGACGGCGATGCTAAAACATATTATGAAACAGGTGTGCGTGCCGCAATGGAACAGTTCGCACAGTTCCCGAACGCAACTAAGGAATATGAAAAATACATTGATGCTGCCAAGATTAATGAATACCTTGCAAACAATCCGTTCGATGCAAGCAAAGCTCTGGAACAGATCAATACTCAGTATTGGATTAACTGTTTCTGCGATGAATATGAATCATTTGCAAACTGGCGTCGTTCAGGCTATCCTGAATTGAAGTCTGTATACGATCCAAGTAATCCATACAATCTGTGTTATACAGAAGGTGGTACTATTCCACGTCGTTTCGTATATCCGACTACTGAATCACAAGTAAACTCAGCTAATTATCAGGATGCAGTTTCAAGACTGTCAAAAGGAGATAAATTTGATTCTAGAGTTTGGTGGGATAAAGAGTGATATCAGAAACTTATAAAAACTAAAAAGCTGCCTTAATAGAGGCAGCTTTTTTTATATTCCTTCTTTCGAATAAATCAGCAGGTTATAGAAATCATAACTACCGGTAAGTTTTTATCGATTCATTATAGCGATAAACATAAATCACTATAATGATAAGGCTTTATCATTTAAATAATCAAGTTTTTTCTCACTAGTGAGAAATTTTGCTTTCACTGTCTTTTTAAGAAGAGTTGGCAAAATTACTTAGTAAATATACTGATAAAAACGTAAAATCCAGTTTTCTTCGGAATATTTTATATGGAAAAAATTAATACTCCCTGCGTAACGGATAATCTCCACGCAGTTGCTCGAACAGTTCAGGATGATTACGCAACTCTGTGCAATCCCTTCGGGGATCGTAAATTTGCAGTTGGCGTATATCTTCGTTACTGTCGAAAGGAGGATGTGGCAGTTCCGGTGGTAAGATGGTAAACTTCATTTCCTTCCCGAAATACTTGCAAAAAGCTTCCAGCGTCATGCGGGTAGCATTTGCCTTTCCGTCGGCCGAATAACCGGCAATGTGAGGTGTCCCGATAAAAATACGATTCAGCAAGTCTAACGCAATGCCCGGTTCGTGTTCCCATACATCGATTATAGCATCTTTAATAAGACCCTTATCCAAAGCTTCACGCAAAGCATTTTCGTCAATTACTTCTCCACGTGATGTGTTGATGATAAAGGGACTGCGCTGCAATGATGCAAAAAAGTTTTCGTCTGCCAGATGGAAAGTCGGAAAATCTCCCTGTCTCACCAGTGGCGTATGGAATGTAATCACATCGCAGTGCTGTGCCAGTGTCTGCAAGTCTGTAAATCCGCTTTCTCCCTGTGTTTCGCGGGGAGGGTCGTTCAGCAAGACTCTCATTCCTAATCTTTCAGCCAGTTGCTTGATGCGACTACCTACGTGTCCCACTCCTACGATACCGATGCAGGCATCTTTTAGCTTTAGTCCTTTTTCTTGTTGCAACAAGAGTAAAACTGAATGTAAATATTGCTCTACGGCTCCGGCATTGCATCCCGGACAATTGGACCAGGTGATACCAGCCTCTTTACAAAAAGCTGTATCTATATGGTCGAACCCAATAGTAGCCGTACCGATAAACTGAACTTTGCTTCCGGCCAGCAAGGCTCGATTGCATAAAGTACGGGTACGTGTAATCAGCGCATCGGCATCCCGTACGATGTCGGGTGTAAAAGCCTTTCCGGGAAGATATACCACTTCATCGGCCAGTTCGGCCAGCGCTTCGCGGATGTAAGGTATTTTGTTGTCTACAATTACTTTCATTTCTATTTTAATCCGTAATAATCGGCAGCAAAGTTACGAAAGTTCGTTTATAAAAGAGGATTAAGAAGGGATGGATTTTTGTTATATCGAAAAGAATGGCTAGTTTTGCATGTAAACTTAAAAAACATACTAAAAATCCCATAGCCAATGAAGTGTTTGCATATCATCACACCGGTAAAGGATTCAATCGATTCTACGCTTGAAACCGTAAAGGCCATTATGAACTCTGTCATTACGGTACCGTTCCGATATACGATTTACAACGATTTCAGTACAGAAGAAAATACACGCCGCCTGGAAGCTGCTTCGCGTGAACTGGGTTTCCGGCTGGTAAATCTGGCCGATATTACGGATCATCCGTCGCCCAACTACTTGTTGGTATTGCAGCAGGCCCAGGAGGAAGCTATTGCTGCCGAAGCAGGTTTGCTGATTGTGGAATCGGATGTAGTGGTGCGACCGGATACTTTGCAAGCTTTGTTTGACGGAGCACTGGCACGTCCCGACTGCGGAATAGCAGCTTCGGTAACAGTAGATGATAATGGGGTAATCAACTATCCCTATTTATTTGCTAAAGGCAAGGAAAACCGTATTTATCCGGAAAAGAAACACCTGAGTTTTTGCTGTTCGCTACTTTCATTGGCATTCTTGCGGAAATTTGACTTTCACAACCTCAACCCTGAGAAAAACTGGCATGATGTAACCATCTCTCATCAGTCGCTGAAAGAGGGATTTACCAACTATCTGTTTACTTCGCTGCCGGTGATTCACCGCCCGCACAGCAGTCGCCCCTGGAAACAGCTGAAGTATAAGAATCCTCTGAAATACTATTGGTTGAAGTTTACGAAAGGACTGGATAAAATTTGATATAGTAACCCTAATCGGATAAAGCCCATGCTAGATACAATTTTTCGTCACCGGACGTTGGTCGTCCATCCGCAGTTTAAAGATGCGGAGGCTTTCTTGGCATCCCTGCCAGAGCGTTTCTTACGGCAGGAAGGAACGGTTATCCATAAGGGTCGTAACGAGTTGCGCCGGATGTCGTATGGTGGAAGGGAATTTGTGGTCAAGTCTTTTCACCGCCCTAATATCATTAATCGTTTTGTATACGGGATATTTCGTCCCTCAAAGGCAAAACGTTCTTATAATAACGCTTTGCTGTATCAGCAGATAGGGGTAGGAACACCCTGTCCGGTAGGCTATCTCAATGTCCGTTCGGGAGGACTGTTTGACAGAAGTTATTTCGTTACACTGGCATCAGATTGTCCCTATACTTACGAGGCACTTTTCAAGCAGAAATTTGATTATGAAGATGATGTGTTGCGTGCCGTGGCACGTACTACAGCCATTCTGCACGAACACGGACTGGCTCATAAGGATTACGGGCGGGGCAATATCCTGTTTCGTAAAGAAGAAAGCGGAATCAAGATAGAAGTAGTAGACCTGAACCGCATGTACGTAGGAAAGCTGGACATAAAAAAAGGCTGCAAGAATTTTGAACGTTTACCGGCTACTCCACACATGCACCAGATTCTGGCTGAAGAATATGCTCGTCTGCGTGGGTTTGATGCTGCAGAATGCCTGCGTCTTATTACGGCTTATCGCAGTGTACAGCCCGGCAAGATAGATAATTTATATTGATGTATAAACAGGAAGAAAACATGAAAATCATAGCTGTAGTTGTTACGTATAACCGTTTGGAACTGCTGAAACGGAATGTAGACTGCCTCCGGCAGAATACTCCTCTGACGTCGATTGTAATTGTGAATAACGGCAGTACCGATGGCACAACGCAGTGGCTTGCCGCTCAGTCGGACCTGACAGTAATCAACCAGGAAAATGTAGGTGGTTCCGGTGGTTTCTATACCGGTATAGAATATGCTTATAAAGCAGGTGCAGACTGGATATGGTGCATGGACGATGATGTCTTCCCGAGAGCCGACTGTCTGCAACAACTGTTGCCTTATACCGAACAAAAAGATGTGGGTATATTAGCTCCTCGACGCTTGCAGGAAGGCCGGATTTTTACACATGATTTTCAGGAGTATAATCTTGTCAATCCTTTTGCTTCCATGTATCAAAAACGCTTGTCGAAGCAGGAAATAACGGGTCCGACGGAGATTAAGGGGACCGCTTTCGAAGGACCGCTGATACGCCGTGAAGTAGTCGAGGCAATCGGGTTGCCCAACAGGGAGTTGTTTATTTTCTGTGACGATACCGATTACTGTCTGCGTGCAGTATTGTCGGGATTCAGGATTCTCTATATTCCTCAGGCTTTAATGGATAAACAATTGTTTTTCTCGGAAGACAGTTGGAGTGAACGAAGCCGGAAAAAACGCTGGAAACGTTTCTATCAAGTGCGTAATTCGGCCTATCTGAATCATCATTATGGCGAAAACTGGGGAGTACGGTATTTGCGCGGACTGATTGGAGTATCCGGTTATTTAGTTGTAGCCTTTTTTACCTGTCCGTTTAGCCAGGCTTACGAATGGCGTGACTTGTCCAAGCTTTGGAAAGCCTATAAAGATGGGGTAAAGGAACGTTTGGGAAAAATGTAATAGAAACTATCAGATAGTTATATAAACAGCGAAACGGCTGCAGGAATGTGTTGAAAATCACGCTTGCAGCCGTTTCGCTGTTATTTCGGAGGCCTGGAGTTAAAGAGCCTGCATGTCATTCAGACGTTTGTAATAGCCACCTTTCTGGAGCAGTTCCTCGTGCTTGCCGTGTTCTACAATTTTGCCTTCGTACAACACGTAAATTTCGTTGGCATTCTTGATGGTGGACAAACGGTGGGCAATCGCAATGGTAGTACGTGTTTTCATCAGTCGTTCCAAAGCTTCCTGTACCAGTCGTTCGCTTTCCGTATCAAGAGCTGAAGTGGCTTCGTCCAGAATCAGGATAGCCGGATTTTTAAGGATAGCCCGTGCAATGGAAATACGCTGGCGCTGTCCGCCCGACAAGCGGCAACCACGGTCACCGATATTCGTATCGTATCCATTTTCTGATTCCATGATAAAATCGTGTGCATTGGCTATTTTCGCAGCTTCGATAACCTGTTCGCGGGTCGCATTCTCTACCCCAAAAGCAATATTGTTATAAAAACTGTCGTTGAAAAGAATGGCTTCCTGATTTACATAGCCTATCATGGAACGAAGGTCCTTGAGTGACAAGTCCTTGATGTTTACGCCGTCAATCAGGATTTCTCCAGAAGTTACATCGTGAAAACGCGGAACCAAGTCCACCAATGTAGATTTTCCGGAACCACTCTGACCTACCAGTGCAATGGTTTCTCCCTGTTTTACGTGCAGGTTAATATGGTCGAGTACTTGTGTCTGGCCATTGTAGCTGAATGTGATATCGTTGAAGTCTATACCTTTTTCCAGCTTATTGATAGGGGTAGGATGTTCTTTTTCCTGGATAGGATTGTCTGCCTTCAGAATCTTATCCACACGTTCCATTGAAGCCAATCCCTTGGGAATATTGTAGCTGGCTTTGGAAAATTCTTTCAGCGGATTAATCAGGCTGTAAAGGATAACCATATAGAAAATAAACGTAGAGGCATCGATAGACGAATTGTTTCCCAAAATGAGCGAGCCACCGAACCACAATACGATGACAATCAGTACTGTTCCCAGGAATTCACTCATAGGGTGTGCCATAGCCTGACGGGTAGCGACCCGGCTTGTCGCGTCGCGGTATTCGTTGCTGCATTTTACAAAGCGGCCAATCATCTTGTCTTCTGCTGTAAAAGCCTTGATAACACGTAGGCCACCTAGCGTTTCTTCCAATTGTGACATTGTTTCACTCCATTTGTTTTGAGCATCGAGTGACTGCCGTTTCAGTTTACGGCCAATCTTTCCCATAGCCCAACCCATTGACGGTAATACTAAAATGGTAAACAGTGTCAACTGCCAGCTGGTGACAATCAATGTGGCAAAATAGGATAAAATAAGAATCGGATTTTTCAGCAGCATATCCAGAGAGCTGGTAACAGAGTTCTCTATCTCTGTAACGTCACCACTCATGCGGGCAATGATGTCGCCTTTCCGTTCTTCAGAGAAGAATCCCAACGGCAAGTGCATCACTTTAGAGTATACCATGGTACGGATATCGCGTACAACACCCGTACGTAGCGGAATCATTACAGCAGACGAACCGAAGTAGCAAGCTGTTTTCAATAATGTCATACCAGCCAGGAAAAGTCCGAGCCAGAGCAAAGTTGTTGCCGGTCCGAATATCTCAATCAGTCGGGATACGTAATAATAGAAATTGTTGACAGCTGCATCCTTGAAGCTGGTGCTTCCCCATTCTATGAAGGTATATACTTTGTCAGAGTCTCCCGTTTTAAACAGGATGTTAAGTATCGGGATAAGTAGCGAGAACGAAAATACATTGAAAACAGCCGAGAGGACATTCAGCACAATAGCCCATCCCAGATATTTTTTGTAGGGCGACACAAAACGCCGCATCAGTTGGAAGAATTCTTTCATGGATAATAAATGGATGAATAAATAATGTCAGAGACAAATATAGCGTAAAATCTGCGCACGGGCGTTATGAATTAAAGGTTTTTTTGTAGTTTTGTCGTAATGAGCATTTATAAACGTATCATCTTATGAATATTATCTATTATATTGTCTTTTTCTTCTGGTATCTGCTGTCGCTGTTGCCTTTACGTTTATTGTACGTTTTGTCGGATCTGTTGTTTTATCCCTGCTTTTATCTTATCCGTTACCGGCGTAAGGTGGTCCACCAAAACCTGAAGGAAGTGTTTTATGGAGAGACGGAGGAAGAATTGCTTCATACGGAGAAACAGTTCTATCATTTCTTTTGTGACTATATTGTGGAAACCATCAAACTTTTTTCTATATCCAAAAAAGAAATGATGCGGCGGATGACTTTTGGCGGTGTAGAGGAAATGCGGCAGGCCATGCAGCGGGAAAATAAGAAAATGTGCTTTATTTATTTGGGTCACTACTGCAACTGGGAGTATGTAGCTTCACTGAGTTATTGGCTGGAAGATATGCATTGTGGGCAGATTTACCATCCTATTTACAATAAATCCTTCAATCAACTGTTTTTGCGGCTGCGGGGACAGTTTGGCGGTGAATCCATTGCTATGAAGGAAACATTGCGACGGCTGATACAGCTCCGTAAGGGAGATAAGCCCGTGGCTGTGGGTTTTATAGCCGACCAGTCGCCCAAATGGGAAAGTATGCATCACTGGACCTGGTTTCTTAACCATGATACTTCGTTCTTTATCGGGACGGAACGCATCGGCAAGCAGTTGGATGCAGCGATTTATTATCTGGAACTGAAGCGGGTGAAGCGTGGATATTATCACGGTGAGCTGAAATGCTTGAGCTTGCACCCCAATGAAATACCTGATTATGAACTGACGGACCGTTATGCTGCCTGTCTGGAAGAGCAGATACGTGAGGAACCGGCCTACTGGCTGTGGTCGCATAAGCGTTGGAAACGCACCAAGGAAGAGTGGTTGAGGAGACAGCAGGAAGAAGGTAATTCGGCTTGCTAAATACATACTGACAAAAAAATATCGACTTATGAATAAATACGATTATCTGATAGTAGGCGCAGGACTGTTTGGCGCGGTTTTTGCGCATGAAGCTTGTAAGGCAGGCAAGAAATGTCTGGTTATAGACCGTAGAAACCATATTGGAGGCAATATTTATTGTTCGAAGATAGAAGATATAAACGTACATCAGTATGGAGCGCATATTTTTCATACTAGCAACAGGCAAGTTTGGGACTATGTGAACGCACAGGTAGAATTCAACCGTTTTACTAATTCACCGTTGGCTTATTACAAAGGACAGCTTTATTCGCTTCCGTTCAATATGCATACTTTTTATCAGCTGTGGGGAGTAAGGACACCCGATGAGGCCCGGCAAAAAATAGAAGAACAGCGGGCTGAATATAGAGATATAGAAGAGCCTGCAAATTTGGAGGAACAGGCTTTGAAGCTTTGTGGTAAGGATATATATTTAAAACTGATAAAAGGATATACTGAAAAGCAATGGAATCGTTCGGCTCGTGAGTTGCCCGCTTTTATCATACGTCGGGTTCCTTTCCGCTTTGTGTATGATAATAATTATTTTAATGACTCTTATCAGGGTATCCCAAAGGGAGGGTACAATGTTTTGATTGAAAGATTACTGGAAGGTGTGGAAGTACGGTTGAATACTAACTTTTTTGAATGTCGCAGCGAATTGGAAGCGATGGCTGACAAGGTACTTTTCACTGGTTGTATTGATGAATACTTCGATTATAAATACGGCCGGTTGGAATACCGTAGTTTGCGTTTTGAACATCGGATACTTGATACACCGGACTTTCAGGGAAATGCTGTGATAAACTATACAGAACGTGAAATCCCTTATACTCGTGTGATAGAGCACAAACATTTTGAGTTTGGAACACAACCTAAGACCGTGGTGACATATGAGTACCCGGATAATTATGAATCGGGGAAAGAACCTTATTATCCGGTGAATGACGAGCGAAATATGGAACTGCTAAAAAAATATATGGATGAAGCCCGTCTGTTGCATAATGTGTACTTTGGCGGCAGACTAGGGTCGTATCGCTATGCTGACATGGATGATACGGTAGAGGCGGCTTTGTCGTTATGGAGGAGTATTGAATAAAAAACTGTTTGTAGATAAAAAAGTAGAAGCTTCTGGCTTCTACTTTTTTTGTTCTATGTATTCTATTTGAGGATTAAACGTGAGTCCGTCCTTACATCCTCTTTTAACGGCATCTAAGAAGGCTTTTTTGTCGCCATCGGTGCGTTTGTTCAGTTTATGTTTATAGACCCTGTATTTATTGAGGATAGCCAGATAGAAGAAAATCCGGTTGGAAGTTGATTTTCGTTTAAGGTATGAGGTGTTTCGTGCCTGATAATAAAACCGGGTTGCCATGGAAGCTGGTGCCTTGTCGATGGACGGAAAATAATTGACTGCTGTTTTATGCAGGACAATACTATGATCTGTATAGTAGCAAGGGTAGCCGCTCTTTGAGATGCGTTCGGTATATTCGATATCATCACACCAAATGAAAAATTCTTTTATAGGTAATCCTAGTCGGTAGACGGCTGTTGAGTTGATGAGCACAGAAACAAAAGAGCAGGTACGGCAAGGATGTACAGCAGGTATACGCTGTTTATTCTTTAGTATCTCATTATTGAACAGATTGGGGCGGTTCATGATATGCTCTTCACCATTGGTCCAGTTTACCCGGCTACATACAAAACCTGTATTTGGATGCTCGGCAGCGACTTTTATCAGTTCTTCTAAGGCGGTAGGAGTAGGGATAGTATCGTCATCCATCAACCAGGTAAAGTCGCATCCTTCCATTACGGCTGATTTTAATCCTAATGAAAAGCCTCCAGCGCCGCCAATGTTTTTTTCTGTCCGGATTACTTGGATGTTTTCTTCGTTTTCGAACTGTTTCAGAAAATCACCGGTTCCGTCAGTCGAACAATTGTCTACGATGATAGTCTGATTTATCGGAAATGTTTGTTGTTTCACAGCTTCCAAACATTCTTTTAGAAGGCTCAAGCGATTGTAAGTCACTATTACGCAGTTAACTTTCATGATGCAGGCAAAATCTTTTTTAATTTCTGAAAATATTCTATGTTGACAGCAAAGATAATGTATTTCTTTGGTGAAAGAGCTAATGCTATCTTTCTTTTTTACGTTTGGTCAAGTCGTAAACAAAGCGTAACTTTGCCCGAAAATAAAAGAAGAAAATGCAAATGAAGACCTTCAACACCTGTACGTTGTCCAATGGCCTGCGTATTATCCATGCCGGCAGTCCTACCCCCGTAGCCTATTGTGGTTTTGCCATTGATGCCGGTACGCGGGATGAATTCCCGGACGCTTCCGGAGAGTCTGTTTGGCAGAGGAGAATTCTACATCCTGCGAGCAAGA
>ERZ772818.3509-NODE-3509-length-10639-cov-2.891629_pt1 | contig 10639 bp, 10 predicted proteins | sample MGYA00580837_ERZ772818 | MGnify/ENA primary metagenome ERZ772818 (study PRJEB29015, sample SAMEA2737671) | human gut metagenome | biome: human gut; feature: human-associated habitat; material: faeces | place: China | collected 2012 ...
AACACCGGCAATGATTTCTATGTTGGCTTTTGGCGCTACTTTGACCGCAATACCGTATCGCAGGCGGTGATGCAAAAAAATGTGCAGAGCTGATGCAGTCTCTTACTGCAGGCGGCGAGTATACCATCACAGAAGACATGAAGGCACAGCTTGCAGACTTCTATGGCAATTACTGTACAGAAGACGAAACAGCAAAAACAATCGCAGAAATCTTCAAAGACAGTCATTATGTGATAGATACTCATACTGCAGTTGCAGCAGGTGTTTATGACAAATATGTAAAAGATACCAATGATACCACACCAACTGTCATTGCATCCACAGCAAGCCCATATAAATTTACAAGAAGTGTAATGGAAGCACTTGGAGCAGATACAGACGGTAAGGATGATTTTGCACTGGCTGATGAACTGAGTGCGCTTTCCGGAGTGAAACTTCCACAGGCAGTTGAGACGATCCGCACAGCACCGGTGCTTCATAACCGGGTGGTAGATGCGCCGGATATGCCAAAGGCAGTAAAAGATATCCTTGGAATCCGATAATCTCCATATTATAAAAAATATAATTAATTCTACATTTTATGTTGAAAAAGAACATATACTGGAGTATAATAAGAATCAGTTAAAAACAGTGAATATCCTGAAATGTACGAGGCCCCTTCTTTTTTTGAACCTACATCGACTTTAACGGGAACCCAACATCGCAGGCCGGATGTCAGGCCGTCATTATGCAGCGGAAGGCAGAAGGTCTGTTGAGGATACCCACCTAGCTGCGGCTAGGCGTCAATGGGAAGGGAACGGCATTTCGGGAACTGTAAAAATGAGCCGTAGAGAGGCTCTTTTTTATTATCTTTTGGATTTAATATTATTTTATGATACGGGAGGTTGGAAACAATGAGTGTTTCTGAAAGAAAGTTCGGTGTATTACAGACTGGGGAAACAGTAAAAATTTTTCATCTGGAAAACAAATCCGGGGCATATGCGGAAGTGACAGATTTTGGAGCAATCCTGGTTAAGGTCTGCGTACCTGATAAAGATGGTACTTTAACAGACGTAGTACTTGGATATGATGATCTGGCATCTTATGAAGTAAATGGATGCTTTTTCGGTTCAACCATCGGCAGAAACGGAAACCGCATCGGCGGTGCGAAATTCTCTGTCAATGGCAAAGAAGTAGTTCTTGCTCAGAATGAGAATGACAATAATCTTCACAGCGGTCCTGACGGATTTGAAAAAAAGCTCTGGAAAGTGGCTGAGATTTCCGATGATAAAAACAGTGTTATATTTAACCGTATAAGTCCGGATGGCGAGAATGGTTTCCCGGGAGAATTTGATGTGTCTGTAAAATATGAGTTTACGGAAGACAACGAATTGAAGATCCATTATCAGGGAATCTGCGATGAGCCGACAGTTGCCAATATGACAAATCATTCTTATTTCAATCTGAATGGTGAGGGAAGCGGAACCGCCATGGATCAGTATCTTACAATCCATGCAAAATATTATACACCTGTAGCCGACAGTCATTCCATTCCTACAGGAGTGTATGAGGAAGTTGCAGGGACTCCCATGGATTTCAGAACTGCCAAACAGATCGGGCAGGATATTGAAGCAGAATTTGACCAGTTGAAATTCACAGGCGGATATGACCACAATTATGTGACAGACAACTATGCAAAAGGAAACAGAAGACTGATCGCAACCGCATACAGTGATAAAACCGGAATTGCCATGGATGTCACTTCCGACTGTCCATGTGTACAGTTTTACGCAGCAAATTTTGTCGAAAATGAACATGGTAAAAATGGTCATACTTACAATAAGCGGGATGCTTTCTGTCTGGAAACGCAGGTTGAACCGAATGCGGTCAATGTTGAAGATTTCCACTCCCCGATTCTTAATGCAGGTGAACAGTATGATTCTGTGACTGCTTATCATTTCTACATCAGAAAGTAAAAATCTGACCATAAAACTAATTACATATTGATCCGGTTTTTTTCATATCTACAGCGTTCCAGCATGAAAAGAACCGGATTTTATTATCCATAATTCATGTTTGTCATAACGGCAGTTTCATGGTATGATAGTAAACAGAGATATTCGAAACAGTTATCTTTATAATTACAGCAATCACCATAAATGCATTATCTAAAATGACTGCTGTAAAATAACAGAATGGAGACATATATGAAAAAGAAAAATAAAACCCGGTCTGTTACAGGGCTTTTATTCGGGTTTATGGAACGTGTATCCGGAGATCACGTAGGAGCTTATGCGACACAGGCAGCGTATTTTCTGATCATGTCTTTTATTCCCTGTATTCTGTTTCTGACTACACTGGTACGGTATACACCTCTGACCTATAATGTAGTCAGGGATGCGATCGTTGCTTTTATTCCGGAGAATCTGCAGAGTTTTGTTCTGGGGATCGTGGTAGATGTATACAAAAGAAGTACTGCAATTGTCCCTTTGTCAGCAATTGTGGCACTGTGGTCTGCCGGAAAAGGAATGCAGTCTATCATCAATGGATTAAATACCATTTATCACGTAAAAGAAACCCGTAACTGGCTGTTAACCAGAATTTATGCAGTATTCTATACTTTATCACTGGTGATTGCGGTAATCGTGTCTCTGCTTATGCTTGTACTCGGAAACGAAATACAGAAAGTTGTATCAAAATATATTCCTTTTCTTGGAAAAGTTCTGGGAAAAATACTGGGGGCAAGAGCACTGTTGGTATTTGGTGTGTTGTTTCTGGTTTTTCTTATGTTGTATAAGGTTCTTCCGAACAGAAAAGCCACATTCAAAAGCCAGATTCCCGGAGCCTTGATCATAGCAGTTGCATGGTCGATATTTTCATACGGATTCTCTTTTTATTTTGAGATTTTTCCGGGGTTCAGTAATATGTACGGAAACCTTGCGACGATCATCATGGTCATGGTATGGTTGTATATCTGTATGAATCTTCTGTTATACGGTGCAGAGATCAATGCTTATTTTGAAAAAGAATTCCGGATTGCACATAAATCGGTACAGGAACTGCTGGCACATGAAAAAGAAAAAAAGCAGCAGGAAAATGAATGAATTTTGGCTACGTTGTGAACATGACAGTCAGGGGGCTTTTTATTGTAAAGCCTTTCTGAGTGTGCTATAATAAACCATAATTTTGGAGAAACAAAAAGGAATCAGTTCTATGATCGTTGTATATTTGATATTTTTGGCTGTCATTCAGGCTGTGACGGAATTTCTTCCTGTCAGCAGCCTGGGACATTTATGCATATTGGAACAATATATGGGAATCGGCCACGAAACCGGATTGCTGTCAGAAACGATGCTCCATCTTGGAAGTGCGGCAGCAATTATATTTTTGTTCCGCAAAGATTTAAAGAAAATCGGGCTGGGACTTCTGGGGATGTTTATGGATATGATCGGTAATCTGAATCTATATATCCATAACAAGAAGACAGGGGAAAGTTTGGGCTATGCCAGAATAGTCACCGGAACATATCGGAAAACAGGTGCACTTCTTGTGATTTCCATGATCCCAACAGCACTTCTGGGACTTACGGGAAAACGGCTGGCTCTTCTGGCCGCGGACTCTCAGATTGTTCCGGGAATCGGATTTTTACTTACAGGCGTATTTCTTCTGGTAACAGATCTGAATAAATCAGGTGGAAAAAAGGGACCGAGAGAGGCTTCTTATGACAGCGCCATGTGGATTGGAATTTGTCAGGGGCTTGCTGTCTTTCCGGGGATTTCCAGAATGGGATTTACGTTATGTGCTGCACTGTTATGCGGATATAACCGCAAATTTGCGGTTCGTTTTTCTGTTTTTATGAGTCTGCCTGCTATCATAGGTGCTTTTTTTACGGAAATCGGAAATTTTGGTGCTTCTGAAATGACGGCAGGACTTGGGTTTACCTATGTATTTGCAATGATCATCGCCGGTTTTGCGGGATGTCTTGTTATCCGAAATACAATAGCCATGACTCAGAATGTAAAATTACGCTATTTTGCATACTATTCATTTATAGTCGGTATTATTACACTGGCATTAAATTTTGCCCTGTAAAGGGAAGATATTTACGAGAAGATCAAGGAGGGGAGCCTTAGAATGGCAGCATCAAAGAGTAAGAATACCGGGCATTCGGGAAGAAATACAAAAAAGAAGACAGCAATGGAACAGGAAGTCGGCAGATTTCAGACAGAAATCATATTATTTGTGATTTTGGCCGCATGTGTAATCCTGATGGCAAGCAATTTTGGAGCAGGTGGTTTTGTGGGAGATGCGATCAGTAATTTCTGTTTCGGACTGATGGGACTGATGGCATATCTGTTTCCAATCGTATTTTTCCTTGAATCAGCATTTATTCTGATCAATAAAACAAACCGGCTGGCATATAAGAAACTTGCAGCGGCGTTTGTGATGTTTCTGTTTCTGTGTGGGGCAGCGCAGCTTCTCACAGACGGATATATGCAGAGTACAACTTTGCTGGATTATTATGCTTTAAGCGCAGATTATAAAACAGGCGGTGGTCTGATCGGAGGAGCGATCTGTATTTCTGTCACATCTGCTTTTGGAACTATCGGCGGATATGTGATCATTATACTGGCATTTGTTGTATGTATGATCATTATCACACAGCGCTCTCTGCTCGATTTTGTAACGCGGCTGGTTATAAAGGTGTGTGATTTTGTAAAAGACAGACATATGCGCTATATGCAGGGGCAGCCTGAACGTGAGCGATATAGAGAAGAACGTGCCAGAGAACGTCAGCTTATAAGAGAACAGCGGCGTGAAGAAAGAGTCCGCAGACTGGAGGAAGAAATTGGCGATGATGAATTTTCAGATGATGACTTTCTCATGGATCCTTCGGAAGCAAAAAAAATGAAAAAAGGCGGCTTTCTGGAAGGAACCAAGCTGACAGGCTATTCTGAACAGAAGCCAAAGAAAAAGGGGAAACTTCTGAAAAAAGCAGCAGATACAGATAAAGCAGCAGCAGAAACAGCCGAAGCTGCGGAGGATACCGAGAATACAGGGATTAAATCCTCTGATGATGCGGATAATAAACCATACATCGATGCTCCGATGAATTTTGAGATTCACAGAGCGGATACATCCCCGGATACATACGAGGCAGATAATGAATCACAACAGCAGGAAGACCTTCCATTTGAAGATGCTGTCACTGACCGGAAGAAATCTGTGGTTTCAGAACCGGAGGAAGATCTGCCCCCTTTTCAGGATGAGAAGGCAGTGCGGCCGCCTTCGAAAAACCCCAAATCTTCTGAAAAGGAGATACAGAGCGGAATTGTAAACATTCAGCATGAGATCACCCGACAGGAAGCAGCCGTAAAAAAAGAATATAAATTTCCAGCCTTAAATCTGCTGAAGAAAGGAAGCAGCAAAGCTCAGGGGGATTCTGATGCCTATCTGCGTAAGACTGCAAAAAAACTCCAGGAAGTACTTCACAATTTCGGCGTGAACGTGACTGTCACTAATGTGAGCTGCGGACCAACAGTTACCCGTTATGAACTTCAGCCCGAGATGGGAGTGAAGGTCAGCAAAATTGTAGGTCTTGCAGATGACATCAAACTGAATCTTGCCACTCCTGACATCCGTATTGAAGCACCGATCCCCGGCAAAGCAGCAGTGGGCATTGAGGTTCCCAATAAAGAGAACAGTACGGTTATGCTCAGAGATCTGCTCCAGTCAGAAGAATTTCAGAAGGCAAAATCCAAACTTTCTTTTGCAGTAGGAAAGGATATTGCAGGTAAGACTGTAGTTGCGGATATTGCCAAAATGCCACATCTTCTCATCGCAGGTGCAACTGGTTCAGGTAAATCAGTATGTATCAATACACTTATCATCAGTATCCTGTACAAGGCAAAGCCGGATGAAGTAAAGCTTATCATGATCGATCCTAAAGTAGTAGAGCTCAGTGTGTATAACGGAATTCCACATTTGTTTATTCCGGTTGTGACAGATCCGAAGAAAGCAGCAGGCGCATTAAACTGGGCAGTACAGGAGATGACAAACCGTTACAATACATTTGCGGAGTACGGTGTCCGTAATCTGGATGAATATAATAGAAAAGCAGAGCAGATCAAGGCGGCAGGAGCTGAAGAAGAACCTGTGAAAATGCCGCAGATCGTGATCATCGTGGATGAGCTTGCAGACCTTATGATGGTTGCGCCCGGAGAGGTGGAGGATGCTATCTGTCGCCTGGCCCAGCTTGCACGTGCGGCAGGTATCCATCTGATCATTGCCACACAGAGGCCGTCTGTAAATGTTATCACCGGTCTGATCAAGGCGAATATGCCTTCCAGAATTGCTTTCTCTGTATCTTCCGGTGTGGATTCCAGGACAATTCTGGATATGAACGGAGCAGAGAAACTTCTTGGAAAAGGTGATATGCTCTTTTATCCTCAGGGATATCAGAAGCCTGCAAGACTTCAGGGTGCATTTGTATCTGATGATGAGGTAAGTGCTGTGGTTGAATTTCTTGCAGATAAAAATCCGGGTGTCCAGTATAACCAACAGATCGAGCAGCAGGTAAATTCTCCTGTAACAACAGGTATGTCCGGAGATGAAAGGGACATCCATTTTGAAGAAGCAGGTAAGTTTATCATAGAGAAAGAGAAAGCTTCTATTGGTATGCTGCAGAGAATGTTTAAGATTGGTTTCAACAGAGCGGCAAGAATCATGGATCAGCTCTGCGACGCAGGTGTGGTGGGACCGGAAGAGGGAACAAAACCGAGAAAAGTTCTTATGTCTATGGAGGAGTTTCAGAATTATCTGGAAAATCAGTAAGTGAGGACTGTCTATGAAATGTCCTAAATGTCATAAAGAGGTGGAAAAAGGCTCTCTGTACTGCCCCTACTGCCTTGCGGAGATACCCTGGGTAAGAGAATTCAGCACAGTGGAAACTCTGATGAAAAAGGAGCAGCAGAACCGCCCATCCGAAAAAAAACAGAAAACAAAAATTATAAAATATTTCAAGCATCCAAAAAGAAGAAAGCTGAAATTCAGCAGAAAACAGCTTCTATGTCTGCTTCTGTGTGCGGCGACACTGCTGGGGTTCTTTTGTTATCGGCAGTTAAATACTTTTTCTGCCTTATATTCCAGGGCAAAAAAACAATATGCACAGCAAAACTATGAAGAAGCACAGCGGATTGCAGAAAATGCTCTGGATAAAAATCCCAAAAATGAAGCCGCCAATCTTCTTCTGGCCAAAAGTATGGAGAAATCAGGCGATAAACGATCTGCACTTCTTGTTTTACGCCCGTTTATCCAGAACAAAACTGCGGGAACAGGAATATATAAAGAGTATGTGAAGCTTCTTACACAGGAGGGAAAGATCAACGAAGTCAGGCTGATCCTGAAATCTGCTGACAGGGATGTGCAGAATGCCTGTGCAGAATATATCTGTGAAACACCTGTATCAAATCTGGCACCCGGAACCTACACTACGACGCAGACTCTGGAACTGAAGGGTAACTGTCAAAAGATTTATTACACATTAGATGGAAGCACACCTACCAGAAAGAGTAAAGTATATACAGAACCTATTATTCTGAGAGAAGGCACAACCGAAATAAAAGCCTTTGGTGTAAATGATAAAAATATCGAAAGTGATGTGATCAGCAGAAAGTATGTGATTGTTTTAAATGCACCGAAAGCCCCTAAAGTAACACCTAAATCAGGGGATTACAATAAAAAAACAGAGATTAAGATCACTGTTCCGGATGGATGTAAAGCATATTATGCATTTGATTCTGAACCGGATCTTAACAGTACTGTTTATGAACAGCCAATCTCCATGCCTGTGGGTTACCATAGGCTGAATGTTATTCTTGTTGCAGCAAATGGCAAGACCAGTAAAATGACTGCTATGGAATATTATCTGCAGTACTAAAAATACTGTGATTTTATCGCTGATTTTATTAAAATAGAAGGAAGAAGATCATGGAAATCCGTATTGTTACAGTTGGAAAGATCAAAGAAAAATATCTGTGTGACGGAATCGCAGAATATGCCAAACGGCTGAGCAGATACTGCAGGCTGACCTTCTGTCAGGTAGCAGATGAAAAAACACCGGACAAAGCGTCAGAAGCACTGAACACACAGATTAAAAATACAGAAGGCGAACGTCTGATGAAACATATACGCGAACAGGATTATGTTATCGCACTGGCAATTGACGGAAAAATGCTGGATTCTGTAGAATTTTCTCAAAAAATTGAGAAACTCGGAGTTTCCGGTATCAGTTCCATTGCATTTGTGATCGGAGGTTCATTAGGACTGAGTGAGAGTGTTCTGAAACGCGCAGATTATAAGCTAAGCTTTTCCAGAATGACTTTTCCGCATCAGCTGATGCAGATGATCCTTCTGGAACAGATATACAGAAGCTACCGCATTATGAATCACGAACCCTATCATAAATAAACGAATGTACCAACAAGTTCAAAAGAAAGAAGCAAACTATGAACACAGAAAAATTTGAAGAATTTATTTCACAGTACCCGATTTTTGAATACCGCATACTGGACACAAAAGATATTACAATTCAGGAACGCGTGCGCACAATCTGCAGAGAAGAATGCGAACGTTATGATTCTACCTGGGCCTGTCCCCCCGCAGTAGGAACCCTGCAGGAATGTGAAAAAAAAATAAAAAGTTATCCTCAGGCTGTTTTCTTTTCCAGTGTAGCAGAAGTTTCGGATATCATGAACATGGAAGAAATGCTTTCTACAAGACGGGCACACGAGGACCTGACTACAGAGGTGGGAAAATATCTGAATAGAGAAGGGTATGAAACTTATATCCTGTCTACAGAATCCTGTGATATCTGTGAAAAATGTGCCTATAAAGAGGGAAAGCCATGCAGATATCCTGACCGGATGCATCCATGTCTGGAAAGTCATGGCGTAGTAGTAAATGAGATTGTAGAGCGTGAATCTATGGAATATAATCTGGGTGGAAATACAATTCTGTGGTTTTCTATGGTTTTGTTTCGATGATTGCTGCTGAAACATGTTTTAAAGAAAGTTCTTCCGGCATAGACTGATAGTAAAAGCCGGGGAGCTTTTTTTATGAAAAAAGCAGGACAATGGAAAAGCCGGATGGTGCTGGCATTAGAACTTCCGCCTGATCTGGCATATAATGAAACAATCGTCACACTGACCGGTCAGACGGAAGCTGTTATCGAAAATTATAAATCTGTTTTTAAATATACACCTTCTGAAATTGTGATACAGTCTTTTTGCGGAAAAGTGACCATATCCGGAAAAAATCTTGAAATCCGCTGGTATAATTCCAGTGCAATGAAAGTGACAGGAAGGATTTATGATATAAAAGCGGGTGACAGCGAATGTTGAAATTTTTGAAATTAATATATGGTTATGTGATCATCCTTGTAAGAGGAGAAAATCTGGAACGCTTTCTGAATCTCTGCAAAAGCAGAAGAATTTATATGGAAAAGATCCGGTACAGAGAGGACGGCCAGCTTATGGCACAAATGCAGGCCGCAGATTTCTTTCGCCTGAGACCTCTCCGGAATAAAACAGGTGTACATATTCAGATCATACAGAGACGGGGAATGCCCTTCTTTTTTTTAAGGAATAAAAAAAGAAAGGCTTTTTTTGCAGGCATGATTCTGGGAGGTATCCTGATATTTTTTCTGACAGGGAGAATCTGGAATATCCATATTGAAGGAAATGTCAGAAACAGTACCGGAGAAATCCTCGATTTTCTGGATAAGCAGGATATACACCATGGGATGTCCCAAAAAAAGATAAACTGTTCAGAAGTTGCAGCAGCTGTACGGAAAAAATTTCCGGAGATTACCTGGGTATCTGCCAGAATAGAAGGAACCCGTCTGATTCTTAATATCCAGGAAGGAATTATCCAAAAAGAGATCAACAGTAATACCTCACCCTGTAATCTGATTGCAGACAAGGACGGAGTGATCACAGATATGATCGTCCGAAGGGGCATACCGGTAAAAAAGCCCGGGGATTCCTGTAAAAAAGGGGAACTTCTGGTGTCCGGGGAACTTCATATCATGAATGACAGTCAGGAAGTCCTGCGAAAGGAATACGTTCATGCAGATGCGGATATTTTTATTTCCAGACAAATTTCCTATTATAAGGAATTTCCATTAAAATATCGTACAGAAATCCCTGCCGGCAAAAAGAAAAAAGAAATGTACTTCCGGTTTGGGCACTGGTATCTGGGATTGTATCCGACATTACATACAGGTCAGAAACGTATCACAGAGGAAATTCCTCTGCGGATCACAGAAAATTTTATACTTCCTGTATGGATCGGATGGACCGAAACCACTGATTATACAGTAAAAGAAGAAACCTATACCAGGAAAGAAGCCGAGAAGGAAGCTGTGCGAAGATTTCATCAATATGAAAAGAAGCTGCTTCAAAATGGCATTAAGATCAGTGAAAATCATATTACTACCAGGCTGACAGAATCTCTGTGCATTACCGGAGGAACCCTGCTTATCATCGAACAGACAGGCGAAAAAAGCCGGATAACATAAAATTCCATAAAAATTTGTATTTAAAAAGTTGCAGGGAGGTGTTACAATGGATGCATCTGGTTTTAACCGGACTTTGATTAT
>ERZ772818.3536-NODE-3536-length-10583-cov-3.067344_pt1 | contig 10583 bp, 10 predicted proteins | sample MGYA00580837_ERZ772818 | MGnify/ENA primary metagenome ERZ772818 (study PRJEB29015, sample SAMEA2737671) | human gut metagenome | biome: human gut; feature: human-associated habitat; material: faeces | place: China | collected 2012 ...
TTAGGAGGCGGTGCAGGCGTCTTAATTGGGAAAAAACTCGGTGAAGCAGATCTAAAAGGTGCAAATCGAATTTTGGGCTCAGTGTTAAGTGCAGGCTTGATAACAGGTGCCGGCTGTTTTGAAGTTCTGTTTTGCGATCGGAATCCGTTTTTCATATTTTTCAATCGTCGTAATATGGCAATTCTCCGGCATGTATTCGCTCATAAAAAGAGCGGAATAACCAACGGCCGTCCCTACCTCAAGGATAGAAGACGGCCGTCTGAGAGTCAATAGAAAACGCAGCAGACTTCCCATCTCCATCCGGATAATCGGCACGTTATCCTGCAGCGCACTGCTGCGAATCTCGTCCAGCCATGCAGGTTCTCCGGGGTCCAGAGAATTGATAAACGTTCGCATTCTCTCTTCTACAATCATTTATCGTCTCCGCCTGCGCCCATCACATCCATCATTTCATCCGGCGTCATCGCAGTGGAAAGCACATAATCGCCCGCCACAAAGCCGTCCTCTGAATAGTTGGATAAGCGCTCCTGAATATAAAACAGTCTCTCTTCCCGGACCAGGCCCTTTTCGTAGAGCTGCTTCGCAATCCCTTTAAAATCCATTCCGTCCGTAATTGTTACGTTTATTTCGGTTCCGGGTTCCTCCGAAATTGCGGGCTCCCCGTAAATCCGCACACCGTACTGATACGCGGAAACTGCGAAATAGTAGATCAGCATCACAGCGACAATGATCAGAACCACATTAAAAATCGTTCCGACCGCGCCGCCTGCAATATTTTTTGCCACAGAGTTTTTTTTCGACTGATGCTTTGCTTTTTTCTTATTACTCAAAGTTCACTGCCTCCACGATTTTTCCGTTGATCTCCTGAATCATCCTGCAAAAATCCAGCTCTGCGTTCAGGAATTCGTCCACCAGCGGATTTTTGCGGAACTCCTCCAGACGCCTCGAAAATTCATCCGTCCTGTCAAAAAGCTCATCCGCCTGAGCCGAATTCTGCAGTTCAAAATTTTCCTGCCGGAACCGATCGATCTGGGCTTTTAATTCCGGTTGCTCCTTCATGATTTGTTTCTGTCTGTCATATTCCCTGTATTCTTCAGAAGCGATTACCGCGGCAATCAGTTCCTCCAAAGCTGTCTCAACTCTGCTCATGTTTCCCCTTACTTTACACTTCCATAATGATCGGTAAAATCATCGGGCGTCTCTTCGTCTTTTTCCAGATAAAGTCGCCTAAATTATCCTTGATCGCGGTCTTGATTCTGCCCCAGTCGGTACAGCCTCTGCTCACGCAGCCCTCCATAACGTTTTCCATCAGGTCCCGTGCCTCGTCCATCAGTGCATCGGATTCTTTGACGTAAACGAAGCCTCTGGATACGAGATCCGGGCCGCTTGCGATCTGTCCGCTGATGCTGTCCAATGCAACAACAACAATCATGATACCATCCTCTGCCAGATGCTGTCTGTCCCGCAGCACAACGTTTCCGACATCGCCGATACCAAGCCCATCTACCAGAATTGCGCCAGCCGCAACCTGTCCGGTCACGCCAGCCTTTTCCTCATTTAATTCCAGGACATTGCCGGAGCGCAGGATGAAAATATTTTCCTTCTGGATTCCGAGCTCCTGCGCGATGCCCGCCTGGGCCTTCAGGTGCTTGTATTCGCCGTGCACCGGAATCGCGTATTTGGGATGAACCAGCGTATAAATCAGCTTGATCTCTTCCTGACAGGCATGTCCAGATACATGTGTATCCTGGAATATAACCTTAGCGCCCTTCATTCCAAGTTCATTGATAACTCTTGCTACAGACTTCTCATTACCAGGAATAGGTGTTGATGAAAATACAACACAGTCGCCCGGCTGGATAGATACCTTTCTATGAAGGTTAGCTGCCATTCTTGAAAGGGCTGCCATTGACTCTCCCTGACTACCTGTTGTAATAAGCACAATCTGCTCAGGTGTGTAATTCTTCATAGCCTCTGTCTCTATAAGAGTACCATCTGGAATATGAAGATATCCAAGATCTTCAGCAACATCTATAATATTGACCATACTACGGCCTTCTACGCATACTTTTCTTCCATATGCAACTGCCGCATTAATAATCTGCTGTACTCTGTCTACATTAGAAGCAAATGTTGCAATTATAATTCTGCTGTTCTTATTATCATTAAATATCTTGTCAAATGTACTTCCTACAGTTCTCTCTGACATTGTAAAGCCCGGTCTTAAAGCATTAGTACTATCGCACATAAGTGCAAGCACGCCCTTCTTTCCAAGCTCTGCAAATCTCTGTAAATCTATTGGTTCACCATTAACTGGTGTATAATCAACCTTAAAGTCACCTGTATGGACAAGAATACCTGCTGGAGAGAATATTGCAAGTGCAGCTGCATCTGCAATACTGTGGTTAGTTCTTATAAATTCCACCCTGAAATCACCAAGAGTAACTGACTGTCCATATCGTACAACTTTTCTTTTAACTTCACGAAGCATATTATGTTCTTTTAGCTTAGACTCTATAAGTCCCATTGTAAGACGTGTAGCATATATAGGAACATTAACTTCCTTTAATACATAAGGAATTGCTCCGATGTGATCCTCGTGGCCATGTGTAATAACAAACGCTTTAACCTTATCAATATTCTCCTTAAGATAAGTAACATCTGGAATAATAAGGTCAATACCAAGCATTTCTTCTTCTGGAAAGCTTAAACCGCAATCCACAACAACAATACTGTCATCGTATTCGATGGCAGTTATGTTCATTCCAATCTGTTCAAGGCCTCCAAGTGGAATCACCTTAACAGAACCGACATTTTCTTTTTTCATTAAGCACCTCATTCTTTATTCAATTATATAAGTTCAATATCATCATCCATAAGTTCCGCAAATATTCTGCTGATTGCATCAAATTCTGTATCATCCTCAACAAATTCATATACTGCATCTGCATCTGCTTCACTTGATGTGTCTTTTAAAATGTAACATTCCGCATCTGTATCTTCCTCATCAGAAGAATCTGTTACTAATAAATAATTAACTCCATTCGCTCTTGTCTCTTCAATAATATATAATTCAACATTCTCGTTATCATCTGTAACAAATGTGAGCTTTTCCATATTAATTTAAACCACCTTTATTAATTCATTTACCTGCCTGCATTAGCCTGACAGTCAAGATAACCTTGTAATATAAACACAGCAGCAATCTGGTCAATAACTGCCTTTCTGTTCTCTCTTCTTACGCCGCTTTCCATAAGTGCCTTCTCTGCTGAAACTGTTGTAAGTCTTTCGTCCCACATAATGACTTCAAGCCCTGTTCTTCTCTCAAGATTCTTAGCAAACTCTTCACAGGCTATAGCTCTCTCACCTACAGTATTATTCATATTCTTAGGGAGTCCGACAACTATCTTCTCAACGTCATTCTCTTCAATAATAGCTTCTATTCTGGCGTATGTCTTTCTAAGCTTATTCTCTTCTTTTCTTGTGATTGTCTCAACAGGCTGTGCTGTAATGCCAAGTGCATCGCTTAACGCCACGCCCACTGTCTTTGTTCCATAATCCAATCCAATTATTCTCATAACTTAATTATAAACCCTTACCCTCTATGAAGTACTTGATAACCTCTTCTACAAGTTCATCTCTTTCTACCTTCATAATAAGGCTTCTTGCATTGTTATGACTTGTAATATATGTTGGATCTCCTGACATAATATAACCTACTATCTGGTTAACAGGGTTATATCCTTTTTCTTTTAATGCAAGATATACTTGTTCAAGTATTCCTTCTACTGATATTGTCTTTTCTGGCTGTGTTCTAAAAAATTGTGTATTATTATCTATCATATCTACCACGTCCCTTTCGTATACCTTATTATAATATAACATATCACCAAATAAAACAAGAGAAAAATCAAAAACCACCATCTGATGAATAACATAATACTATCATTCATCAAATGGTGTTTAATTTGTTATACTATATAATCTTCCACTTAATATGTCAACATTTAATTCAATGCCGATACGCTGTTTTCTGGCATAATTCCTACTGATATATTAAGATTTCCATTTCTTACCCTTAATTCGTCAATGAAATCTTTTTCTGCATCATCATTTTTTAATCTGATTTCATATGTAAGCTCATACATTGTGCCCATATTAGTTGTCTTAACTTTATTTAATCTGTTCTCAGACGTGTATTTATCAAACAGATCATCAAATACCGAATTATAGTTAAGGCTTTCTGGAATAACAATTTTAAGCTGCTTACGTCCTTCATTCCTATCTACAAAACCTAATGCTGATATAAGTATTAAAAGCAAAAGCATAACTGCTGTAAATGCTGCTGCAAATGTTACATATCCAAGACCACAAGCAAGACCTGCTGCCATTGTAAAGAACACAATTGAAATATCCTTAGCACTTCCCGGTGCACTTCTGAATCTTACAAGTGCAAATGCTCCTGCCATCGAAAATGCTCTTGCAACATTGCTTCCCACAAGAAGAATAACGACTGATACAACCGCTGGAAGCATTAAAAGACCAATTATAAAATTCTTCTGGTAACCTTCTTTTTTGCTGATGTACATATATACAATTGCAATAATAACTCCGATTACGATTGATGCACCTAAAGATATTGCCGCCTGGCTGATATTTATTGAATTATCCGCTGTTGATGTAAATATTGATTCAAACATAATATTGCTCCTTTTAATTTATACTTTTGTTATTAGATACATATTGCACTTTTTCCATACTGTCCATACTGACAGCCATATACATTACCGTATTCCTTTGCATATTCATTAGGTGCTATCTGGTTACTCAATTCCTCTGTATCTTTATCATAACCTTCAAGCACATATCTTTTATATTCTGTTCCATATTTAGAGAATGAAACAGGATATATATGCAGATCCGAAAGACATCTTGTAAACCACATCGGTACTGCACCGCTTATTTTAATCTCCATAAGATACAATCTGTCAGGAATAAGCTTGTTGCCATAGCTTCCGCTCTCAAGCCTTACATCGCCTCTCCTTGTTGTTATATTAGTATCAAATGTAACTCTGAAATCACCATCATTTTTTTCAAAATAAGCATACCTGTCATATGAAAGATATACCTTTGGCTTTAATGTATACATTTTCTTAAAATAATCAATCTCTTTAAGCACCTGTGTGTTAATACATTGTGTGTCACTCTCAGGATACACATCACTTTCCATATACTTATATGCGTCTTTTAGTACAATTGATGTTCTGCGTTTATTAACAATACCATTATATTTCTTCTTAATCTCAAGAAACACCTTGTCTTCTCCACAAGGAGTGCCATAACTTCTCATTCTGAGTTTCTCCTTGTATACAGGCTTCTCAATTGAACTTCTTATAAGCCTGTTGTCATCAGTATCATAATAAATGTTACATATACTATAAAATTGTCCATTAAGATTATATTTATCCGGCTCCATATAATCATTTATTCGTTCAAGCAGCCTTCTGAAAGTGTGTTCATCAAGTATATATTTTTTCTCATATCTGTTAAATACTTCAATTGCCATACACTGGTCTCCAATCTTTCCTGCACATCTTAATATCCTCTGCAAGTTACTTCACAACGCGTTTTCCTGTGAACAATTGTATATTACTTGGAAATTGTGACCAAATGATGTAAAAAATAAGTAAAAAATGTGATATTGCTGTGTATTCTGGCATTCGCAATCTTAATATCCCAACGACTTAATTCTTTATGACTATATGAAATCACTCTGTCTTCTAAATATATCCATACAACTATATAAAGGAACAAAAAAATCCGGCAGTACACTGCTTAAACGCAACATACTGCCGGAGTATTTATAAGTATTAATCTTAATTCAACTGCTCACTAACTGGTCTATTCTGCCAATTAATATATACATTCTAGTAACCTACCGCTGGTGCGAAGGTTTCCTTAACTGCACAATACTTGTCAGCAAGGCATACAAGCCAGGCTTCCCTGCACATAGGTGGAACTATCGTAAGAGGAAACATATGTCTTGAGATTATATTTCTTTCTATATCGCCAAGATTATATTCCTTCTCTGCATTCCTTAGTGCTGTTGCAGGATGTGTAAAGCCGTGGAAATGATGTCCCTTTCTCTTTATGTGCCAGTCATATAAGAAATAATCGTGTAAAAGTGCTCCTCTTATAAGTGCTTTCTCATTCACCTTTAAATGAAAGAATTCTGCAAGCTTAAGACTTGCTCCTGCCACACCTACACTATGCTCATATACTGTTGTTAAACCGTGCTGTATAGCATTCTTCTCGTGTGCAAGATTGCCTTCCTGCTCTAATTCAGAAAGCACAAAATTAAAAAGCTGCTGTCTTTCTTCTGATAACTTCAATTCATTCTCCATTCTGATACTCAGCCATTAATCTTCATATCATATTAATATCCCACATACAATAAGTTACTTTATATGAACAGGAAATTCAAGTTAGTCTATATGAACCTTTCATCCCATCCGGCAACATTATAGCACACATATATTCATATAACAATATATTATCACACAATATTTATACAATATGTACGTCCATCTGGTTAAATGGAATTTCTATGCCGTTCTTATCAAATTCCGACTTGTATTCTTCAAGAAGTGCAAATCTTGTATCCCAGTAATCTTCTGTCTTTACCCACGCTCTTGTCTCAAGTGTCACACAACTTTCATCAAGGCTCTTTACTATAACCTTCACTTCCTTATCCTTAAGGATTGAATTATCAGCTGCAAGAATATCACTTAATATATTCTTGGCAAGCTTTAAATCAGATGAGTAACCTATAGACATCTCGATATCAAGACGTCTGTTATCTTCAGCACCCACATTTACAATATTAGAATTAGATAATGCACCATTAGGAAGCATTACCACCTTGTTATCAACTGTTGTGAGCTTAGTGTAAAGAAGCTCTATAGTTCTAACAGTTCCCTCAAGATTACCAACTACTATATAGTCACCAACCTTAAATGGCTTAAATATAAGTATAAGCACTCCGCCTGCAAAGTTAGAAAGCGAACCCTGTAATGACATACCTATTGCAAGAGCTGCTGAACCAAATACAGTTACAAGTGAAGTTGTCTGTATTCCAAGTTCATCAATAACCATAAGTATAAGCACTGAATAAAGTGCAAATCTTATTATTGACATTGTAAAATTAACAACACCTGGGTCTAAGCTTCCTTTATCAAATACTTTCTTTAAGAATTTCATACAAAGTGCTATTACTTTCTTACCAACAAACCATATGATAATAGCGAATAAAATCTTCCATATTCCAGTAAGTCCCCAGTGTGTAATCTGTTCAACTATACTTGTTATCTGCTCCATAACACATATGCGTATATCGTAAACACCTTATCTTTCATATTTACTAATATACTTTCTCCTTCCTTTATAATATTGCTGGTTCTCATATTATCCATTTTTTTAATTTCCAATGTCAGGATTATATGTCTGTCCTGTCCCCATATGTTCCAGTTTATTTTTTAAGCTGACTTAACCTAAGCTTCATTTCCTCGTCTATTCTTTCGCTTTCCTTAACTGCTTCTAAAGCTTTCTTCTCAGCTTCCTTTCTTGCATTCTGTGCAAGCCTTAAGCTTTCCTTGGCTTCCTTCTCAGCATTTGCCGCCCTCACAGCCTCTTCTTCCGCCTTATCAGCAAGTTCTCTTGCTAAATCAACTCTTTTTTCTGCTTCAACCTTAGCCGCCTTAGCTTCATTTTTAATCTGGATTTCTTTAATCTCAATATCAGTATATGGTTCATACTTATATACAACCATTGCTGATGCTGGTATATCAACAAACATCTTATACCTATCATTGCTGTCAGCTTCAACCGCTGACTTCACAACAACAGCTTCCACCTTGCCATCACCGCCATATTCCTCATTGTCACTGTTAAATACAAGCTTGTACTTTCCAGCCTTAGGTACATTTAACTCATAAGCCTTTCTTTCAACCGGAGTGAAATTAACTGCCACTATGTCCATATCATTATCTGACGAATATCTTGCATATGAATAAACTGTTAATTCTGCATTATAATTATCAACCCACTCAAAACCATCTGATGAGCTGTCTGCCTCATACATTGAATTATCTGTTGTATACAATGTGTTGAGTGCCTTTATATATGCTTTCATCTGCTTATACGCCGGTTCTTCAAGTCTGCTTAAAATCTGCATTTTATCATCATCTACAGACACTAATGCACCTGTATCATTGCCATAAGACACACATACTGGTCCTGGGTAAGTATATATATATCCTAATACTGCCCTTATATCAGAAAGTCTCTGCTTATCGTCATTGCCAGATACCATTGCATATAAAGTATCATCTTTTAATGCCTCGTAAGTAAGGTTGGTAATAAAATGTTCCTTATAATGATATAACATTTCATAAGTAACCCTGTTATACATTCCCTTTCTAAACAATGGATCCTGCTTTACAAACTCAAAGAATTCCTCATTAAAGCCATCATTTAACTTATAATCAAAACCAAGACTGTCCTCATTATCATTATTTCGTGTAACGTCTGACCACAAGCTCTTTTCATCTGCTATAGTTATCACGCCGTCATTTCTCTTATGGACATATTCATTCATCTGCTTTATGAATTCTATGGCATCAAGATTTTCATTGCCGCCATACATATTAGGCGTCCATTCGCCAGGATTCTTGCCATAATCAAGATATAACATCGTTGCTGTGTCTGTAATCTTAATTCCATCTATATTATATTCATCAAGCCACATAGCTATAGCTGATATAAGGAAGCTTCTTACCTCGCCCTTCTCATAGGCAAATGTTGTTATATTCATCTGAGGCTTTTCAATTATCCTTGGCTTAAGATAACCATAACAGTCACCACCATCATAATTAACTATACTTCTTATATCAATGCCAAAATAAGCTACATTAAAATCAATAATTACACCTATTCCGTTATTATGAAGTTCCTTAATCATATGCTTGAAATCTGTAGCTGTTCCATACTGTGATGATGGTGCATAATAACCTGATGCACCATAACAATAACCTGTCTTTTCAAAAATACTGTCACTGCCCTTTATAAGAACATAAGTATATCCTGTATCTTTAACATACTCTGTAATATATCTGGCTATATCCATATAATTAACCTTAGCCTTATTCACAGGAATATTATCATATGCAATCTCAAGTATAGACAAAGGCTTATTAACACCCTTTATCTGTTTTCTTTGCTTTACCCATTTAACATTATCTTGTACAGCCTGTGGCTCACCTGTTACAGAGTGTGCATCTGCGTACTGTGTAATCTGTCTGGCATACGGATCAAGCTTTAATACAGTATTAGCACCTTTGAACTTTATCTCATACATATATTCCTGTCCAGCTTCAAGTTGTGGAATGAATATTTCATATATACCATTGTCGGTAATACGCTCCATCTGGTATATCCTTCCATCCCAGCTATTAAATTCGCCTACAACACTTACTCGTAACGCATTAGGTGCCCATGTTCTAAAAAGCACACCTGAAATGCCGTCTTTTTCGCACACCTTATTACCAAGAAGGTTATATGCATTGTATTCAGTTCCTGCTGCGAACTTGTTAAATATAACTTCTGACTTATCAAATCTGCCAAATGAATATGGGTCACGTAATCTTGTAATATGCCCATTCTTATCTTCAATATTAAGAACATATTTAACATTTTTCTTAATAGGTATTAATGCCGCAAAAAATCCAGCATCATCAACTTTTTCAAGTTGTATGGCTCTTTTTCTTTCACTTACTGATACACTTACAGATACAGCATCCGGTCTGAACACCTGTATAAGATACCCCTCTTTTACAAGATGGCCGCCTAATATACTGCAAGGCTGACTACTTTCCGAATACACAATTTCTTCAATCGCAGGCCAATCCATAAGCTTATATAACTTATTATCCATACCCTTCTCCATTTCTATGGCTGTTTCTTATGCCATACGGTTCATCCACTGTTCAAACAACTTAGTCCATTCATATACTTCCGGCTGATAATGTTTGCCACCCTTTGTAGCAGTTTCTTTAGTTCCAAGTCCCAATCCATGACAGCCATCTGGAAATACGTGATATTCAAACTTAACATTATTCTTTCTTAATGCTTCTACAAACAAAAGTGAATTCTCTAATGGAACAGAATTATCATCAAATGTATGCCATACAAAGCTTTCCGGTGTATCTTTAGACACCTTATTCTCTAATGATATATCATCTATATATTTATCATAGTTTTCACCAAGCAGCTTTACAAACGAACCCCTATGTGAATTTTCCCCAGCTGTTATTACAGGATAACCTAAAAGAAGTCCATCCGGTCTTACATATTCCTTATCACATCCCAGGTATTTTTTTACAAATGATGCAACCATATCACCACTCCACATAGTACCAAGACATGCCGCAAGATGTCCTCCGGCTGAGAAGCCTGCAAGTATAATTCTGTCAGGATTAACATCCCATTCCTTAGCGTGATCCCTTACCCACTTAACTGTATAAGCC
>ERZ772818.3538-NODE-3538-length-10575-cov-4.048859_pt1 | contig 10575 bp, 10 predicted proteins | sample MGYA00580837_ERZ772818 | MGnify/ENA primary metagenome ERZ772818 (study PRJEB29015, sample SAMEA2737671) | human gut metagenome | biome: human gut; feature: human-associated habitat; material: faeces | place: China | collected 2012 ...
CTCCCTGCCGTGTCCCGTAGTATTACGGGGTGTTTTGCAACGCAAAATATAGGGAAGGGGTCCGTAGGACGGAGGGGTTAGCTCTACAAAAAATCCTATATACTATCTTTTTTAGCCTCCTTTTTCTTAGGAACTCGATTTACCCCCTGTGATGAAAAAATTGAAAATAGGCTGCACATCGGTAAAAATAAGTAAACTTTGAATTTCAGACCAATTCAAATTTAAATTCTTTCCTAACCTGAGAATTTCTTTCCGAGATAAAATAGATAACGTTTTAAATAAAATTTTACCTGGCAATGGATAAGTATATTGAATTTTTCGATTATGATGTCGTATTTTCACCAGTAATCGTAATGCTTTAAAATAATCCTGCAACCATTTAAAAAAAATGAGTTCTTTTTGATGTTTATGCATAACAAATTTACGTGATTTAATTACCATTTTCATGCTCCTTATCCTTACATAATTTATCATCTAATTTTATATGTATAGGTAAAAAATATCTGTTACTTTCAGTAACAATTTTCGATGCATTTTTTAATATATAATGATACAATAAAGATATTCTAAAAGATTGGGGGATTAAATATGTTTTTTAGAAAAAAGCAAGATGAATTGAAAACAGAACTTTTATTAAAGTCATGCAACAAACAAAACGAAAGTTTATCAACCGAACTTACTCTACAAAAAATATCTTTAGATAAAACTAGTTTACCAGATGAGAACGATATTCCTTTTTGGAATGAAAAAAATATTCGCAACCAAATCAGTATTGATATTGACGGCAACTACAAATCCATTAGTGAATTTGCAAATGAATGTAATGTTGATCGTTCTTTAATTACACAGTGGATTTCTATGAAAAAAAATATAAATCGTGACAGACTTCTGTGTATGTTAATTACACTGTATGGAGAAGATCCGGATGGAACTGGAAAGATTAATGAAATTTTAAAATCCTTAAAAGGGATTGACAGTTTACATATCCATAATTTAAGAGATTATACAATTATTTTGGGTATGAAACAACATAAAAAATTAGATGAAATTGATGAAGAGCTACGAAATAAGCAATTAGATGGATTTGAAAATTTCCAATAAGCATTTAACTAGGCAAAAAAGATTATGTTTCCGTTTTAGAAAACAGAATCTTTTTTTGTTTTCTGCCTTTAGAAATATGCATTAAAAGTTGTTACTACCAGTAACTGCACTCCATTTGAATATCAAATATAATACAGTCATGATCAACAAGGAAAAAACAAAATTCCTTGAACAAACTGAAGAAAACGATGGAGGTTTTATTATGGTAGTAAATATGAAGAATTATGAAGAATTAAGTGAAGAAGAATTACAGAGCGAATTAAATAAATATATGGAAGAGGGTAATGCTACTTTTAATGATGAAAAAGCCAGAACAAAATTGCTGGATAAAGTAAGTAAACTCTGTAAACGTTTAGCTAATCTTCCAATTATTGGCTTTTATATAGAGAGAGTTGGAATTTCTTGTGAACTCATTGAGGATGTTGCTGCAGGAAATTATAAAGTTCCAATTTGTACTGTTGTAACACTTATTGGAGGGCTTATTTATTTAGTGTCACCTATTGATCTTATTTCAGATTTAATTCCAATTTTAGGATATATGGATGACGCAGCAGTACTGCACCAAGTATTTAACACTGTAGAAAAAGATTTAAATGATTACATAGCATGGAAATCTCAGATTTTGTTAACTGGAGGAAATGAATAATGAAAAATGAAAAACGGAACTTTGCAGCAGAAATAACAACCTTTTCAAATGGTTTATATCAAGAAAGCATAATGAAACGTGCAGTTGCAAGAGGAGGACACTGTCCCAATTTAAAAGGTCATATTAACGAAATTATGACCGTGGATAAATTAAATACAAATCTTCATAATATTATAAATGGAAAAAAAGCTTATCTGACGAAATCAACAACTGCTATGAGAGATGATATAATTGTAAAAAAATCTGGAAAAGTTGTAGAGCGATATCAATTAAAAGATACACCTAAGGGAATCCATAATACTATACGAAAAGTAGAGCAACATCAGTATAAGGGAACCAATCTCATGGGTACAAAAGAAACAGTAGCCGCATATAACAATGCGATCCAAAAAGCAAATGCAAAAGGAAAAAAAATTTCTCAGAAAATGACTTCAAATGGCATTTCCTCTGAAAAAACAGAATTACTCTCAGCACAGGTATTAGGTGGAAGTATTTCACAAAATCTAAAGTGCATCGGCAAAGCAGCACACAAAACTGGTACAATGAGTGCTGCACTGGGTGGAGGAATTGAAGCAATAAAAGATATTTCTGCAGTATACCACAAAGAAGAACATCTTTCTGAAGCAGTAACAAATACAGCAAAAGAAGCAGGAATCTCCTATGCATCTGCCGCTATCGGTGAAGCAACCAATATTATTGTTACAATAGGAGTAGCAGCAACACCAGCCAATGCATTTGCAAAACCAGCAGGAAATATAAGTGGTACTGCAATGACATGCCTAAGCTATAAAGGCTTAAAAAAAATATCTCAGAAATCCAAACCTGACATCTAATCCCTATCTTCTCTCCACTAAATCCAGAGTCCTGCTGCCCTGTATCAAGGATACAGTATTAATTGACCCTGACAGGCGCTATACCATGGCACTGGCTTCTATTATTTATGATTTCCTTGATGATTATATTGTCCATGCTTCTATACATAAGTTCCTATCCTCTGAACGTGCAGCTGCACTGGAACATCTCAAAGTACTGGAAGATATGGGGATTCATACGGATAGCATTATTATTTTTGACAGAGGCTATTATTCTGAAGACATGTTCCGTTACTGTGTCGAACATGGCTATTTCTGTGTCGAAAACTTAATCTGGCAGATATAGTTACTATTCAAGGGATAATTGGACTTAAGAATGTGAAGAAAGGAACCCCGGTCAATTAAGGCTGGGATTCTTCTCATATGCACATAAAAAGATCCAAATCGCATAGACAAGAATTTCTATACAGCTTGGATCTTTTAATTTCAGCATATTTATTGATTATATCGTTGCCAAATAGCGTTTACCAATATTCTTCCACATAATCAGTTGCATCTTCTTCTGATAATGAAAATACCTTCATTAAGTTTTTTATGGTAACATCTTTACTGGCGTTAAAACTTTTACAGGTACTGATTGTTGCCTGGATGCCTTCTAACCGTCCTTCGCGTCTTCCCTCAAGTCTTCCCTCATTCATTAATTCTTCCAATGCAGTACACATGTTAACCTGACCTCCCTTCCGTTCTGATTCTAAAGCATGGTCTATCAGTTTCTGCGACTGGGTGATCGCGCCAATCACGATTCCCAATTCGGATGTGATGTTTCTGTTTTTATATACCGTATTGATTCTTTGATAATCGCGTTCATAAATGGAACGGCTAATATCAAACACAGCATCAACTTCCGGATCTTGAAAATTACAGGTCTCACTTGTCCTCAGTTGAAGCAGGTTCATTTTATAATCCGACACCATTGGACGGACTCTTTCAGGAATCTCAAGCATATCTGCCAGACATAGTGGACCATCCCATGGATCTTCTCCATAATAAACACAGAGACTGATCACTGGATGCAGCCGGTCTGTTTTCCTCATATTCGAGAGGAACTCATCTGAAGATTTAAAATGTCCATCCTTCTTGTTTTTAGCAGCGATCTCGTTATATTCTTTCAGATAAGAAAAAGCATCTCCTACCATATGCCGCAACGGCATCGCATAATGAATCTTTGCCTGGTTCTCCAGTCCCCAGAGGACAAAATCAATGCCATAGGCAGTTTTCTTTACAACATCCAATATTTTCTGGATAGTTTCTGCATGACCATTAAATTTAATCAGTGAAGAAACATCGGTGTCAACTTCTGTAAGGTCATTCGGCTTCAGCACTTGTTCCCCATCGAATAATGCCGCATTGAACAAGTCTGCAAAATGATGATTGTTTCTCCAGAAGTTCTTTAGTATGGTATCTGGCTTTATTTTATTTTGTTCCAGCGTTCGACACCTCCTGTTGCTTTGTTACTACCACTATATCATATATAGCGTTTTATTTCCATAAGAGAATTTGTCGGAATCTGTCATTTGATCCATATACTTAAAATCTCTATTCCACCAAATATTTTAAATTCAAGACTGGAAGTTCCATTATAACTATCAAAAATCATAATGCTATTAGGTATAGCGCTATTTATAAATTCGAATATATAGTCCATTATCGTGAATCATTTCCATTTATCAGTAAAATTTTTTCATTTATGAACCTGTACACCACCCAAAGGGGAACTATAATCATGACAAAGATTAAAAACACAAAGAAGGGCATGGCAAAAAAGACATTAAGTATGTCACTTGTTGTTGCTATGCTTGCCACTTCTAATGTACCAGTTTGGGCTTCCGAGTTCAGCGATGGTTCTGATGCTACAGCATTTTCTGCTGAAGCAGAAACTCCAGCTGTAGATGATACTGAGGATGGTACTGTTGAAAATGCAACAGCTGCTACTGCTTCAATTAAATCTATTGTATTCCAGCAGCAAGGAAAAGCTGTACAGAATGAGGCAGTTGTTAAACAGGGAACTATTACAGCAATAGTTACTCTGGATAGAGTAGTTAGTGCAGCAACCGCAACACTTGTTGCTTATGATACAGCAAACTCTAATGGTAGAAAGTTAGTTTCCAATGTAATAACAAATGGAAACGTAGTTTCTGTATCTTATGACCTGAAACAGAGTGATGTAGGAAGCGTTATTGGCGTTGAAGTATATGAAGGTGCTGATATTATAACTCATACAAATGCTACTATCAAAGTTGTAGAATCCGCTACTGTTTTAACAGGAACTCCAACTATCGACGCTGGTGTTGATAAAGATAAAATTGTTGCAGGTACAGTATTAACAGCTAAAACTGATAATATGGGACCAGAAGGAACTACTTTCAAATATCAGTGGCAGGCAACAAACGAAAAAGGTGAATGGGTTAATATTGATGGAGAAACATCAAGCACTTATACAGTATCCAATGGCCTTTATGGAAAACAGGTACGTGTAGCTGTTTATTCAGGTGATAGATTCGAAACTGAAAAAGCATCCTGCTCAGAATCTGTTGCTATCGGAGCAAGAAAATTAAGTGCAGAGAATGAAAATGGTGGTATTGCAACAGCACCTGGTTATGTCCGCACAATGATTTCTAATGATATCAAAAATAAAGGAAAAGTATTTAATGTTGAAAGTAAACGAAACGAATTAGTTGCTGACAAAGCTAAGGCTGATGAAAATGACATTTGTGTTGCTTACAAAAATTTAAAAGGCAATGTAGTTACATTAAAGTATGGTAAAGATTATACTTTAACTTACGATCAGCTGTATCATCTTGGCACAGTAAATGTAACTGTTACAATTCTTCCTACAGAAAACACAGATTATACAAACGATACATATACTGGATTAACATATGACCTTGTTCCTGGCACTACAATGGATGGATATGCTATTGAAAAATCTGGAAAAGCATATGAATACAATGGTCAGAAAGTAACTCCTGAAGTATCTAAAGTAACTTATAATGGTCAGACTCTTCCAACATCTGACTACACTATTCAGGAAATTGGTCCGGATGCAGGAACCTATAGCTTAAGTGTCAACGTTACTGATAGAACTCTGGTAACTAAAGATAGATATGGTAAAGATGTTACTGTTACAATTGCGAAAAAGAATATGGCGAACCATGATGCTGACTTTGATGTTGTAATTCCAGAAGAAGTATGGAAAGCTGACAAAACGGATGTTGAGAAAAATGGTGTTAAAAATGCCAAGATCAAAATGTATGATACCGTTGCAGATCCAAATAAAACAAATGACCTTCTTGCAGGTAATGAATTTGACATCACATGCGTAAACTGGTCTGACTCTGCAATTAATAAACAGATTACAATTACTGCAAAGGACAAAGCAAAGAACTATCAGAAGTCTATTTCTCGTAAAGGCGAAGCAACTAAGAGCGATATCAATGAATTTAAGTCTGCTTTCTTAAATGCTTTAGCAGGTGGAAATAACCTGATCTACAATGGTAAAGAGCAGGATTATCTTGGAAAACTGTTAAGTACTAATAATGGTTCTATCACATTAAACGGAACTAAGCTTTTCCTTAACAGAGATTTCACATACAAGATCACTCAGGGTGGAACTAACGCTGGAGATGTATCTTATACGATTACAGGTGCCAAGGATTATGCTGATACAGAAATGATCTTAAGTAATGCTTATAAGATCCAGCAGGCAACCTTTAACGACGACACACAGGTAAAGGATAATAGAGCTACTGGCAATAAATTAATCGTTTCCTTTAACCCATCTTTAGGTGATAAAGGTGCTGATATCAGCAATTATAACATTCTGGCTAAAGATGTTTATAAGGCATGGATGGCTGACGGACATTATGACCTCACACTTGACAAAGACTTCTGGCTTGACAAAACAAGTACATCAAATAGAACACTTGTATATACACCAACTGTTGCAGAAAATAAAGTTGCAGGTCATGGAAAGAACGAAAACTTTAAACAGACAGCGGGCACAACCAATAGAACTTCTATCACAGCTGAATTAACAGCAAAAGACCTCAGCGATAAGGATATCACTGTTAAGGTTGTTGATGCATCTTATAACAGTGGAAAACTCGTTACACCAACTATCAAAGTTGTTTATACAGACAAAGATGGAAAAGAATATGAGATCAGTAACGACTACTACACAGTAGAGATAGAAAGAGCTGCTATTAAAGAAGGCGACAAAGGTAAAATCAACGTTAAAGCTAAGACAATTACTGATACAGCAAAATATCCACAGATGTACACAGGAAACCAGATGGTAGAATATACTGTTGGTACTCCGAGCCTTGAAGGTGGAAAAATCGTTGCAACAAACGGTCTGGAAACCCTTCCAAGCGTTGCATACAGTGCAGAGCAGGCAGGATCTTCCAAGGGAATCATCCTGGAAGCAGGTAAATATGTTGTAAAAGATAAGAGTGGCAATGTCGTAGATCCAAAATACTATGACGTGACATTCGCAGATAACAAGAAAGCCGGAACAGCAACTATCACAGTTACAGGCAAGGCTCCGTACAAGGGAAGCGTAAGTGCAAACTTCAAGATTACTAACGCAACACTTCCAAGTGGAACTGTAACCTTAATGTCTGATAAACTGAGCAAGACTTACACTGGTGAAGAGATCAGTCTTGTTAAAGGAACTGACTACACAATTACAGGTGAACTTGCACAGTTAAAAGAAGGAACCGACTATATGGTTTCTTATGAAAATGCAGTAAACGTTACAACAACAAGCAGCAAAGCAAAGATTAAATTTGTAGGTATCGGAAGCTATGCAGGAGAACTTGTAAAGACCTTTGATATTACTCCGGCTAAGATTACCGCATCTGATGTAACTCTTGGAGATGTTACTTATGCAGGTGGAAAGACTGTAAAACCATCTGTTACAATCACTGTTCCAGGTGGAAAGACAACTCTTGTAGAAGGTACAGACTATATTGTAGACTATGTACCGGCAGCTACAAATGTAGGTGACAAAGGTAAAGTTGTTATCACATATAAAGATAATGCAAACCTGAATACAGCTGATTCTGTAAAAGAAGTAGAATATGGCGTAACAGCAAAAGATCTGAAAGATGTAACAATCGCAGCTGTTGCAGACCAGGAAGCTACTGGTGAACAGGTTAAACCATCCCTTACAGTAACAAGTGATTCTGTTACTCTTAAAGAAGGTGTTGATTATCAGGTAACTTATGGTGAAAACAAAGAAGTTGGAACAGGTACTGCTACTATTACTCCTGTAAACGGAAACAAGAACTTTACAGGATCTCAGAAAGTATCTTTCAACATCATCAAAGCTAAACCAGAAGTTGGTCAGGCAATGATCACTGATGTAGTCGTTAAAGGCAACACTGTAACACCAGTTCTTTCTAGTGATGTTGACGGAGCTGTTGGATATGACTATGTAATCGCTACAGAAGAAGATTATGAAAACGGACGTGTCGACATCAGCAAGAATGTTCTTAAGACAAACACAAACTTCTACTATGTACAGGAAGGTACATACTATGCATACTGCCACGCTTGGAAACGTGATGAGAATGGTAAGAAGGTATTTGGTGCATGGTCTAACCTCAAGAAATTTGAAGTGACTGCTACAACACCATCTACACCAAAGATCACAAAGGTAAAAGTGAGCGGAAGCACAGTAACTGTAACTTATACAAAATCTAAAGATGCAACAGGTTATGACGTAGTACTTGGATCTTCCGTTAAGAGTGTAAACGGCGAGAAACGTCCGGTAGATTACGGAACACTTGTTAAGAAAAATGTAAAAGGAAGCACTGTGACTGTAACATTCAAGAATGTGAAGAAGGGAACCTACTATGCAGGACTTCATTCCTTCAACAGAACATCTGAGAATGGAAGCAAAGTATTCAGCAAATGGTCTGGTACAAAAACTGTAACAGTAAAATAATCCATTTGGGTATTCATACAGATTCCTAAAAAGGGAACCCCGGTCAACCAGGCCGGGGTTCTTCTCAATTAAATACAGATTCCTAAAAAGAAGACTCCAGTCATTTGATTTTTAGGAAAAATTTCTGTATGGATATCTTAACTTTAACGTATTTATCATTTCCTCTTTTATATCAATTCACAATCCTTCAGTATCTTTTCTATAGCTTCCCATGCAGACAGAGATGGATTTTCTTTATAATACTGATATCCTTTATATTGATGCAATGTATATCCATTTTCCTGATTTCTTTGCATGATTTTCTTTGCACGATCAACAGCCTCAATTACATTGGACAAATCCATTTTATTAAGACATCTCTTAAAATTGTTCTCTTCCTTGAATTCATCCATATTTTGAAACTTTTCACCAAATGCACGATTAATCGGTGTAATGTATTGCTTTCGGTGAGAGAATGACGCATTGCAATTTGTTATATGAAGAATCATCCACAAATCAAAAGTGAAATTACTGTACCCAGATTTATATTTAATTTGTTTTCCTATTTTTTCTGCTTTCTTCATATTATCTAACACTTCTTGAAAACCTTTGATATGAATTGGTTCATCACTCTCATAATCAAAAAAATGATAAATTTCTATCTTTCTGGTAACAGTAAGAGATTTCGCATGTTTTAATGGATTCTTCCTCACCGGACAATCAATAGACACCTTACTGGACGCCTCTTCCGTATTGTTTATTGTGTCCTGCAGCCATTTTAGATACCACTGCTCTGTTTCACCCCAATGCTCTCACTGCCATGCTTGGAAACGTGATGCAAATGGTAAGAAAGTATTCGGTGAATGGTCCAACCTTTACAAATTCACTGTAACTGCTACAACACCATCAACACCAACTGTTACAAGCGTAAAAGCAAAAGGAAACACAGTAACAGTAACTTATACAAAATCTGCTGACGCAACAGGATATGATGTTGTTCTCGGATCCTCAGTTAAGAGCGTAAACGGAGAAAAACGTCCGGTAGACTTCGGCGAACTGGTTAAGAAGAATGTGAAAGGAAATACAGTAACAGTAACATTCAAGAACGTACCAGCAGGAACATACTATGCAGGACTTCATTCTTTCAACAGAACATCTGAAGATGGAAAGAAAGTATTTAGCAAATGGTCCAACGCAAAGAAAGTAACTGTCAAATAATCCATTTGGGTAAATAATACAGATTCCTAAAAAGAGAGGGGACTGTGTACTAATTACTTAGTGCACAGCCCCTCTTCTCATATACCTGTTCGGATTAAGTTCTTGATAAAGAGTGTTGTCCATTAAGAATTAGCTAATCAGAATATCCTGCTGCTTAATTATATTTTTTGAAAGGTAAATATAATCCAGTGCACTTTTAAATGATTTATTATTTGCGCTCCACTCTTTTGCGCAACTCATTAAATCGTTTTTAGAGAGTGTAGTAAATTCTCTTAATATCCCGTCAACTTCGTATTTAATCTGAAGAGAAGAACTTTCATTGACTGCATCATATACTCCATGAGTAAATTGAAAAAATTTATCTCTATAATAGTTGATAGGTCGAATTTCAATCATATCAGCTAAAGATAATTCATTATATATCCACGGTGAGACTGTTCTCTCTTTACTTATTTCTTCGGCTATTGAAATGGAATTTTCGCTGTTCAAGAAAAACACGGATTCACACTTATCAATCATTCTGGCCAAAGCAATGGATAACATCATATGAACATGACTGGTAGAATAATTTCTTTTATCATAATCAAAAGATGTACCGTTGCTATGTCTACAATATTTCTCGTCTATTTCTCTTAATAAATCGTTAGAATATCCCCAAAGACAAGAATCTATAAAAGTATCTAAGTTGAGCTCCTTTTTTAAAAAGCCTGCTATAGAAATAGCTAACTTCTCATCGGCATGTGAGTGAGATAAAAATACATTAAATTTTTGCCGGCGGAAAAGCTCCAGCGCCCGGTTGATGTAGAGGG
>ERZ772818.3544-NODE-3544-length-10569-cov-3.668442_pt1 | contig 10569 bp, 7 predicted proteins | sample MGYA00580837_ERZ772818 | MGnify/ENA primary metagenome ERZ772818 (study PRJEB29015, sample SAMEA2737671) | human gut metagenome | biome: human gut; feature: human-associated habitat; material: faeces | place: China | collected 2012 ...
CATCAAACGAGTGCTCGACACCAGGCGCGTTTCTGTAAGGGGATTCACCTGCCAGGATTCCGGTACTTTAAATCCACTGCTGTTTTTAGCACTGAGGTTCACGGTCTTAAGCAGTTCAGCCAGAACCAAGTTACTACGATGCAGTAAATCCCAGTTCACTACAGTAAAGTAAATATCATTCGCCAGCGCAGGGTAGTCGCGAGCGGCACAGGCCGCTTTAATCAGGAAATAATTTCCGCCTCCTTCTTGCGGATTGTAATCTTTCTGTACGGTATAACGTGAAATGACCTCGTCGCCGGACGAGTGCGTTTTGAGAGTTAACACATCTGCAAAAAGACCACTACCGGAAGGATGAGCAATCAAGCGCTGATTCAACACTTTCTCGCCCATCAGTTCCAGTTTATTAAACAGCCAATCAGAGGGATTCATCTCCCACTGACAGCGTTCATAAGCGGCCCAAACTTCCATATAGGGTTGCGCATCATCGGTGGCATAGCGACCCAAGTTAGTCAAGCCGACCTCAGGAAGGTGCTGCGGGGTCAGTTCAGCTGGCTTAACACGATTTGGCAAAATCACCCAGTACTGAAGCATTTTTTTATCAGCAGAGGTATACAGGCATTTCCAGTAGTTCGCCTTAATCTCTTCATTGCTTGCGGTTGAGACGATGGGAAAAGCATAATTATTACCAGTGTTCATAAAACCTCTTCAACTCAGACAGTGCTGCCAAACCAGATACCATAGAACATTAAGATACAGCCTAACGAGGCTAGACACTTTACTACCAGGCGTAATTTTGCCCCATACTTACCAGATAGTGATAATAATTTTGTATAGTTTGCTGCAGTGTTATAGCGCTTGTGGAATCGCATAATAATATCGAAAATATTATTCAACATCACGACAAAAAACTTCGACAGAAGCACTGCCATAAAGGAAGCTGGTATTATTACTGATAATGACCGTGCAGTTTCTCTGGTAAGCAACGGGATGAACTTAGAAAAGCCAACCAAAACAATGACCAATACAAATGCACCAATCAGTACTGAAATGAATTTTATTCCAAAGCCACGCCATTCTTCTTTTGTATACAGATCTTTTCCATTCCAGATATAGATCAAAGTGATTAAAATAAAAATCGTTAAGCCAGCCCATTTCATTATTTCATTGTCCTCTCACATCCCTTAATCGCCTATCAAAACAGTAACACACCCGGTAATAATTGTCCCATCCCCGCTTTCTGTCAGAACAGAGGTGACGGCTGGCTCATCCTCTTCGCCATACAAATAGTCAAAGAAATCCAGTATAGGCTTAAATGCCACTTTCAGACTTGCATCACCCTTAAGCCCTACAAGCCCTGCAGCCCCACCAGTCACCCTGACGTTAACGGAATAATCTCTAGTGTCCCAGAAAGCGCTTCCACCTCCCGCGAGACCAGCAGACCCAAAGCTACCGTCGATTTTTGCTTCTCCGGAAACGATGCCCAGAATATCAAGGTTACCCGAAACTTCGCCTTTCACTCCTTTCGCTTCCGCACCGGCGTCAGCAGTCAAACCATACTTCCCATCATTGCCGGTATAAACTTCTAATACGGCTTTAGCTTCTGCTGTACCAATAGTTACATCCCCTGATACTCCACCATACAACGTTCCTTCTTTACCCGCAGCAACCGAACCACCGTATTGCTCACCTGTCGCAGCGGCATTCGCATTCAAGCCATAAATATCGTTGCCGCCACCATACAGAGACCCCGTCGCATTGGCGACGGCGAGTTTATTACGCATTTCTGCCCGTAGCAGATCCTTACTTTTCATATTCCCAATTGTAATATCCGCCAACGCAAAACCAGCTGAAGCGGTATCAAAATCACCGTTGAGGTTTTTATCTTCGAGGCTGGCGTACGCACCCAGAACACGAGCATCAAAATGTTCGCCGTGCATCATCCCATCTTCGCCGGCATTTTTCGCCAGCGTGCCCCCCCAATATTGAGGTGCTGCTGCTTTCGGTATGGCAGGTGCCGGTGAGCCGCTAACATCACACTTCGTCTTGTCTCCTTGACGTGCAAGTGGCATACCGTTAACGAAGACAGTACCGGAGCCCCCCACAATAATACCGCTGCCGTGCGTCGAGCAGGATAACGTATCACCCTTTCGAGCGGCGGGAAAACCACCGATGATGACGTCCGGGCTTCCCGACTGTATTGGCCCCGAATGTGCGCTGACATCTATGGTCGCTCTGGCGGCAGGCTGTCCCATGTTCAAAAATCCTTCTACATATTAGCTGTTAATTTTAACAACAGCGCCTTTAATATCTGTCAGGTTTGTACCATTGAGATGAAGAGTATCATTAGCTTTCATCTCGGCATTTATTCCGCCGCCTAACTTCGTCAACTCCGTCCCTTTGAAGGATGCCACAGTAATACTCTCAGCCTTGAGTGTCCCTTCGGAAACGATAATTTCAATTGTCGATGGCGTGATAAGAATGTAGTTATCATTCACCTTTAACTTAATCGAGGTTGTCGCTTCCAGCAGAGCATTTCCCTCTTTATCCATAGTCAATACGGTTTGGTTTTTACCTACATTGAATTTGTGCTGATTACCCGTGTTGCTGGTTGAATTCGCCCCCACGTTCACGTCCCGGTTACGCTTAACCGTTACGTGCTCATCCCGGCCGATAATTTTTTTACGGTCTACCCCTACGTCATGTGTCTCGCAGTTCTCGATCTCGGTGTCCATGTTTTTTTCAGCATGAATCCAGATCTGCTCTTGCCCAGCCTTATCCTCGAATCGTAGGGCATTGGCATTATCTTTGTGGCCATCCTTACTGCGGCTCATAAAACCCATCTGCGTCGCCGCAGCCGGCAGTGCCCACGGCGGCATGCTCGCGTCGTTATACACGCGGCCGGTGATAATCGGACGGTCCGGGTCGCCGTTGATAAAGTCCACCACCACCTCATCGCCGACGCGCGGGATTTGCACCCCGCCGTAGCCCTGGCCCGCCCAGGCGCTCGACACGCGCACCCAGCAGGAGCTGGTGTCATCGCCCTTCGCCAGGCGGTCCCAGTGGAACTTCACCTTCACGCGGCCATATTTGTCCGTCCAGATACTCTCCCCCTGCGGCCCCACCACTTTCGCCGTCTGCGGGCCGTAGGTCCGCGGCCACGCCGTGCTCTGCGCCGGACGGTAGGACACCGACGCCGGGATAACGGTGAAATCGGTGCGGTGAATGGTCTCCCCCTCACCGCTCGCGTAGCGGTTCTCCTCGAAATGGTAGCCCGCCGCCGTCACCAGATACTCGCCGTTATCGCTGAAGAACGGCGCGTTGGTGAGGGTAAAAATGTGGCCCGGCGCAATGCCCGCCGCCGTGGCCGTCGCCTGAATCTGCTGATGCTCCACCTGCCAGCGCTCCTGACGGATGCGGGCGTAGAATTCCGCATGGCCCGTCTCCACAAAGCGCCCCGGCCAGTCGTACACGTCGATGCTGCCCGGTTTCGGTGACGCCGGGTTCTGCTGCGCCTGGAACAGCCACGCGTTCGGCTTGCGGAAGTCATAGTCGTCGAGGCTGTAAATCCCCGGCGTCACGCTGTCCTCCAGCGCCCACTGGCTGATGCCCTCTTCGTCCGTACTGCCGCCGGACGGCGTCTGATGGTAAGGAATGACCTCATAGCCGCTGAACGGCTGGTGCTGGGTGGCGGCGTCGGTCAGTACCAGGGTATGCTTGTCCGCCTCGTGGCTGAAGTAGTACGCAATCCCCTCCAGCTCCATCAGGCGGCTGATGAAGTCCAGGCTCGACTCCTGATACTGCACGCAGTAGTCCCACACCCGGTAGCTGCCGGTGAGTTTGTCTTCGAGGTTAACCTGATGCTCACCCAGCAGGGTTTTGACAATCTGCGGTACCGTCTGGCCCTGGAAGATACGCAGGTTGCGGTCGCGCTTCATCGGCCACAGGTCCGGCTCCACCGTCAGCTGGTACACCGCATAGCGGGTGCCCGTCAGCTCAACGGCGCTCACCGCCACGCGCGTCACCTTGCCGTTGATAAAGCGGGGAGTAAGCAGGCTCTGCGTGGGGATGGTCACCGTGACCGGCTGACCGAGCAGCCTGCTGCGGTCAATGCGCGCATCCGTGCCGAGCAGGGTCAGCGTCAGCGCGAACGACTCGGACATCGCCTCGCGGCCGGAGAGTTTCCAGAAAAGCAGCCCCTCAACCGGGAGCTGAACGGTAATTCGGTTGAGCATAATCTTTATTCCGTAATGGTTTATGCTGAGAATATTTTTAACGCAAGGCTTTTTAAACGTGAATGTTCTGGTTATTGGCCGTCTTACTCTTTAACCGGGGGCCTTTCCCCTTCATATTTATAAATCCACAGGGAATAGATTTTCAGAAACTCTGACAAAATGAATAAAAATCCATTTAGCCAGACATTCATCACGCCCGTGAAACTTAACACCAGGGGAAAAAGGGAAACTGAGTAGCGAAACCCAACCAGACGCAGTATTTCCTGGTAGAGTGCCAGTCTGCTCGCGTATAAATTCCGGGCGAAGAAGCACCATGCTGAGGCAATAAAAGAGAGCAACAACAAAAAATCGAGAATAAAGAAAAGAATAACCAGAGCGCTATACCCACCAGCAGACAGCGCGTTCACAACCGTACTGAAGGCGTGTATATCGGAAATAAAAGGGATCTTGTCATGCCGCATGGACTGGGCACAATATAAGACAACGGCCAGGGCATCCATGCATCCCCAGAAAACGAAAACCTTATCTCTGGCGCTCATGACAGTTGAGCAATCACTTAACCGGCGCGGGTGGCCATTCGCCCCCCTTCTGGATGAGCTTCTCTTTTATTTCGTTTAATTTCTCGTATTGCTCACTGCCTCGCTCAAGTCCATTAAGCGCGTCCGCGAGCGCATTGCTCATCGACCAGCCATTTTTGGCCTTAATTGACGGATCCGCTCCTCGATCGAGCAGCAACAAGACATGATCGTAAGCCTGGTTATCCAGCGCATCAAACACCAGCGTTTTACCCAGTGAGTTGGTTGAGTTGACGTCAGCACCGCGATTGAGCATGGCTTCCAGCGTCTCTGTATTTTTCGCTTTTAGCGACTGGAAGATGATGGGTTCGTGGAAAACCTTATCTTTCACGTTGGGTGAGAGGCCACCGTCCAGCATCGCGTCGATCCAGTCCGCACTGTCTCCCTTTAGGGCAAATTCGGCAGGACTGCTTTTTCCCTGCGGTCGAGGCTGGAGCGGATCTGCGCCAGCCTTAACAAGCAACGTAATCACCTTTAAATGGGGCGATGTCTTTTTATCATTAATCGCGTTGCCGATGGCCCAAAAAAGCAGGGTCATATCCTGCTTTCCCGGTTTATTAAGATCGCTGTCTGGTGCAAGCGTCTTCACCGCGTCGACATCGCCTTCTTCAATCGCTTTCGCCAGTTCAAGCTGCTGACCGCTGAAGTAGTCCTGTGGATTAAGGTCCATATCCTGCTTACACCCCTGAATCATGAATAAAAAACATAACGCGACAAAAGCCATCAACCCTTTTTTCACAATCGACTCCCGATTATCGAAATATCCTCATCCTTCTGTTGCTCTATGCAATCAATCGCCTGATTAATCCCGTGGCGGTCCAGCGCACTTCCGGTTCCACCGGGAAGGTCATGGGGTATTCCGGCAGCATTAGGGCTCAGCGCAGAGATTTCCTCTTTGAGGATCCACGAAGGGACATGCCCTTTCATCGTTTTCAGATCTTCCCAGGGGTTAACTTCCTGAATCTTCGTCAGCAGTTCACCTTCAACCCGATACGCCTGGATATTATCCGTACTGCCTAATATCTTACCGCCGTATTTTTCTACGGTTCCGGCATTGAGGCCGGCGGCGTTAAACGTCCACCCCGCTTTCCCGCTGCCCATAGAGGTTGCAGAGGCGAGACCACCGCCAAGGGAATGACCGGCAATATCAATATTCTGGCCTGACCTTGCCAGCTCCTTACCGATACTCACGGCCTTTTTATAATAATCTGAAGCCATACCCATGCCCTGTGAGAAGTTATTCGACCAGTCAGCCCCGTTTACCACCGGCGCCAGTTCCCCTTTGGTCAGTAGAGAGGAGACATTCTCAGACAGAGAGGCGAAACCAGGCTCGCGCGATCCCCTGAATACCAGTGTGGGGTTCATATCTGTACCAAACACTTCCGGCTTCGGTTGATAGACGCGCGCCAGAAAATTGGGGGACGTATCATCGTCAAAGAGCATGGATTTGTTCAGCCCGAACTTTCCTAACAACGCATCGTCATTACTGATATCCGTCCATCCCTCCGGCACGCCCGGTGTGGTTTCCAGCGGGTTCACGGTCTTATAAATATTTTCCGCAAGCTTCGCTTTTTCCACCGCGATATTATTCGCCGCCAGACGTTTCGCGGCGATCTGGGCATCCGGATAAAGGCTATTGCTCCCCTTCGCGATCAGATCTTTACGCGCCTGCCAGCGTTCTGCTTTGGTCATCTTCTGTAGCTGCCCGGCATAGGTTTTACCGTCCTTGCCCGGAGTAGGTTCATCCGGCACCTGTGCCGTTTTAGATTTCACCACCTGTTTTGGCAGTACCGTTGGCGCAGGGCGAGATCCGTACGTTCTAACCATGGTTTCGTAGCGGTCAACAATCGTACTCACCGGATACCAGCCCAGGCCGACCAGCGAGGCAGCCTGGAGTTGCCCTTTGGCGTTGATATAAAAAATTTCCGTTACTGATGACCAGTCACGAAAACTTTCGTCAATGGCAACCACTCTGCCCATCTCTAAATCCTGCGCGATCAGCGTACGGGTATCGCGCCCGGACTGATATGGATTCGCACCGGTGATCGTGCGCAGCAGATCGTAGCGCGTGAAGAGTGAGCGCAGCGAATGGTCGGGAACCGACATAATCCACTGTCCGGCAACGGACGGGCGGATTATTTTCGCAAACAGCGCTGGCGAGACGTTCTCGTGGAACAGATAGACAAACTTGATGTTATACATTCGCTCCGTCCTGTTACCCGCAGGCTTACGGATTCACCAGCCAGGTGCCTGGCTTCGCAATATCCAGCGTCTGGGTACGCGTTCTTCCATTGCCTTCCAGTTCAATGCGGGTCTCGCCCGCAGGCAATTTCAGCGATGCGTAACCGTTATTCCCCGGACGCAGCGCTTTAGACTCGCCGTTCACCTTCAGCGTCTCGCCATCAAGCATGCGGATGTAGACCAGCGCGACCGGGCTGGCGTCGACAGGCGGCGCACTCTGCTGCGCCGTAGCAGGTGGCGCTACCGGCTCGCTCACGTCTGCCGTTGCCGGTCTGGTTTCCGATTGGGATGAGGTCTCAGCCGGAGGGCTCACGGCAGGGGTTTGCGCCGTCTGCTCTGGCGTTTCCTGACTGCCGCCGCCGAACAGCATCGCACCGGCAACCACCCCAACCAGCACACCCGCGGCCACCAGCCCCGGAAGCTTGTAACGTCGCCAGTCCAGCGCGGAAGCAGATGCCTCCTCTTCCACCGGCACCAGCATCGTGCCGGTCTTCTTCGCGGTCAGCACCTCGTCGATACCGGCGACGGGCATCTCGATCAGCGCCGCGAACTCCTCAATGGATTGCGGACGGTCTTCCATATGCAGCGCCAGCGCCTTGTCGATGGCCTGTAGCAGCGGGATGGAATAGCCCTGCGGCATCAGCTCCACCAGCGGTTTGCAGGTGTCCTGAATCGAGCGCACCACGCTGACCGGTGGCGGAGAGCCCACGATGAGGGTGCGCAATACGGCGCCGAGCGCGTAGATATCCGTCCACGGCCCCTGCTCGCTTTCATTGTCGTCGGTATACTGCTCGATAGGCGCGAAGCCCGGACGCAGCATGGTTTCCGTCTCATCCGAGAGATTACCGATGGTGCGGCGCGCCGATCCGAAATCGAGCAGCACCGGCAGGCCGTTATCCTGAATCTGAATGTTATCCAGCGAGATGTCGCGGTGTAGATAACCCTCGTCGTGGATCGTTTTGATGGCGCCGAAGAGCATTGGCAGCATGCGGCGGATCCACGCCTCGTTAATCAGCTCCGGTTTCTCTTCGCGCAGACGCGACAGCGTGGTACCGCTGTAAAACAGCGTCCCCATATAGGCCGTGTCGTTTTGCACCCAGAAACGCAGTACGTGCAGCAGGTTCGGGTGGTTAAAGCGCGCCAGCAGGCGGGCTTCCTGGATGAAGCTGTTCAGACCGGCAGAAAACGCTTTGCCGAAGCGCTCGCTGCGCAGCACCAGCGTCATATCCTCGCCGCGCACGGCGAGGGAGGAAGGCATAAATTCTTTGATAGCGATAGTGCGTTCGAGCTGGTGATCCCAGGCGCGATAGACGATGCCGAATCCGCCGCCGCCAATCACCTCTTTTATCTCAAACTCATTGAAACGGTACCCGACCGGGAGCGCGTTTGGGACAGTCCGATTGTTATCATTATCCGTCATCTTTTACAGTTCTCTTGATGATTATTACGCGGCAAACTGACAGTGGAACTCGCCCTGCTCGCAGGTGACATGCAGACGTCGGTACTGCTGGTCGCTGCGGCTGGCGGTAAGTAAAATCTGGCTCATCTGAGGCAGCAACGTATTGGTCAGAATCGCATCCACCATACGCCCGCCCGACTCAACCTCGGTACAGCGCTGAACAATCTGTTCGACCACGCTGTCGTCAAATTCAGAAATAATGTTGTGATTCTCTTCCAGACGACGCTGAATGCGCCTGAGCTGAAGACGCACAATCTGCCCCAGCATCTCGTCGCTGAGCGGGTAGTACGGCACCACCAGCAGACGGCCCAGCAGCGCCGGTGGGAACACCTCCAGCAGCGGCTGGCGCAGCGCGCCGCTTAAGGCCTCAGGCTCCGGCATGAGGTCCGGATCGGCGCACATGGCGCTAATCAGCTCGGTGCCGACGTTGGAGGTCAGAATAATAATGGTGTTACGGAAATCAATGTGGCGCCCTTCGCCGTCCTCCATCCAGCCCTTGTCGAAGACCTGGAAGAAGATCTCGTGCACGTCCGGGTGCGCTTTTTCAATTTCATCCAGCAGCACCACGCTGTAGGGACGGCGGCGCACGGCCTCGGTTAAGACGCCGCCTTCACCATAGCCCACATAGCCCGGAGGCGCACCTTTTAACGTCGAAACGGTGTGCGCTTCCTGGAACTCGCTCATGTTGATGGTAATGACGTTCTGCTCGCCGCCGTAAAGCGACTCTGCCAGCGCCAGCGCGGTTTCGGTTTTACCCACGCCGGATGGCCCGCAGAGCATGAATACGCCGACCGGTTTGTTCGGATCGTCAAGCTTCGCCCGCGAGGTTTTTACCCGACGGGCAATCAGATCCAGACCGTGACGCTGACCAATAACCCGCTGGTTCAGCGTGTCGGCCAGGTTCAGCACCGCGTCAATCTCATTTTTCACCATCCGGCCCAGCGGGATCCCGGTCCAGTCTGAGACCACCGCAGCCACCACGTTCTCATCCACCGCGGCAAACAGCAGCGGTTCGTCACCCTGTAAGATCTTCAGCGCCTGCTGCTGTTCTGCCAGCTGGCCGCGCAGTTCAGCCGTATCCTCATCTCCCGCCGCAAACAGCGCGGCACGCAGACGGATAATCTCCTGCACCCGCGTGCGCTCTTCTTCCCAGCGACGGGCCAGAGCTTCGCGTTGGGTTTCGAATGCGTCACGTTCGGCGGTTAAGGTCGCCACACGCGCCGGATCGCCCGCCCCCACGCGTGCTTCGCGTTCAGCAATCTCCAGCTCCACGTCCAGGGCCGCCAGGTGACGCAGACAGTCTTCCAGCTGAGCAGGCGGCGCGCTCTGGCTGACGGCCACGCGCGCGCAGGCGGTATCCAGCAGCGCCACCGCTTTATCCGGTAGCTGACGCGCAGGGATATAGCGATGCGACAGTTTCACCGCCGCGCTGACCGCTTCGTCGAGGAGTAAAACCTGATGATGGGTTTCCAGCGGCGACACGGTGCTACGCAGCATCAGTACGGCTTTCGCTTCATCCGGCTCGTGAACCTGCACCGTCTGGAAACGACGGGTCAGCGCAGGATCTTTCTCAATGTATTTTTTGTATTCCGCCCAGGTGGTCGCGCCGATGGTGCGCAGTTGCCCGCGCGCCAGGGCTGGCTTGAGCAGGTTAGCGGCATCGCCGGTGCCCTGCTGTCCGCCTGCGCCAATCAGGGTGTGGATCTCATCGATAAACAGAATAATTGGCGTGGCGCTGGACTGCACCTCGTTAATCAGCGCCTGGAGGCGCGCCTCAAATTCCCCTTTCATGCCCGCTCCGGCCTGAAGCATGCCGATATCCAGCAGCCACAGCTGAACGTTTTGCAGCGGCTCCGGCACGTCGCCGTCGGCGATACGCAGCGCCAGCCCTTCCACCACTGCGGTTTTCCCGACGCCGGCTTCCCCGGTCAGCAGGGGGTTGTTCTGGCGACGACGCATCAGGATATCGACCATCTGGCGGATCTCTTCATCGCGCCCCACCACCGGGTCAATCTTGCCTTCCCGGGCGCGCGCCGTCAGATCCTGACCATACTGCGCCAGC
>ERZ772818.3551-NODE-3551-length-10545-cov-4.891039_pt1 | contig 10545 bp, 9 predicted proteins | sample MGYA00580837_ERZ772818 | MGnify/ENA primary metagenome ERZ772818 (study PRJEB29015, sample SAMEA2737671) | human gut metagenome | biome: human gut; feature: human-associated habitat; material: faeces | place: China | collected 2012 ...
CCGGAACAAAAATCTCACCATTTTTAAATTTATCACCAACAATAGACATTGCACTGATCATACCATCATTCAGAATCGCAACCGGATCATCACCCTCATCAATTGCTTCCTGAACAGCCGGTCCTACTAATTTTGCTTTTCCTTTTTCAACTAATTCCGCAACTTCATTTATTTTAGACATAATCAAAACCTCCCTGTTATCTTTTTCTAAAAACGTAGCCATTTTTTGCTTCAGTTTTAATAAACTATCACTTCTTTACCGGTCCGATCAGACCTTCTCTGTACGCACCGATATATTCCATGCAATAATCATCCAGTCCCAGTAAAGCCTCTGTCGCATAAACCAGTCCCAGCATATCTCTGTTGGTCGGATCCATAATTCCACTGTCCAGTCCTGCATTCATTGCCAGCACCAGGAAACCATAATTGATCAGTTTACGGACCGGCAGATTGAAAGAAATATTACTGATAGCAGCTGTGATATGAATGGTCGGATACTGTTCGCGTACACTTGTGATCGTCTCAATATTTGTAGCAATTCCATCCTCTGAAGTACAGAGCATTTCAACCAGCGGATCAATATGAATTCTGTTCGGCGCAATTCCATATTCTTTTGCTTTCGCCATAATCTTGTCAAAAACTTTCAGACGATCTGCTGCACATTTCGGAATTCCTGTATTATCACTAAGCAATGCAATTACCTGCCAGCCTTCATTTCCAGGCTCCGCCATAATCGGGAAAATCGTATCAATCTTATGTCCCTCTCCTGATACAGAGTTAAAAATTCCAGGTTTCTTACAGAATTTATATGCCTGTGCCAGAACATCCGGACTTGGACTGTCGATAGAAATCGGAAGATCTGTAACCTCCTGAATACAATCGATCATCCATTTCAGGGTTTCCACTTCCTCTGCCTCCGGAACAGAAGCACAACAGTCAATATATGTAGCTCCACTATCCGCCTGAAGTTTTGCTCTCGCTTTGATAAACTCTGCGTCTCTTTTCGCGATTGCTTCTGCTACTGACGGAATAGAACCATTAATTTTCTCACCAATAATAATCATTTTGCAAACACCTCCAGCTGTCTCTTTCAACTCTTACCAGACTAAAAATCAGTCCATTTATTTAATAATCCCCACCCGCTGCTTATTGCACCTCGCAATTGAAGCAGGAGGACTTGCTTGATTCAGTTAAAACATAATCTGCCATGGAAGTCTTGTAGACTCAGAAGCCTTAATACCAAACTTCTCTTCATTCAGCTTATCAATAGAATCGCAAAGGGATTTGTAAACTCCCGGATAAACAGAACCAGGACCACCCTGCGCAATACAAGGAATAAAGTACTTATTTCCACATTCTTCGCAGACACGACGAACAACTGCATCACAGTTCTCATCTGTCCAGCCTTCGAAGTCTACTGCGCGATTCTCAATACCACCCATGAAACTGATCTTGCCACCATATTTCTTAATCAGTTCCGGAAGATTATTTGTCTCCATACATCCCTGCCATACATCAATTCCCATCTCGATCATAGACGGAACCAGTGTTGCAGCATAGCTGTCAGAATGATGGATAACCAGTTCAACTCCATGGCTGTGATAATATCCATAAATCTCTTTATATGGCTCAAGTAAAAATTCATCAAACATTGCCGGACTCATAAATGTGCTGTCCAATCCGCCCCAGTCATCATGATGGAAAATTGCATCTGGATGAAGATTAGAACAGATACCTTCTGCCAGCTCCAGCTCCCATTCTGTCAGATACTTAATCAGATCATGCATTTCATCAGGATTGGTAATATAGTAAACCAGCGCATTGCTGATCTCACAGAGATGATGCGTCTGCTCAAATAATCCCGGTGCTACGAAAGCTGCTTTAAAAGCCTGCTCACCATCAACTGCATCATACTGGGCTTTCACCATATCCCACTGATCCTGAGTAAATTTCAGAGACGGTGCATGAACATAATCTTGCCAGTCTTCGATATCCTTTACTACGATCTTATCAGGAGTATGTACAGGGAAAGAACCCGGAACTCCTTTCGGGAAAGTATTTGTTACGCCCCATGCATTTACCACATTTTCCTGTCCCGGCTCAAGAAGCGGGTTAGCAAACATAAATGGATGAAACAGAAGCTGCACTGCTTCATACTGATTGACAAATCTGTCAGGATTACCGCCTTTTATTACTTCAAGCATATTCTGTTTTGGTGTTAACATACGATCTACCTCCTCATATAATTCTGGAAACGCCCCCACATTTCCATATTTATTTAGTTAAATTGTCGCTCTTTATCTCGTTTTCGATGATTTTATTGTATCATTTGTATACTTCAAAATATATAAGCAGATATGCGGAATTTCCGCCTCTGTATTCCTACAATTTGTATGAATAATCTGTTTTTTAGCGTGTGAACAGTAATAAAAACTGTAATAATATCAGTTACTGTTCACACGCCACTATCCCGCGAGGTGTTTTGGCATGAGAATGCCAAAATCCCGAGACATACCGCGCGAATTTATGCGAATAGCATAAATTCTGTGCATCGCGAAGCGTGTTACTGAGAACGGAGTGAACAGTAACTAATATCGTTATTATTCACTCAATTATACTTGTAACTTCTCCCCATACACGCTATAATTTTAATATCTACAAATATTTATTTAACAGGCGGTGAACACAATGAATTTAAAAAAGCTTTTGCTTCCCCTGCTATCAGTGAGTCTCCTTGCAGCTCCTGTATCCACCGGCTACGCAGCAGAAGCAGAAACGGAGCAGGGTACACTCTCCCCCTCTTCTGAAAATTCTGACAGCGTATTTGGCGGAACATCAGCTTCAGACGAGCCAGTCACAGACGAAGCACTTCAGACACTCTTAAATCAAATTCAGGGACAGCTCCCTGCGGATAACGGCAGCTGGTCTGTTTTTGTTTCTGATCTTATAAATGAAACAGAAGGAAGCATCAATGACCAGACTATGCAGGCAGCCAGCCTGATTAAGCTTTATATTATGGGAGCAATTTATGAAAATTATGACCAGATCATTGGACAATACGGCAAAGATTCCGTAGATTCTAATCTGCACTCCATGATCACAGTCAGCGATAACGATGCTGCCAATACATTGACAACCTATCTGGGTGGCGGGAACTCCAGTGCAGGTATGCAGGCTGTCAACAGTTTCTGTCAGGAACATGGTTATACCCAGACTCATATGGGACGTATGCTTCTGGCAAGCAACGATCAGGATGACAATTATACATCCGTAAATGACTGTGGACATTTTCTCATTGAAGTTTACAAAGAAGAAGAGTCCAGTTACGCCCATGCTTCTGATATGTATGCCCTGCTTAAAGCACAGACACGTCAGAACAAAATTCCAGCCATGCTTCCGGATGGAGTGAAGACGGCAAATAAAACAGGCGAACTTGATAATGTAGAGAATGATGCCGGAATTATCTACGATGCCGCAAACGATCTCGTTATCGTATTTATGTCACAGAATCTCTCCAGTGCCGGGAACGCCCAGAATACGATTGCATCACTGAGCAGAACTATCTATGACTACTACAATAACTAACATCATAACTTAATATGTCAGATTTCAAGAGCAAAAGCTTTATTATTGAGATTTTTTATCTGTTCGAACAAATATGCAAACACATAGTGGTATAGAGTATAGAATCAACTTGTCGGTACAATAGTTATTTCAGCAACGATGTAATCAATCGGATATTCGCAATCCGCTTCCGCTACGTGGCTCTACACCATATGGTAATAACCAGAAGGAGGATCTACTTATGAAGAAAAGAAAAAATGTTATAATTCCTATGATGCTCGTAGCCGCAGTTGCCGCTGCGTCCATACCTTGTAGTTCTCAGGATGTTGAGGCATCCTCCAATACCTATGAAGTAAGTGTAAGTAAAGGTTATCTGGCTCTCCGCTCTTCCATGGCATATGATTCTTCCAATGAAATCGGAGAACTATATTCCGGCGATCTGGTTGAAGTTACAGAATATACCAATGGCGACTATTGGTATGTTTATTCTCCGAAATATGACTGTTGGGGATATGTAAACAATGATTATCTGGTTTCCCTCTATTCCCAGTCAGGCGGCTACTCTTATTCTACTTCCTATACAGTTAGTGTAAGCAAAGGATACCTGGCTCTCCGCAATGCTAAAGCATACGATTCTTCTAACGAAATCGGGAAGTTATATTCCGGCGATACCGTATCTGTTTCTGACAGCAGTGATCCACAATATTGGTATGTCTACGCTCCGAAGCTGAACTGCTATGGATATGTAAATAAAGACTATTTATATTACAGTGGCGGCGGAGCAAGTACGCAGAGTGTTTCCCGTTATTATGGTGAATCAAGAACAGTAAGTGTTGCTACCGGTTATCTGGCTCTTCGCACCCAGAAAGCTTACGATTCCTCCAATGAAATCGGACAGTTATATTCCGGCGATACTGTTCAGCTACTGGATACCAGCGATTCCCAGTATTGGTATGTCTATGCTCCAAAATATGATATGAACGGTTATGTAAATAAGGATTATCTCATCGGTGGAACAGCATACACCACTAAAACTGTAAGTGTTGCCACAGGTTATCTGGCTCTTCGTAATGCCAAAGCATACGATTCTTCTAACGAAATCGGACAATTATATTCCGGTGACACCGTTCAGCTTATTGATTCAAGTGATGCACAATACTGGTATGTTTACTCTCCGAAACTTTATCTGTATGGATATGTAAACAAGGATTATCTGTATTAAATACAACCATTTAACAGCCTGCTATTCCGCAAAGTGTTTGGGTATAGATATAGCAAAATCTTATTGCCAAAGGCGATTTTTTATGGATTTTGCTTTTGCCCAATAGTCAGGTAGAGATCTCTTATTTAAGCAGGGTACCTACCTGATCAGGTAAAAATATAATAATGAAAGGACTCTCTCTATCATGAGCCCCAAACAAGAAATAAACCACAACATTCGCAAACATTTTAATAGTATCATTTACAATATCTCACGCTACACAGAAATCGTGCTGTCTATCATCATCCTTGTAGTGATCGCATTGGCCGGAATCCGTCTTATCATGGAAGTTGCAGGCACCGCTGTTCCCGATATGGATACAGAATTCTTCACCAGCTTCCTGTCCCAGGCATTGTCCCTGGTAGTCGGCGTAGAGTTTGTAAAAATGCTCTGCCAACATTCCGCACAGACAGTTGTCGAAGTTCTCATGTTTGCCACTGCACGTCAGATGGTCGTTGAACATCTCGGTTCAAATGAGACACTTCTCGGTGTTATCAGTATTGCAATACTTTTCGGCATCCGCAAATACCTCATGACCGACAACGATGACATGAACTCACACAAAAATAAAGACACATAAGAACATTAAAATTTGCTCTCTTGTTCAGGAAAGAATCCTGCAAGCAGGATTCTTTCCTGCGGCGGATCGTTTTAGCGACATAATTCCTCTCCGCCGCAGTGCGATTATGCCCGAAAGGCTTTATTATATCAATCATAGAAACATTACGGAATAATTTCCTGTGATTGATATAATAAAAAGGCTGCATGGTTTCATACTATCTGTAATTTTTACAAACAGTACGAAACTATGCAGTCTCTTTTTTATTTCCACATACTGATAAACGGTTGTCTCAAAAAAAGGTATATTTCATATATTTTATAGTTAATATTATCAGTACGATGGGTTCTGTTTAGCAGTTTTTGTTTTGTAATTTTTATTTAATGATTTTTGTTGATGTTTTGTATTTAATAATTTCCACCGAAAAATTTACTGTCTTTTGGCAGCTCATAATCTTTAAAATAAGCTCCAAAATCTATCTTCAGATAATTGCAGAGATTAGCCAGTTCAACCATAGTATTGTCATTTACTGGAATGCCATTTTCCCTGCGTTCTTTTTCTGCCATAATTTCTTTCTCACCATGAGTATAAATCTGCTCTGCACCTTCGGCCTTCGGACTCTGGCGAAGAGTTTCCAGATATTCTGAGAAATGCGCCTTGATATCATCTGCATTTCCGAAGATTGCAGGATCGATTGCTGCAAATCCATGGCAGATACCTGTCTTATCTTTAAATGTACAGCATTTATCAGAAGTAACACCCATAGAAAGAATAGAACTGAAAATCTCACAGAGCATTCCATATCCATAACCTTTATGGCTTCCATTCACTTCTTTATTTCCACCAAGTGGCATAATTCCGCCGCCTTTTTTGCCAACAATATTTGCAAGTACAGCCGGTGCATCCGTACTTTCATGTCCGTCTGCTCCGAGAGCCCAGCCCTCAGGAAGCTGTTTACCTGATTTATTATACATTTCCAGTTTTCCTCTGGTTACAACTGTTGTAGAGCAGTCAAAGAGAAAGGGATATGGCTCTGCAGGCATCGCTACTGCGATCGGGTTGGAACCTAACATTGCCTTACGTCCAAAGGTAGGTACCATGATTGCTTCTGAGTTAGTGCATGCCATTCCAAGCAGTCCCTTTTTAGAAGCCATTTCCGCATAATATCCTGCAATACCAAAATGATTGGAATTTCTTACTGAAACGAAACCAACGCCTGTTTTTTTTGCTTTCTCAATTGCTTTCTCCATTGCAAAATGACTGATCAACTGTCCCATTCCGTCATGTCCGTCGATCACTGCTGATACAGGTGTCTCAAATACAACCTCCGGTTCCGCATCCGGATGAATCGTACCTTTCTCAATTCCTTTATCATATCTTACCATTCTCTGCATTCCGTGACTCTCAATCCCGTACAGATCTGCGGTAAGTAAAACATCTTTAATAATATTGGTCTGTTCCTCATTGAAACCAAACTTTCGAAATACATCGTGGCAAAAAGTATTTAATGTGTCATAACTCCATTTCACGTAACCCATAACTGTAAAAGCCCTCCTTGAAGTACTACTCGTTCTCTTTTTGGTATTACCAATTTTATGAGTTGATTATATCACTTGTTTTTTCAAAGCGCAATACGCTATTTTATTTTTTTCAGAGCATACTATTTTTTTGAGATATCTTTTTATAATCAGATATTTTTGTCTCTTGCTTTTATAAAAGCTCAGGAATATACTATGAGCAGATAATAAACCGGCTGTTAAACAGTCTGTACCTTTCAGGGTATTCTCATTATCTCCTCATATTTTTCAGAAAAGGACTATTACATTATGATTCAAGACATCGCACCACATATTTACCATAACGAATACAAACCATCTGCCCCGGATAAAGACAGCTTCATCCTCACCTATGAAAATGGCAGAATTCTTCTTCCCCGACAGAATCGTGAAGAGGCAATCACATTTCCACGTTTCCAGGAATTAGAGGGAAGGCTCGATAATCTTTATGTGAACTATATCTACCTCTTCTCCATTGATGACCGGCGCTTTTATCTGATCCCACATCTGGATACTGCACTTCTTCCTGACTATGAATTTCAGGATGTACGTGTTCTGCGTACTGCACATCCGCAACATCTGGCATTTGCAGGGATTACAGGACATCAGTTGTTCCAGTGGTACAGCAATCGTCAGTATTGTGGCTACTGCGGAAAACCAATGGTTCACAGCCAGAAGGAACGTATGATGGAATGCCCTTCCTGTGGCAATCACGAATATCCGGTTCTGTGCCCTGCTGTTATTGTGGGGATTACAAACAAAGATAAGATCATCCTCTCCAAATATGAGGGACGCAACTTCAAACGCTATGCTTTGATTGCAGGTTTTGCAGAAATCGGGGAAACCATCGAAGAAACCGTACACCGTGAAGTAATGGAAGAAGTAGGTCTGAAAGTCAAAAATCTCCGCTACTACAAGAGCCAGCCATGGTCCTTCAGCGGCTCTCTGCTGTTTGGATTCTTCTGTGATGTAGACGGTGATGATACCCTGACCGTTGACCATGAAGAACTCTCCATGGCACAGTGGGTAGAACGTGATAAAATCCCGGATCAGGGCAATAATATCAGCCTGACCAAGGAAATGATGATGCTCTTCCGTGATGGAAAAGAACCCAGATAAACAATATTCTATATCAGAAAAAGCTCATAGAATATTTTTCCCTATTATGCTAAAAGGATACATACACGGTAATGTTACTGTGCATGTATCCTTTTCGTTTCTCTGTAAAATTGCTTCACTATATTCTCAAAAATATTTCTGATTACTCTTCACGCCGCACTCCCGCTGCCAAATCCACGGCTTCTGCGGTTTCCATTACATTCCTGTTCGAATTCTTTCAGTTTCCGTCTTGCTTCCGGTGTCAGACTGGTCGGAACTTCAATTTGTACAGTTGCATATTCATCACCGTGCACAGACGGATTATTCATTGCAACAATACCTTTACCTCTCAGACGTATCTTCGTTCCGGACTGAGTACCCGGTTTAATGTTACAGAGAACATCACCGTAAATAGTGTGAACCTTCGCCTCACCGCCAAATACTGCTGTTGTAAATGGGATATTCACTGTTGTATAAACATCCCTGCCTTCCCGTTTATATCCGGGCTTATCCTGAACATTTACTTTCAGAAGCAGATCACCGGCTTCACCTCCGCCAACTCCCGGATAGCCTTTTCCTTTAAGTCTGATAGATTTACCGGATTCAATACCTGCCGGAATATTGACTTCGTAATTCTGGACGCCACCGTTGCTGCTCTGCAGGCGGATAACCTTCTTACCGCCAAAAGCAGCTTCATCAAAGCTGACAGTAACCTCCGCATGAAGATCCTCACCTTTACTGCTGTAAGAACCGCCAAAACCGCCAGTTCCATTGCTTCCGAATCCGCCAAAACCACTTCCGTGAAATCCACTGCCACCGAAACCGCTGCTTCCAAAACCACCGGATGATTTACTCTTCTTAAATCCACCACCAAAGATGTTCTTCAGGATATCATCCATATCTTCGCCATTCTCAAAATGATATTCATGATAACCATTGCCATCACTGTACGAACCATGGAAACCGCTGCCAAATGGATTGCCTTGCGCTCCGCCAAATCCACTGCCCTGTGCGTTTCCATAATTACCGGCACCTTCTTCAAAAGCAGCGTGGCCAAACTGATCATACAGTTTACGTTTCTTCTCATCACTCAGAACATCATAGGCTTCATTTACTTCCTTAAAATGCTCTGCTGCCGAAGCATTTCCCTCATTACTGTCCGGATGATATTTCTTTGCCAGTTTTCTGTATGCTTTCTTAATCGTTGCTGCATCTGCGTTTTTGTTCACGCCAAGAACTTCATAGTAATCTCTTTTCAATATCATCACCTTCCCTCATAAACACATTCTAACGCAATCATTCCTGACTTCATATTTCTGCAATCCTCATTATGCAAACAACGGGAAGCCAAAAGATTTGACCTCCCGTTGCTGTAACTTAACATCTATTATCCTTCAATGGAGATGCTGTGCTTCTGTTCCACTGCTGGCTTTGCTTCTTTCTTCGGAACAAATAATGTCAGGATACCATGTTTGAATTCTGCTTTGATGTCGTCCTGATGTACTTCCTTGCCTACATAGAAGCTACGACTGCAGGCACCTGCATAACGTTCTCTGCGGATATAACGTCCTGTCTCTTTTTCCTTCTCGTCTTTGTCCAGGCCTTTCTCTGCACTGATAGTCAGATAACCATTTTCAAGTGCTGCATGAACTTCATCTTTCTTAAATCCCGGAAGATCTACAACCAGTTCGTATCCGTTATTCATTTCCTTGATATCAGTTTTCATTACATGATTTGCTTTATGTCCATAAAGTTTCTTCTCTGCATCTTTCATTGCTCTGTCATCATAATAGAATGGGAAATCTCCAAAAAAGTCATCAAATAAATTTTCTCCAAAAATACTAGGCATTAACATAAGTCATATCTCCTTTTCTAATATATTTTATATATGTCAAATCTGTTCACCAGATTTACTTTCCAAATCTATCTTTACAGGCTTTTTCAACCTTTTATCTTCAATCTTTTAGTGTAAGCTTTTATTTTTATATCTGTTTTTAATCTCTGGCTGACCCTTAACGGGTCAGTCAGAATATTTATTCATCAGCCTTCAATGGCAATTGTTTTCTTCTGTTCTACTGCTGGTTTTGCTTCTTTCTTTGGTACAAATAATGTGAGGATACCATGTTTGAATTCTGCTTTAATGTCTTCTTTCTCAACTTCTTTACCTACATAGAAGCTACGGCTGCAGGCACCTGCGTAACGTTCCTTACGGATATAATGTCCTGTCTTTTTCTCCTGCTCATCTTTGTCCAGACCTTTCTCTGCACTGATAGTCAGATAACCATTCTCCAGATCAGCCTTTACTTCATCTTTGGTAAATCCCGGAAGATCTACGACCAGTTCATAGCCTTTATCAGTTTCCTTGATATCGGTTTTCATTATATGGCTGGCTCTGCGTCCGTAAAGTTTCTTCTCTGTATCTTTCATTGCTCTGTCATCATAATAAAATGGAAAATCTCCAAAAAAGTCATCAAATAAATTTTCTCCAAAAATACTAGGCATTAACA
>ERZ772818.3555-NODE-3555-length-10542-cov-4.342043_pt1 | contig 10542 bp, 8 predicted proteins | sample MGYA00580837_ERZ772818 | MGnify/ENA primary metagenome ERZ772818 (study PRJEB29015, sample SAMEA2737671) | human gut metagenome | biome: human gut; feature: human-associated habitat; material: faeces | place: China | collected 2012 ...
CCTTCCTGGGCATGGTGCGCCAGTGGCAGGAACTTTTCTACGACCGCCGCTACTCGTCGACCGAGATGGTCAACCCCGATTTCGGGTTGATCGCCCGCGCCAACGGAATCGAATACCGCTGCGTCGAGCGGCGCGGGGAGCTGCCGCAGGCCGTCGCCGCCATGAAGGCCCATGCGGGCGCCTATCTGCTCGAAGTGCGGGTCGAAAACGAGGAAAACGTCTTCCCGATGGTTCCGGCCGGCGCTCCGGTCTCGGACATCCGGCTCGAATAACAACGACAGTATGGAACAGGAATACATCATCACCGTGTTTTCGGAGAACAAGGTGGGCCTGCTGAGCCAGATCACCACCGTCTTCACCTGCCGCGACGTGAACATCGAGAGCCTCACGACCTCGGAATCGGCGTTGCAGGGCATCCACAAATTCACCATCGTGGTCCGCACCACACCCGATCAGGTCGACAAACTCGTGCGGCAGGTCGAGAAGAAGATCGACGTGCTGAAGACCTTCGTCTACACCCCCGACGAGGTCGTGCAGCAGGAGATCGCCCTCTACAAGGTGACCCGCAGCCGGGGCGTCGAACAACTCGTCAGGGAACACAACGTCCGCATTCTGGAGATCGACGAGGACTACATCGTCGTCGAGAAGACCGGCCACAAAGCCGACACGCAGGCGTTGTTCCGCCTGCTGCAACCCTACGGCGTACAGCAGTTCGTGCGCAGCGGCACGGTGGCCATCATCAAGTCGCGGCGCGAGCTGCTGAACGAGTACCTTGAAGAAATCGACCGTTTAAGGGCCGAATCCGATGAAGAAGGGAGCAAAAGCGAAAAATAACTTTCAGAACATATAACAAACTAAAAATCACGAAAACCATGGCAAAGATCAATTTCGGCGGCGTCGAAGAGAACGTCGTAACCCGCGAGGAATTTCCTCTGGAAAAAGCGCTCGAAACACTCAAGGACGAGACCATCGCCGTCATCGGCTACGGCGTGCAAGGCCCCGGACAGTCGCTCAACCTGCGCGACAACGGATTCAGGGTCATCGTGGGCCAGCGCGAAGGCTCCGCGAGCTGGGACAAGGCCGTAGCCGACGGCTGGGTGCCGGGCCAGACGCTTTTCGGCATCGAGGAGGCCGCCGAGCGTGCTACAATCATCGAATACCTTCTGTCGGACGCCGCACAGATTGAAGTGTGGCCACGCCTGAAGAAACACCTCACAGCAGGCAAGGCCCTCTATTTCTCGCATGGCTTCGCCATCACCTACAAAGAGCGCACCGGCATTGTGCCTCCCGCCGATGTCGACGTAATCATGGTTGCGCCCAAAGGCTCCGGCACATCGTTGCGCCGCCTCTTCGTGCAGGGACGAGGCATCAACTCGAGCTTCGCAGTGTTTCAGGATGCCACAAGACGCGCAAAAGAGCGTTGCCTTGCATTGGGCATCGGCATCGGCTCAGGATATATGTTTGAGACCGACTTCAAGCGCGAGGTCTACAGCGACCTCACCGGCGAGCGCGGCACGCTGATGGGCGCAATCCAAGGCATCTTCGCCGCCCAATACGACACGCTCCGCGCCCACGGACACACCCCATCAGAAGCGTTCAACGAGTCGATTGAAGAGCTGACACAGTCGCTCATGCCGCTCATCTCCGAGAACGGAATGGACTGGATGTATGCCAACTGCTCCACCACAGCGCAACGCGGCGCCCTTGACTGGTGGAAGAAATTCCGCGACGCTACCCGCCCTGTGTTCGAGAATCTGTACAACGAAGTGGAATCGGGCAACGAGGCACAACGCTCAATCGACTCCAACAGCAAGCCCGGCTACCGCGAAGGCTTGCAGAAAGAGCTGCAGGAACTGCACGACAGCGAGATGTGGCGCACAGGAGATGTTGTCCGCAAACTTCGCCCTGAAAACGATTAGTCAACCGCTTTGACCAACCGCAACAAAACGGGATGTCACGGCTCTTGCCATGGCATCCCGTTTCGTTTTTTTTGTGCTTTTTTGTTTTCGTGCCACAAAGATTGTATCTTTACACCCATAAAATTCTTTATACAATGAAATACTACTTTTATTCACTTATTGTTATTGCGCTGCTGCTCGCTGCAAGCGTCAGCATCCACGCCTCAAAAAAATTAAAAGGAGAGGCATTATGCCGCACCACCAACACAGAGACAATTCTCCACGCCTGGTGCTGGTCGTTCAACACAATCCGCGAAAATATGAAAAGTATTGCCGACGCAGGGTTCACTATGGTGCAGACATCGCCGGCCAACCACTGCTTTATCGGCGACGGCGGCGGCAAGCAGATTATGGGCAACGGCAAATGGTACTATCACTATCAGCCGTTGGATTGGACCATCGGCAACTATCAGATGGGCACACGCGATGAATTCATCGCAATGTGTGCCGAGGCAAAAAAATACGGAGTGCGCGTGATTGTCGACGTGCTGCCAAACCACACGGCATTCGACACATCGGCTGTGGCGCAGGGTTTGCGCGATGCCGTCGGTGGCATCGACAACCTCTACCATGCCAACGGCCTTGTTGAAATAAAAGACTACAACGACCGTCTGCAATGCACCACCAGCGGTGTCGGAGGCCTACCAGACGTAAACACAGAAAATCCTGATTTCCAATACTACTATATGCAGTATGTAGCCGACCTTATCCGCTGCGGCGCAGGCGGTTTCCGCTACGACACGGCAAAACATATCGGACTGCCGTCAGACCCTCTCGACCCGAAGTCTAAGAAAAACGATTTCTGGCCAGTGGCTATGGGCATGAAGTCGGTGAAGGGCTTCCGTCTGGAGAACCGCGACCAACTGTTTATCTACGGCGAAGTGCTACAGGACCGCAACGTAAAGGAAAAGGAATACGGCAAATATATGGGCTTGACCGCCAGCAACTACGGTCATGAAATCCGTCAGATTATCAGCAAACGCAAGACGACAAGCGCGGAAGTAGCCGACTGGCAGCACCCTGTCAGCGCGACGAAACTCACCACTTGGGTAGAGTCGCACGACACATATTGCAACGCCAACGAGTCGGCAACGCTTACCGACACACAGATCAGACTTGGATGGGTGATTATCACCGCCCGACAGAACGGCACGCCCCTCTTCTTCTCTCGCCCTGACGGCAGCACCCGTGAAAACTTTTGGGGCAACAACCTTATCGGGCCTAAGGGCAACGATGAGTTCCGCAACCCAGAGGTTGTGGCTGTCAACAAATTCCGTAAAGAAATGGACGGAGAGAAGGAATATATCGGCACTGCCGCCGACGGCTCTGTCGTGGCTATAGGCCGCGGACACAAAGGCATGGCTATCGTCAATCTATCGCAGCAGGAAGTGGCGCTCAGCATTGCCACAAAGATGGCCGACGGCACCTACACCGACGCTGTCCATGGCACTGTGTTCACAGCAGCCGATGGCATCCTTACAGCCACACTCGCTCCGGAAACATCGTATGTGATTAAATAGTGTAACACAAATACGGCAAAAGGCAAGGTTGCGGGTTTCGTACCGCAACCCTGCCTTTTTACCACCCATAGATGCTATGTCTGGACACGCGCCTGAGTAAAAATGCAGGCATTGACGACTGCCGCCAAGCGCTTTTTCTCCTCCAAACAGCCCAAAGCGTTTTTATGGCAACGTTTCCGACTTTTCAAACACAACGTCGCGCCACCACATATATTTTTGCCGAACCGGAAAATTATATGTAATTTTACGGCTGAAAACAATCAATAATAGAGGAAATGAAAGGAATAGTTCTCGCAGGTGGTTCTGGCACACGCCTTTACCCGATTACAAAAGGTGTCAGCAAGCAATTGCTGCCGGTCTACGACAAACCGATGATTTATTACCCCATTTCGGTGCTGATGCTTGCCGGCATCCGCGACATCCTTATCATCTCCACCCCAGCCGACCTACCGTCGTTCCGGCGTCTGCTCGGCGACGGCAGCGATTTCGGTGTCAGATTTGAATATGCGGAGCAACCGTCGCCCGACGGTCTGGCACAGGCTTTCATCATCGGCGAACAGTTTATCGGAAACGACTCGGTGTGCCTCGTGCTCGGCGACAATATTTTTCAAGGAAGCGGATTCCCGGGGGTGCTGCAAGAGGCTGTGCAAAACGTGGAACGCGATGGCAACGCGACGGTGTTCGGCTATTGGGTCGACGATCCGGAACGCTACGGCGTGGCAGAATTCGACGCCGACGGCCGCTGCCTCTCAATCGAGGAAAAACCGGAGCATCCGAAGTCGAACTATGCCATTGTGGGACTCTACTTCTACCCCAACGACGTGGTGCGCATAGCCAAAAACATAAAGCCTTCGGCTCGCGGCGAACTTGAAATAACATCTGTCAACCAAGCGTTTCTCGAAAGCGGGCTGCTGAAAGTGCAGACCCTTGAGCGCGGATTCGCATGGCTCGACACCGGCACCCACGACTCGCTTGCCGACGCCTCCATCTTCGTAGAAGTGATTGAAAAACGCCAGGGTCTGAAAATCGGATGTCTGGAGGGCATCGCGCTGCGCAAAGGCTGGATTACTGCAGAAAAGATGCGGCAGCTGGCACAACCGATGATCAAGAACCAATACGGACAATATCTGCTGAAAGTAATCAACGAATTAGGTTTAGAATAAAATTATATGGAAGTAATAAAGACTGCTATTGACGGCGTGGTGATTATAGAGCCACGGATTTTTGCCGACGACCGCGGTTATTTTTTCGAATCATTCTCCGAACGCGACTTCAATGCGCAGGTGCGCACCGTGCACTTTGTGCAGGACAACGAGAGCCGCTCATGCTACGGCGTGCTGCGCGGACTGCATTTCCAGAAGCCGCCCTACGCACAGTCGAAACTGGTAAGAGTGGTGAAAGGCGCCGTGCTCGATGTGGCTGTCGACATACGCCGCGGCTCACCTACGTTCGGACAGCACGTTGCCGTCGAGCTTTCGGCTGAAAACCACCGGCAGTTCTTCATCCCACGCGGATTCGCCCACGGATTCAGCGTGCTCACCGACGATGTGGTTTTCCAATACAAATGCGACAATTTCTATGCGCCGCAAAGCGAGGGAGCGATTGCCTGGGACGACGCCGCTCTCGCCATCGACTGGCGCATACCTGCCGACAAGGTCATCCTGTCGGAAAAAGACAAGTGCCACCCGCTGCTGAAAGATGCAGAATGGCTTTTTGACTACAACGATAATCTCTACGAATAATGAATATACTCGTGACTGGCGCCAACGGACAGCTTGGCAACGAAATGCGCCGCGTCGCAGCTGAAAGCAGCGACAACTACACGTTTACCGACGTGGCAGAACTTGACATCACCGACATTGACGCCGTCTGTGCCAAAGTGAAGGAAACGAAAGCCGACGTAATCGTGAACTGTGCCGCCTACACCAACGTAGACAAGGCTGAGGACGACGTCGCACGCGCCGACCTCATCAACAATCAGGCGGCTGGAAATCTTGCCTACGCCGCCAAAGAGACTGGAGCAACGTTTATTCACGTGTCGACCGACTATGTGTTTGACGGATCGTCGTCAATACCATATATCGAGACCGACGACACCTGCCCTACCGGCGTCTACGGCAAGACAAAGCTTGCCGGAGAGATGGCTGTCATTGCCACTGGATGCCGCTCGATAATCATCCGCACGGCTTGGCTGTACTCCCGCTGGGGCAACAATTTCGTGAAAACAATGCGCCGCCTGACGGCTGAACGCGACTCGATAAACGTAGTGTTTGACCAAGTTGGCTCACCGACGTTTGCCGGCGACCTCGCCGATGCCATCAGCCACATCATCGAAAACCGGCTGACCGACAGAACGGGAGTCTACCACTTCACCGACGAGGGTGTCTGCTCATGGTATGACTTCACTGTTGCCATCGCAGAGGCGTCGGGCAACAGCTGCGACATCCATCCAATCCACTCCTACGAGTATCCGAGCAAGGTGGAGCGTCCGCACTATTCCGTGCTCGACAAATCGAAATTCCGCAACACGTTCGGCTTTGCCATTCCTCATTGGCACGCATCTCTGAAAAAATGCATAACACAACTGGAATCTGACAAATGAGCAATTATAAACGCAACATAATCGTGACCGGCGGAGCCGGATTTATCGGATCGCACGTGGTGCGCCTGATGGTAAACAAATATCCCGACTACCGCATCATCAATCTCGACAAACTGACGTATGCCGGCAACCTTGCCAACCTGCACGACGTGGAGGACAAGCCAAACTATGTCTTTGTCCATGCCGACATCTGCGACTTCGAGACTATCCAAAAGATTTTAGCCGACTACAACGTAGACGGCATTATCCATCTTGCCGCCGAGAGCCACGTTGACCGGTCAATCAAGGACCCGTTCACGTTTGCCAGAACCAACGTGATGGGAACTCTGTCGCTGCTGCAGGCCGCCAAAGAGTATTGGGAAAGCCTTCCCGAAGGCTACGAAGGCAAACGCTTCTACCACATCTCGACCGATGAAGTCTATGGCGCACTGGAGATAACCGACTCCGAAGGCATCGAGTCGCCGTTTACCACCAAAGCGTCGTCGGAGCATCACCATGCCTACGGAAAGGACTTTTTCCTTGAGACAACGAACTACAATCCGCACTCGCCTTATTCGGCATCGAAGGCGTCGAGCGACCATTTTGTGCGCGCGTTTCACGACACCTACGGGATGCCTACAATCGTGACCAACTGCTCCAACAACTATGGTCCATACCAATTTCCCGAGAAGCTGATTCCGCTGTTTATCAACAACATCCGCCACCGCCGACAGCTGCCTGTATACGGAAAAGGCGAAAACGTGCGCGACTGGCTGTATGTAGAAGACCACGCCCGTGCCATCGACCTTATTTTCCATCAAGGGAAAGTGGCTGACACATACAACATCGGCGGTTTCAACGAGTGGAAAAACATCGACATCGTGCGGGTGCTGATCAAGACCGTCGACCGGCTGCTCGGCAACCCCGAAGGCGCGTCGCTCGACCTGATTACACACGTGACCGACCGCAAGGGGCATGATATGCGCTACGCAATCGACAGCCGCAAGCTGCAGCGTGAGCTCGGTTGGGAACCGAGTCTGCAGTTCGAGGAGGGCATCGAGCGCACTGTGCGCTGGTATCTCGACAATCAGGAGTGGATGGACAACGTCACCTCCGGCGCATATCAGCACTACTACGACGATATGTATAAAAACCGGTAACAGCAACCGTAAGATAATGACAAAAGGCTGCGGCACATCGGATTGTGCCGCAGCCTTTTGCTATACATGCAAACGCACCTTATCGTATCACGCACTTGCCAACGGCCTTTACCGACGGCGACTGCAGAACTACGAAATAAATTCCTGTGCCTGCACTCTTAGCATCGATGTCAAGAGTGTTGGTTCCCGCCTGCAACGCCACGTCGTGGGCGACAATCATTTGTCCCGTAGCCGAGAACATCGACAACCGCGCCTTCTCGCTGCATTGCGAGTCGTAGCGCACCTCAACAGTTTCGCCACGCAAGGCAATACCAAGAGCGGAAGGCTTGTCGGCAACCACCGTTTCCACGCCGCTTTCCGCCGAATAGTGCGTAGTCATGTTGCGAAGAGCAATAGTGCGCGTCTCGCCACGTTTTTTGGTGTCGAGAGTGAACCGCATTGTGGTTAGTTTCAACGGATAGCGATAATATTCCATCGGCTCGTCGGCAAAGGCCGTGTTCAAATCCGCCAAATCCACATTGCGCATCTCCTGCTTGCCCAATGCATCGACATAGAAGAAATGCACTTTCTTGACAACGCCATCCTTGTCGTCAAGATCGAACGACAACGACTCCGGCAATCCGAACAGCGTCTTGTTGAAAGTCAAGTCGATTGTTGCAAGGCGACCGTTGGTGATGTCAAACGACCACGCCGCGCCCGAATTCCAACCTTCAGGAAGAGCAGCCGTTGATACAGAGAGATTCGACACTCCCGACAATGCGCGTTCAAAATCGCTGTCGTTGGTGAAATCAGTCACCAACACAGGCTTGTCGCTGTTCTCCACCGTCACGTTGACACTCACCGCAACATCGCCAAACCGTCCGGTCACAACCGTAGTGCCGTTTTGTCCGGCATAAATCATACCGTCCTCAACACGGCACACGTCGGGATTCTCCACCTCCCAGCTGAAAGCTATCGGACTGAGCGCGAAATCAGCAGTAGCTGTTTTGCCAATAAGTTCTATCAGCGGCGTGTGTTTTTTATCGACAATCACACTCTCATATTTAGGCACCACATTGTCAACCGCAATTGTTGTTACAGGAATCTCCGCGCGCAAACCGTCTTTCTCGGCAATGATTTTGCCCGACATTCCCTCTGCCCCTGAATGAAAATACCCTTCGGCGTCGACAGTTCCAAGAGCGGCAGGCTCACAAGAGAAGCTGCATCCCTTCAAATCCTTGTCGAGCACCTCGTCATATTCATTGAACGCCATCATGCGCAATGGAGCAATGGCAATCACCGATGTGCTTATCGCCGACTTGCTGAACGCTATGCGAGCAACTTTGTTAGACTCCGGGGCAAGCGACACGGCAAGCATCGCGTCTTCAACAGGACGCACAGAGCCGCGGCCAGGGAGATTGAGCATCTCGCCGTCGAGAGCAATGGCTGCGCTGCCTCCGCTGTCAAAGTTCACTATATCCCAAGCTCCGCGATTCACCATCCAGCTGCAAAGTTCAATACAGTCAATCGCAGAGCTCTGAACCGACATCTCATTAATCAACATATACAGTTTGGTCTTGTCTTTTGAGATTCCGGCAAGCACGTGCGCCGACTTCTCATATTCGCGGCCATTCTCAAAATTGTTATACTCGCCATCGTGGAACACACCGTCGTGTACAAGGCTCGGATAGCCGTGAAATGCGTTCAGAATGTTCTTCGGCGCCGTACCCCACTTCGTCCCAGCTACAGTCTGCTCCACTCTGACCACATCGCCAACCGACAAAGGATGCTGATTGTAGGCATCGATGGCATCGCCTCGCAGATAAAGCACATACTCGGTCTTCGTCGACTGGATAGGCTCGTCCGACACCGCCTCTACACGGCACGGAGTAGGATCGCCGTTGACAATCCATTCGCCTTGAGGTTTCAGCTTAATATATTTGCCGGCATCTTTTAGAGTGATGCTGTTCATGCGGTTAAGCAGGATGCAGTTGCCTGTGAAACCATTAGTGGCATCCGAATTGTAGCACGAGATGTCGAGCGACAGTCCGTTGTCGGCAACCACACGCGTCGTAAAACCGGTATGGGCAAATATTTCCGCCTTCTTATCCTTTGTAATTGCGAGCAGAGAGCGTGCGAAATCACGACGCCACGCAAACTCGCCGTTGCTGATGTTGATGCCAATGCAGACACCCATGTCATAACTGAAGAAATCGTGGTTCCAAGCCACCTTGACGTTGTGTCCCGGACGCGAATTCTGCTTATAGAACGTAGGCAGGTCCCAACGCTGCACATCAGGCACAGCATCGCGGCTCTGCGCCTGCTCAATCTTGTTGTAGGGATTTGTAAGGTCTATTTCTGTGAACCACAGAATGACAGGTTTGTCGGGATAGATATACTTGGTATACTTTATTCCCGGTCCAACGGTGTAAGACTCCACCTCTTCCACAGGACCCCACTCCGGCTCCTTGATTACATCGGCAGCCGCCGCTTTCATCACAATCGGCGACATCAGGCTTGCCACAAGCAGTGCCCCGAACATTTTTAATTTCATAGTTTTATGTTATCTTTTATGATTTGTGCATCAAAGGTAGCAACAATTATCCCTTCTACAAAGGATTTCCTCAAATAGTTTGCCCCTCCGCGCAATAATGGCACAATGTAAAGAAGTCTGTCGAACTTTGCGCCATGAAACAATGATTTCAACCTGGTTCTGCATACCAACAAAAAAAGGCCGCTTTTTAGCGACCTTTTAGGGTGAAGAAAGGGATTCGAACCCTCGACCCTCGGAACCACAATCCGATGCTCTAACCAGCTGAGCTATCCTCACCATTTCTGATTACGGATGCAAAGGTAGGCAATTTTGGCGGAACCTGCAAACTTTCAGAGAGATTTTTTCAATAAAAATTTTATTTTTCAACCGCGTCCGAATCTACAAGAAACGGTATCAACAAGTTAGGCGACCAGTTCCACGAATCCTCCGGCACGTCGTTGTTGTAGCGGTTGAATATTTTCCGCGCAGACGAACAGAAAGCATCAAAAAAGCTTCGTTGGTCGGCACGCACAAGCCATTCCCTGTCGGCGGGCACAAGCGAATAGTTTGGGACAGACTTGTCGGGGTCCTGCACAAAAACGAGTTTATAGCCCGCACTTTTCACCACAGGCTTACCGTTCTGCCATCCCACTTTCACGCGCACCATCGCACCGCCACGCGTGTCGGGCTTGCGCATACCTGAAATGAAGTTTCCCATTGAATACACCACCAGCACCTGCCTTCCGTCTTTGGCACGACGCATCTGCATTGGCTGTATCACGTGAGGGTGTCCTCCTATAACCAGGTCCAC
>ERZ772818.3570-NODE-3570-length-10498-cov-3.505219_pt1 | contig 10498 bp, 5 predicted proteins | sample MGYA00580837_ERZ772818 | MGnify/ENA primary metagenome ERZ772818 (study PRJEB29015, sample SAMEA2737671) | human gut metagenome | biome: human gut; feature: human-associated habitat; material: faeces | place: China | collected 2012 ...
AAACAACTTTCTGCTGTCCTTGCGGATGTCAAAAAAGTGAGAGAGCATACTCATGGCCATCGTTTTGCCGAAGCGTCGGGGGCGAGTGATGAGGGTCACTTCCGCCGTCTCCTCTTCCAGCAGATCGGAGATCAGCTTCGTCTTATCGACGTAGTAATAGTTTCTAACCCGAATTTTTGCAAAGTCGGAGATGCCGACGGGGATGTTCAGCTTTTTCATGGGCGATGCTCCTCTCTATTTAGAGTTTTTACTTGCCTGTATAATACCATGTCACACTATCATTTACATCCATTTTACAATAAGTGATATATGGCTCCAGATGCTAAGTTCATAATATCATCCGGCCAACGATTCAATAAGTTTATTTCTTTTAATTGTAGCACGAAGTCATTACTTTTACAATGAAAGAACCCAAATTCAGCTGTGAACTTTGCGGCAAAGCCTACGATCTTGACACTCTGATCCCATTCGACGACCGACTTCTGCAGCGGTCGAAAAACCTGCCCAAGACGCACATCGGGACCGACAGCTACGTTGCTGTCCAGCTCCTGGAAAAGCAAAATGCCCTGAACTTCAACAGCCTCCGAAAGGTGGCAGAACAAGTTCAGGGCACTGAGGGTGCAGGAGCATTTCGCAAAAAATCACATCAGGCTGGCCTGTTCTCAGTCAGAGTCTTGACCTCGTCAACACTGACTTCCAGTACATTTGATCTTTTTCGCCAGTTCGTTATTTCGCTGGCGCTGTTCTGATAATAACATATTGATACTCCTATCAACAAATGCAGAGCAGCGTGTCAGTAGACACGCCGCCCTGTTATCCAATCGCTGTTTACTTGTTGAACGCTCTATACAGGAAGGTCGCGATCTGGCCGCGGGTGCAGGTGGAGTTGGGGTCGAAACGACCGCCGCCAACACCGGCGGTAATGCCGTTCTCGATGGCCCAAGCCACAGCCTGCGCGTAGTAGCTGTCAGCGGGAACGTCAGCAAAGCTGGCGTTACCGCCCGCCGCAGGCTGACCCATGGCCCGCCACAGCATGGTGACCATCTGGGCGCGGTTGATGGTGCCGTTGGGGTTCGCGCCGTCGGAGATACCCTTCTCCTTGGCCCAATTCTGAGCGTTCTCGAACCAGGTGCTGCCGCCATTCAGATCCGCGTCGTTCTGGCGGGCGAGGATCGTCCACAGCTGGGCGCGGGTGGTGGAGGCGTTGGGGGCGTAGGAGACGGCGTTCATGCCGTTGACGAGGCCGCGGGCGCTGACGAAGTCGATGGCGTCCTTGGCCCAGTGGGCGCGGGTGTCGATGAAGTCCTTGGAGTTGTCCATGATCTTCACCGTCGCGCCGCCGTTGACCGTCAGCTGGATGCCGTCCTCGGTGGGCAGGGAGTTCTTGACAATCTCCTCGGTGCCGTCAGGATGGACGATGACCGCCACAGTGCCGGGCTTTACGTTGGTGACAGGGATCTCCACCTTGGTGTCGCCGGAGTTTCTGGGCAGCTCGATCTTGACGGTGGGGGCGGTGCTGGAATCGCGGGTGGCCTCGACTTCCACGGGGGCCGTGACCGGCTCGCCGTTGCGCTTGGCGGTCTCGATGGCCTTACTGCTGAGGGTGGTCTCCGCCGTGGTCTGACCGTGCTTGTCAGTCTTCACCGTGCCGGTGGAGCCGTCGGCGGCCTTGGTCTCGGTGACGGAGCTGCCGTTGGGGTTGGTGGTGGTCTTAGTGACGGAGCCATCCTTCTTGGTCTCAGTCTGGATCTTGGTGCCGTCCTTCTTGGTCTCAGTCTGAACCTTGGTGCCGTCGGGCTTGGTGGTGGTAGTCGTATCGGTCTTGCCGCTGCTGGAGGAGGGTCTGCTGGAGCCGCCGCCACCGCCGCCGCTGGAGGAGGAACCGCCGCCGGAAGACGTCTTCGCAGTCGATACGCTCAATACCTGCGTGTCGCTGCGTCCAACCGGGCTGACAGCCGCAATCCGCAGAGTGTACGCGGTATTGGCACTCAAGCCCGTCAGCGTCATGCTGCCAACCGCCGCGTCAGCCGTCTGTTCCCTGATCAGTTTGTCGCCCTGATAGAGACCCACTGTCAAAGTCTTCGCCGCAGGACGGTTTTCTTCGTCCGCAGGTGTATTCCAGCGCAGGGTAATCGCGTCGGAAGCAGCTGCAGTGGTTACAGCGGGAGAATTGGGTGCCTGCAGCTGCGTCGTGCGGCTGCCCAGCAGATTGTCCGCAGATACCGTAACTTGGAGCGTATGCAGCTGTTCCGCCGTCACGCCGGTAATCTCCGCGCTCTGGGCACCGTTGCTCCACGCATATTGATACACCGCATCCGCAAGTCCGTTTTTCAACTCGGCCCGCAGGATATAGGTGCCGTCCGCCTCCTGGGTCAGCGTAATGACGAGATCGCCCTGCATCTCCTTCATTCCCGTCAGCGTCAGATACTCGTTTTTCAGGGTGTCCCCGGCCGTCTGCAGCTGTTCCAGCGTGGGTTCCTGGGAAGAGAGCGTCTGCTTGGCGCTGCTCAAGGCCGCTTGGAATTTCTCCCAGTTGGGGGCGGAACCATAGGTGCTTTCCTCCAGCTTCTCCGCCTGCGCGATCAGTCGGTCCAGTTCCAGCAGGGCCTGGAACACGTCGTGTTCCTCGGAAATGTCGCCCATCAGTTCATGGAGTTTCATATCCCGGTTATACGCCGTTACCACGGCCTTGTGGTCAATACGCAGGCCATCTGTCTGCATGGCGTCCAGGAATTTGTCCAGCAGGGCCTCCGGCAGGTTGCACAGCAGCATGAACTCCGTGTCCGGTGCCGTGCCAGTGTACTTCTCTCCGGCTGCCTCATAGCCATCCAGCCCGGCCAAATGGCCCACTATCTCATTCAGCTGCTCCGCAGTGACGGTTTCCGCCGGGATATTCAATTCCGCCAGAATCGCCCGCACCCGGGCACCGCGAGAGGTGTCCTCCCCCAGGTTGTAGAGCACCACCTTCGCGTCGGGCACCGTCTCGTTTTCGCCTACAACGGGAACCGACGCGGACAAATAATCCACTTCCTCGCCTTCCCATTCCGTGTGAGGCAGACGCAGCTTGATAATCAGCCGGTCACCGGCGTTCAGTTTCGCGCTGTCCTTAATGGGAACGGTCAGTTCCGCACCCCGGGTAGTATCGCCGAAGTTAGAGTTGATCTGTCCCACCCGCTGGGTCAGGGTCAGATTTTCCCACAATTCCTTGCTTTCAAACTCCGCGTCGCTGTAGCTGCCGGGGAACTGATAGATGGTCACATCGCAGTAGAAATCCGTTCCCATGGCAACGTACTCATCCGCATAGTCAATCTGTACGCTGACGCTCTTGGCATCGGTTTTCACCGCCGACACATTGAATGCGGCATAGGGCGTTCCCCAATCGGGAGACGGCTCCACGGTCAGAACATCCGACCGGGCTTCCACGCCGTCGGCGGTCAGTACGATCTGCAGCTTAGCGCCGGGAATCAGCTTACCTCTGCCCAGAGGCACCGTTTCCTTGCTCTGGCTGCGGTACAACGTCCCGCTGCTGAGGGCCGTGGCGGTGGAAACATCCAGAGTGTCCCCGGTGAACTGGTAGATCGTATAGCTGGCGTTGTTGACGCTGCTGTCAATGGTCATGGCAGCATAGAGTTTCGTCATGCCCGCCGTAACCTTCTTCGTGACAAGCTGCACCGCCGGCTTGATTTTCTCCGGGGCGGCCTGCACGGTCTTAGCAGTAGAGTTGACGCTGGTGCCATCAGACAGGGCGAGGACGGCAATCAGTTTCTGTCCCGCCGTCAGCTTTCCGCTGCCGAAGGAGATCTTCTGGCTGCTGGAACTGGAGGAAATCGTGCCGGAATAGATTTCCTTCGGCTTGTCCGCCGCAAAGGTTTCGCCGGTGTAGGTATACAGCTTCAGCGTGCCGGTCAGGGCGCCGTCAAAGCTGGCCTGCACCCAAATGTCGGTGCGGTCGGCCGTGATGCTGTCCGTGGCAATGGACACCTCCGGTTTCACCGCCGGCTAGGAACCGGAGATAATCCCTACCGCATTGCTGTACTTGTAATAGGTTTTGTCCGCATCCCCATCATATTTATAAAGATGGGCCTGAATTGTATTACCGGAAATCAGTTTGACGTGGTTGTTGCCGAAGGGTACCGTATAGGTTCCGGGGCCGGTAAATGTCACGCTTCCCAAACGGTTGCGGCTGTCTGCGTCGTTATTGCTGCTGACACTGCCCGTAGTCAGGAACAGATAACCGCCCTGGAAACTGCCGCAGCCCGTCACGGTCACGGTGGCTTGAGTGGCATCCGTGGTAAAGGTGCTTTCGTTCAGCACCACGGAATCTTCCGCAGGAACCTGAGTGCCCACGGTGATGTTGTTGGCTTCCGTTCCAAAATAGTAGGGGTAGTCTTCGTTCTTTTCATAGTTCAGGATCAGCCGGACCACATCGCCGTCTTTCAGCTTTCCTTCCGGAATGTCCAGCGTAATGTCGCCCAGCTTTTGTCCTAACTGACGAGCAATCCAGTGGTCACTGTCCACGCTGCCGTTTTTCACCGGGCACAGGAAGGTGCCCACGGAGGTGATGCTGGGATCGCTGCTGATCACGGTAAAGGTGATCTGGGTGCTGTCCGCTGTCAAAGCCCCCTTGGGTGTGATGGTAAACAGCGGGGTCGTCTGGGCTGCGGCCACCGTTACCGGCTGGGACTTTGCCAGCTGGCCGTTGTTGGTCAGGAATGCCGCCAGTTTTTCTCCGGCGGTCAGCGCATCAGAGAATGTCAGGGTCTGCTCACCTGCGGTGGAAGCACTCCCGTTGACCAGGAAAGTGCCACCGCTCAGCAGGCAGTCCGCGTCCGCCGTACCTGCATCATACTTTCTCAGCAGAACACGGGTACCCTCCGGAATCTTGCCGCCCAACTGCACGGTCACGCTGGTATCCCCCGCCTTGGGTGTTCCCTGAATGGACACTGCGGGGATATCTTCCTCCGGTGTGCCGGAAACCAGCACCGAGTCATCCGGACGCTGGAACATGGCTTCGTAGTCGTTGCCCTTGGGCAGGAAGATGCTCTCGTTCTGCTGCCAGTAGACCACGGCGCGGACACGCCACCCCGCCTTCAGAGGCTGAGACAGCGTCACCTCATAGTTCTTCTGTGGCTCCGTGAAGATCAGGTTGGAGGCCAGGGAAATCTGCTTTTCTCCTTCGAAGTCAAAGGTGGTTCCGTCGTTGGGATATTGACCCACCGCAACGGTAAGAGAAGTCTTTCCCTCTTTGGCCGCCTGGAACAGCCGCTCATCGCCGGTCAGATTGATGTGCAGCTTGGTAGCCCCCGGCTCCAGCGTGGTTTCCACAATGGAGGCATCGGGATAGGTATAGTCCCGGAAGCCCGATCCGCTGTCATCCACCACTTCCAGTGCCTGAGAGTTAGAGGGTTTGTAAAAATCCTCCCCCACCGGCACATTCAGGCAGGCAATCACATTGTAATAAAGAGGCAATTTCTGATTGAACTCACAGGTCACTGTTTGACCGTTCTGTACATATCCTGTCCACAGCCGCTTGTTGTAGGAACCGTCCGGATCAAACGTGGTGTTGGACGAATAGGCGAAGACTGTCATGTAGCACTGCTTCAGAGAAGAATCCAGCGTGACCTTTACATCCACAGACTTTTCGCTCTGCTTGAAGTTCTCCGTCCGCACCGCGCCGTTTTTCATCAGGGTAGCAGTGGTGTTCTTGAGAATTTCCTCCGGCGTCTTTACGCCGGATTCACCTGCCGCTTTAATGGCCACAGATTCGCTGTAGCGGTAGAAGGTCTTGTCTGCATCGCTGTCGTATTTATACAGGTATGCTTGAACGGTGTTTCCCTCTGTCAGCTTGGTATAGGTTGTGTTAAAGGTGATGGTATAGGTGCCCGCTCCAGTAAAGGCTACCTGTCCCAGCTTACCGCGGCCATCATCGTTGTCAGTGCTGGGGCTACCCGTGGTCACAAACAGCCGTCCATTTGCAAATTCCTCGCATCCGGTAACTGTTACGGTGGCTTGAGTAGATTCCACCGTGTAGGTACTCTCATTTAACACCACTGTACCCGTGGCTGGCGTCTGAGCCGCGGTAATGACCACCGGCTGGGACTGGGCAATCACAGTTCCGCTGCTCAGTACCAGCGCTACCAGCTTCCGGCCTGCCACCATTGCATCTTCTTTCGTGGACAGGACATAGGCCTTTGCTTCGGCGTTTGCCTGCGTTGCTGCCCATGCGCCGCCGGACGTTTCAAATGTCGTTGCGTCAGCATCATAGCTGCGGAGAATCAGCACAGAACCGGACGGAATCTTGCCGCCCAGCGTCACGGTTACGCTGGTGTCCCCCGCCTTGGGCGTTCCCTGAACAGCCGCCGTGGGGATGTCCTCCTCTGCGGTGCCGGAAACCAGAACAGAGTCGTCCGCCTGCCCCAGCTGATAGTCGTTGCTTCTGGCAATAAACAGTTCCGGACATCCGTCCCAGTAGGCCACGGCACGAACGCGCCAGCCCGCTTTCAGGGGCTGGGACAGCGTGACTTCCTGGTGCGTGATGGATTCGGTGGTTTTCCCCAGCTGAACCAGAGTGATGGTGCTGCCGTCCTCAATCTGGAATTTGTCTCCCGCCGGGTACATCCCGATGGTGTAGTTGATGTCGATTTTTCCGGCTGCCGCCGCATCAAAAATCCGCTGGTCACCGGTCATGGAGATGTGCAGCGTAGTGGCTCCCGGTTCCAAAGTCTCTTCGTCAATGGTAATGTTCGGATACGTGTAAGGCTGGAAACCCTGGCCGTTCTCATCCACCACTTCCAATGCCCGAGACTTTACATAGGCATAGTTGGTGCTGCCCTCGGCGTCCTTACCCGCCGGGGTGTTGACGCAGGCAATGATCTTGTAGCCCACCTTCAGCGCCACATCGGCGTTAAACGGGCAGGTTATCGTGCCAGTTTTGACCTGTCCCTTCCATAAAACAAAGCTGGAAGTACTGTTATCCGGGTCAAACCCCGCCGTGCCGATGTAGGCGTACACCGTCATATAGCAGCTTTCCACAGAGTCGTCCAGCCTCACCTGAACATCTACGGAATTTGCATTCTGCTTAAATGGTTCGGTGCGGGTTTTCCCGTTTTGCAGCAGCACCGCAAAGGTGTTGGCAATGATCTCCGCCCGGGTCTTTTCCCCGGAGGCCGCAACGGTAAAATAATCGCTGAATACCTCCCGTACATCGTCATCTTTGGTATAGGTCAGCTTCACGCAGAACCGGCTTCCCGCTGTCAACTTTCCGGCAGGAACATCCAGTGTCACATCCCCTATTGCCGCACTCCATTTTTTGCAATAGGGTTGTCCTCATCGTACCCGTGTGTATTTACCGGCAGAAGGAACACATTCACCGTGGATACTTCCGGGTCTGCACAGTCAATGTGCAGCGTAACCTGTGTACTGTCCGCCGTCACGGTGCCCACAGGTGTAATCGTAAAATCACTGGCGGCCTGGGTACTCGCTGTTGACGGTTCAGGTCTACTGTCTGCCGCCAGTGCTGGTGAAATCGCAAGTGTTGACATCATCAGCAAGGACAAAAGTCCACTGCCGATGCGCTGGAATATTGTTTTTCGCATAGGTTTCCTCCTCTAAAAGTCCATTTTAATAGTTAGATTACTCTAACTGCAAGAGATTTAAAAACCGGCTTCCCACAGAACCCGTACCTTTCAAAATCTCTTTCAAGTTAGTGTACTCTAACTACATAACAGGAACAGTATACAATAGATGTGTTCCGCTGTCAATACGGATTCCTGTTATGGCCGAACAAGGCGGCGTTATGTTTCAATAGTTGCGCCTGTAGGCAAACAGGCAATATCCTATCGGGATGAGTGCGAGCGCGTGGAAGTGAAGCGCAGATTCAGTCTGGCGAAGCGTAAATGTGGCATGGGGCTGGTCACTGCAAAGCTGCGGGAGACTGCGGCCCATGTGATCGCCATGTCCGTTCTGGTGCTGAATCTCCGCAAGATTCAGCGCGCCCTTTTGAGAATGCTCGCATATCTTCTGGAGATTCTCGCTCAGAAGAAAAATTGGGCACTTGTTCAGTGGACATTATATTATATGAAATAAATTTTACGGCTGTGCAGGCATATCTCCAACACCGTGCTATACTGTACGGGAAATTGAGAGTACCATCCATTCAAGGAGGTGTGCATGGCAAAACCGATGTAAACATCTCACCGGAAACCATGCTGGACGGAAGTCTGACCTTGCTGATGCTGGGAGAAAATCAAAAGCTGGAAAATACTTCCACCTGTAAGAATCTGTACAGGTACAATTCTCAACCTCCTTTAGCAGGCGTCCTTCTTGACAATGTGAAAAGAATGGTGTATCCTTCGTTCAAAAGGGAGTAGCTTGCACAGCTTTGTGTATCCGTTGGCGTCAGTACGGGTCGTTTGGCTCCGCTGCGGATTGAAATGGCGAGACTTTTGTATCAATGTGAAGGCATTGACGCAAAAGGGCTCGCCTTTTTTGCGTCCGCCGAAAGGAGACACAGTACATGAAGCAGGAAAAGAACATTTGGGAACAGTCCCGCGTGGAGTTGTTCCAGAAACTGGATTGCCGGGAGACCGGCCTATCGCAGGAGGATGCGGCGGATCGTCTGGCAAAATACGGAGCCAATGAACTGCACGCCGGCAAGCAAAAGAGTGTTTTGCAGATCTTTCTGGGGCAGTTTGCGGATTTTCTGGTGTTGATCCTCATCCTGGCCGCCGTCATCTCCGCCTGCATGGGGGACGTGGAGAGCATGATCGTCATTCTGGCGGTCATCACCATGAACGCAATTCTGGGCACCGTTCAGACCGTCAAGGCCTCCGCATCGCTGGACAGCCTGAAGCAGATGTCCGCTCCCACCGCCAAGGTGCTGCGGGACGGTCAGATCGTACAGATCCCCGGCCGTGAGGTAGTTCCCGGTGATGTGGTCATATTGGAGGCGGGAGATTCCGTCTGTGCCGACGGACGCCTGTTGGAATGTGCCAGCCTGAAGTGCGCGGAGAGTGCCCTCACCGGCGAAAGCCTGCCGGTGGAAAAGGATACGGAGCCGCTCAGTGGGGAAACGGCCTTGGGCGACAGGAAGAACATGGTGTTCTCCGGCAGCTTCGTCACCTATGGGCGGGGCCGCTTTCTTGTGACGGCCACCGGCATGGACACGGAAATGGGCAAGATCGCCCAGCTTCTGAAAAACACGGAGGAGCGGAAAACGCCGCTTCAGGTCAGTCTGGACCAGTTCGGCAGAAAGCTGTCGATCATCATTCTGGTGATCTGCGCAGTGCTGTTTGGCGTCAGTGTGCTGTGGCGGCACGAAAACGTGATGAACGCCTTTCTCATCGCCGTGGCGCTGGCGGTGGCCGCTATCCCGGAGGCCCTCAGCTCCATCGTGACCATCGTGCTGTCCTTCGGCACCCGGAAAATGGCCAGGGAAAACGCCATCATCCGCCATTTGCAGGCGGTGGAGGGGCTTGGCAGCGTGTCGGTCATCTGCTCGGATAAGACGGGTACGCTGACCCAGAACCGTATGACGGTGCGCAAGCTCTACACCGGAGGCGAGGTGATCGACGCCAAGGACGCGGACTTCCGGGACCCGTTACAGGAGCCGTTGCTGCGGACGGCTCTGCTGTGCAGCGATGCGGTCATCAGCGGGGATACGGAGATCGGCGACCCCACGGAAACGGCACTGGTGCGGCTGGGGGAGACCAACGGCTTTGACGAGGATCTTGTCCGGGACCGTTGGCCCCGTCTGACAGAGATCCCCTTCGATTCCGACCGGAAAATGATGTCCACGGTCCACAAGCTGGCGGGTGGCCTGATGCTGGTCACCAAGGGCGCGACGGATGTGCTGCTGGACCGCTGCGTGGTGACGGCGGAGGAACGGACGAAGATCGAACAGGTCAACGAACAGTTTTCCAACGAGGGCCTGCGGGTGCTGGCCTTCGCCTGCCGCAGCGTGGACGGCCCGGCCATCACTTTGGCGGATGAAAACAGCCTGACTTTCCTCGGCCTCATCGCCATGATGGACCCGCCCCGTGAGGAATCCAAGGCGGCGGTGGCGGAGTGCATCCGCGCCGGTATCCGTCCTATTATGATCACCGGCGACCACAAAATCACGGCGGCGGCCATTGCTCGTGAGATCGGCATTTTGCGGGACGGCACGGAGGCCGTGGAGGGCGCGGTCATCGACGGCATGAGCGACGAGGAATTGCAGGAGTTTGTGCCGAAGGTCAGCGTCTACGCCCGTGTGTCCCCGGAGCATAAGATCCGCATCGTCCGGGCGTGGCAGCAGCGGGGCAATCTGGTAGCCATGACCGGCGACGGCGTCAATGACGCTCCCGCCCTGAAGCAGGCGGATATCGGCGTGGCTATGGGCATCACGGGAACGGAGGTGGCCAAGGATGCCGCCGGTATGGTGCTGACGGACGACAACTTCGCCACCATTGTGAAGGCTGTAAAAAACGGTCGGAACGTGTATGCCAACATCAAGCGGGCC
>ERZ772818.3575-NODE-3575-length-10485-cov-7.919463_pt1 | contig 10485 bp, 6 predicted proteins | sample MGYA00580837_ERZ772818 | MGnify/ENA primary metagenome ERZ772818 (study PRJEB29015, sample SAMEA2737671) | human gut metagenome | biome: human gut; feature: human-associated habitat; material: faeces | place: China | collected 2012 ...
TCCCGGACGACCACTTTTCTTATCATAGGAATGCTTTTTTATTTCCTTTGCAATCGTGGTACGATCCTTGCCTAATTTATTTCCTATAACTCCAAAGGAGACATTCTCCTGAAGGAGTTGTGCAATAACTAATCGATCTTCATATGTTAAAAACTTTGACATGGTAGCTCCTTTCCAGCCGCCAGAAATCAAAGCATAGCAAAAAAGAGACCAACAATCCAGTCAGTCTCTTGAATTTGTAAAGGAAAATCCATACCTTCCCTTTACACTTATTACTATTAACTTTTTAGATCAGTCTGAGATGTAGGTATGGAATCTCAGATTACAATTGACGCAATTCTATAATAGAACAACGGAGATTTCAAACATTATATTTTTTATTCTTTTACAATCCAACTGCCTGTTTTCTTCGAGCCAACTCGTTCCAATCGTCCCATTTCAGTCAGTTCTTTAACTGTTCTCTGAACAGTACTTCTGGATAGAGCTGCACTTTCAACAATTTCCTTTTGCGTAATGGTGGGATTGTTTTGCAATATATCAAGCAGTAACTTTTGTTTTTCTGTTAAAGCCTCATTTAATGCTTCATGTAAAGCGTCATTGCCTGATGCTTTAAAATTCAAATTGGGAAGCTTTACCGTAAACTCTACACGATTAGAACGGAAAGTGGGTTCCATACCGGTTTGGTAATTTGCAGCATTTTCATAGGCAGTGCAAATTTTGCTTAAGCCACTGCCTTGACGTTCCATATATCCAAGACGAGCAAAAATATCTGCAAGTATAGGATTTCTTCTGGTGGACGGAATATCATCAATATCACGTTCTTGAATCTGCGTTCCATCAGGCATACCACCCGGAGAGTAAATCACAAGGCGGTCATCAAACATATCCACATGAACTTCGCTTCCATTAATCAAATAATCTCGGTGAATCAGAGCATTGACTAATGCTTCAAATATACTTCGTTCACAGTAATCCGGCATTTCAATTCTGGAATTAGGAGTTTTCTTCCAAAGCGTTTTCATATTACGCTTCACGAAGTGCACGCCCTCATTTAGAAGAATAATAAGGCTGCCTGTGTACTCAGCACTATCCAAAGCATCAATCTGTCCACCACTCTTATCTAATCCATTCCATCTTGTACAGAAAAGACGAGACCAGCGAACAGGCGAATCATCGGCAAGCAATGCACCTGCATTTGTAAGACGTCCTTGAGCATCTCGAATACCGAAGGATTCAAAACTTTTCTCTGTCATACTATTTCCAGTCCAAGATTTATAACGCTCTCTCAGCTTACTAAAAGAAAAGTCCTCGTAGCTATACGGAGATATCAGCGAATCATAAGAAGAATTTTTGCCACGCATAACCAAACGCTTTAATTCGGTCGCATCAGCAACAACACTTTCATTTCCAATGCGTATATATGCTTCCGTTACACCGTCACCGGTATAGTAGTATGGCGTTTCTGCTCCTGCTGGAATTTGAAGGAGCAACAGTTCTTTTTCGGCCTCAGTTTTATGAAGCTTCATTATCACTTCAGGGAATGGAGAAATTCTCTCTTTGATTTTCTGACTGATAAACTCAGAGTCAGACTTAATATCTTCCAAGCCAACAATTTCTTCATCGTCAGTGATACCAAAAATCAGCATTCCACCCGCTGTATTTGCAAAGGCACTGACACTCTTAAGCCAGCTTTTTGATTTCTTTTTCTCAACGGCTTGTTTTTTATCGTATTCGGTTGCTTCTCCAAGAAGATCTGTCATCTTCATGTGCAGTCCTCCTTTCATGGCAAATGGACATTTTCGCAACATTATTATTATACCATACAGAATCCAAATTTAATAGTAGTTAAACCAGATCTTATAAAACGAAAAAACATATCCGTTCCATTCCGGAAAAGAAAGGATAAGATCAGTATCACTATAATCAGTATAGTTATTATCAGTATTGTTACATTGTGCTTTTAACAGTTCTTGAATTGTCAAAAGCACAATTCTGAGACTGCCATAAACACAATTCAAGAATTGTCCCATCAAAGAAATAAGGCTGACCTGTTACAGTCAGCCCTAAGTAAAAATTCTATATTCTGTTAGCAAAAAATCAGTTCTGCATTAACGATTTCCTCTGCCTGCGCTTTCAGGCTATTCACGTACCGTACCCAAGCGAACTGCTGTGTTGCCTTGTCCGGAGCCGGATTTTTCTCCAGAAGTTCTGTCATCATTTGTTCCACTCTACGGTGAGCTGTTTCGTCGATTTCCCATAAGTGCGGGAACAATGTCTCCGTCAGAACCATGTCGTTATAGAGCATTGGATTATTTTCTGCAAGAAATGCTCTGCGCATCCTGCCGTATTTCCCAAGTGGTTTATCGTTTACACGACTCAACCGAATATCAGGGATAAGATAATCGCCGCAACGGACATAAGTCAAATTCTGTACCATAGTCACGCCTCCAATCATTTTGTCTTTCCCCTTCATTGTAATAGATGCTCCCATAAAAGTGAAGTTTGTTGACCTGTCGCTTCGAGCGCAGCACATATCTTCTGATAAACCTTTCTTGACGGTCTGCGATTGCCTTCTTCGAGCTTATAGTAGTAACTGGGTACAATCTCCATTTGCTATGCAAAAGCCTTCTGTGACAGTCCCAGAGCCGTTCTAACACTCTTTAGTGCTTCGGTATAGGGTACAGCAAGGAAACGAGAGAAATCATCATAGAGCAGAGACGCTTCGATTTCCAGAATATTTGCCAGTTTGATAGCTACATCGAAACTGTAGAAAAAGTAATGATGCTGCTGAAAGAAAAGGAGGTGTGTTCCAGCGGTCAAAAGTCGCATAGAGATTGCTGTGAATCCCTTGATTACCCATTATCGCAGCGGGATGATGATGTCAAGGTTACATGCAGACATCGTCTGCATTGCACCGCTTTAGCGGCTTGACCTTGATATTAGCAGCACGGTGTGATTTTCGACTTATGCGATGTGATTAGTCATCATGCCCCACATGAAACAAGCTAATTCTCTTGCAACCGCTACTTTTGCTACGTTATGTTTCTTGCTCTGACCTAGTACCATTTTGTAATACCGGCGTCTTAGTCTTTCGTTTGCTTTGTCGGCATAGCCTATCACCTGTGCTGAATTGCCTGATTGTCTGGATTTCAAATCCTTTGATTTGTAGCCAATCTGACCGCGAGCATAGCTTTGAGCAGCCTCTGTTAGCAATAAGCGAACATGTCGATTGCCAGCTTTGGTAATTTCAAGTAGGTTGCGATCGTCAGAACTGGTATTCTCACCAGGTACCAACCCCAGATAGGGTGCAAAATTCTTGACACTTGCAAAACGATTGAAGTCACCCATTTCTACAAGTACAGATAATGTAGTGTGCGTTTTGACACCAATAAAGCAACACAGTTTTTTGACAGATTCCTTGTATTCATCCTTAGATGCAAGTTCTTCAATACGCTTATCAAGACGCTCAAGCTTATCACTAAGGGTAGTATATGTCAGCAGGTATTCATCGAGGATTTCTTTATACAGATCCTCAGGCTGTAAGGATTTTAACCAACGTAAATGCGCTGCTGTCCAATGACTATTACCATCATAGCGACAGTTGTGGCGAAGACAGAATGCAAGGATTTGCTGCTTGATCTTTTTTAGAGCAAGCTTATGATCATCCCTCATGCGAAGGAATTCCTTTCTCTCCTGCCGATTTTTATAGTAATATTTGATTTTACCGTAGTTGTTCCGGTGATTTTTCTGCAACTGCTATTCACTTTGTTTAAATGAATTTTCGGTGCAATATTGGTAAGTGTAACCTTTTTGTAGACGGAAATCTGATTTGCATCTGTGAAGCAAAACGTAATAGTAGTTCCAATCTTTTGGATAGGATAATTTGCCGTGAAATGATAATATATATCATCCATATCGTCTTTTTTCTTTTCAATTGTGCAATTGTATTTTTTACCGGCTATTATTGCATGCCATGCTTTCAAACGATTCTCTGAAAAATAGGTCTTGCAACTGCCCATATGAATTGATAAAATAATGAGTGCTGTGTGTGGCATCAAAAGATGCCGGCAATGAAAAAGAGAAATCGGTAGTAAAATACACAAGACGTGTTTAGAAATGGAGGCATTTTATGGGCGGATTTTTTGGCGTGGTGTCCAAAGAAGATTGTTTGTTTGACCTGTTTTTCGGAACAGATTATCATTCGCATTTAGGTACGAGACGAGGCGGCTTAGCGGTATACGGAGAGAATGGATTTGATCGTTCAATTCATAATATCGAGAACTCCCCATTTCGTACAAAGTTTGACAAAGATGTGCAGGAAATGAAAGGAAATATGGGAATTGGCTGTATTTCTGATTATGAGCCACAGCCGCTGATCGTGCGTTCTCATCATGGAACGTATGCAATTACAACGGTAAGTAAGATCAATAATATGGATGAGATCGTTCAGGATATTTTTGATACGGGACATGCACATTTCTTGGAGATGAGTGGCGGTGACATTAATGCAACAGAGTTGGTAGCTGCGCTGATCAATCAAAAAGAGAACCTGATCGATGGTATTCGTTATGCGCTTGAGACGATCGATGGATCCTTGACTTTGATGCTGCTGACGCCGAAAGGAATTTATGCGGCCAGAGATAAGTATGGACGTACACCAATCGTAATTGGACAAAAGGAAAATGCGTATTGTGTGACGTTTGAAGACTTTGCATATCGCAATTTGGGCTATCATGATTATAAAGAACTCGGCCCTGGAGAGATTGATGTCATTACCACAGAGGGCGTCAAAACGTTAGTTGCTCCGGGCAAAGATATGAAGATCTGCACCTTCTTATGGGTATACTATGGTTATCCGTCCAGTTCCTATGAGGGAGTCAGTGTTGAGGAAATGCGCTATCGTTGTGGTGCCTGTCTGGCAAAACGTGATAATGTCAAACCGGATATTGTAGCAGGTGTACCGGATTCTGGAATCGCACATGCGGTCGGTTACTCCAATGAGTCCGGCATTCCATTTTCCAGACCATTTATTAAATACACTCCTACATGGCCACGTTCATTTATGCCAACGATCCAGAGCCAGCGTAATTTGATCGCCAAGATGAAACTGATCGCTGTTCATGAATTGATCAAGGATAAAAAGCTGTTGCTGATCGATGATTCTATTGTGCGTGGAACACAGCTTCGTGAGACAACGGAATTTTTATATGAAAGTGGTGCGAAAGAAGTACACATCCGTCCGGCGTGTCCACCGTTAGTATATGGCTGCAAGTATTTGAACTTTTCGCGTTCCTCTTCCGAAATGGATCTGATCACACGACGTGTGATCGCAAAATTGGAGGGAACGGATGAGGTGCCAAATGAGGTATTGCAGCAATATACCGATCCAAACTCTGAGAAGTATGATCAGATGATTGAGGAAATTCGTAAAGAATTGAAATTTACTTCACTGCAGTATAATCGTTTGGATGATATGCTGGAATCTGTTGGTATTCCGGTAGAAAATCTCTGCACATACTGCTGGGACGGCAAAGAATAATCGACTGTCCAGACAACAAAAAATCGAAACATAATGAAAAGGCATTACAGTTTCCACGTAGGATCCTGTAATGCCCTTTTGAATGTCAGAAAAATGCCTAACTAAAGCTTCCCATACCTCGAGTTGTCCGAAAGGCATGTAAATCATACATCAGAGACAACAAAATTTAGAAATCACTAAAAACGTAAATGCGGCAAGGCAATTTCTATAGATCCCTTATGGCAGAATTCAGTCTCTGGGAACTGCAAAATGTATAGCAGCTTTTGACATAATAAGCAATATGTGGGTGAAAGACCGTTAAGGGTATGCGAAGTTTGCGTCATATACTAAAATTGGGGAGATCGCCCGGAATCGGTTTGGTCATCCATTCTTTTGCTGAGTATCCGCTACATAGCAGAAGCCACAGTTTCATATACATTGCCACCGGCGATGCCATCGGCAATACGATCATTCCGTATTTTTCATAGACGTATGTGCTTTCGTAAACCATGTCCGCATCCATGCCGCATAAAAAAATGGGGATTTTCCGGTTTGCCACCTCATAAAAGAATTTATCCGCTTCTGGTGTTTCACTGCAGATCGTGCCGGCATGATACGTATGATGCAAAATTGCCTGTATTCCGTCAAAGTTCATCGGATAACGCATCCCCGGATGTGGGTAGATCAACCCGATCGGTGCATCCCAGTGATCCGGTGCCTGCAGGGAAGGTCTATCGGTAAGCCTCTCTGCATTGTTCCATGCATAGTACACTTTTCCGGCGACAAAACACTTGGTGCCTTTTTCATAATGACCGTATTCCATACCACCAACACTATACACTTCATCACTGTAAGGCTGATGCCCAATGATCGCTGTTCCTAAGTGAATCCTTGGGATCCCATCCCCATTCTGATACGAAACATACACACCTTTTTGCTTGCAGTCAAATGCTAAGAACTGCACAGCATATTGAAAATTATAAGCACCATTTGCTCTTGGATCTGTCAATACATAGTTGCTGGACACAAAAACCATCGGAATGTCACAATCGCCAAACAGATAGCCCATCGCTGCCGCTGAATATGCCAACGTATCTGTGCCATGCATAATGATCACTCCATCTAACCCGGAATACATAGCAGCACTATCTTCTGCTGCTTCTTTTTTCTCTAAAGTCACCTTTGCACTGCCTGTATACTTCGCCTCACTGACCACCTCTCGAATGCTCTGAGACAACTGTGCGATCGTTAATCCGGTACTATTTTCGCTGAGAAGTGTATACGGATGATATACCTGATAGGTGATTTCTTCCGTATGACCATCTCGTTCTACGCAAGGCAACGTGTCTAACAGACCATCCGCTGCTCCGGTTTTCGTACCGATCACATTTCCGGCTAACGTACTCCCGATCGTCCCACCGGTAAATAATACAGCGATATTCATAACGCTCCTCCTTCCAAACATGAAAAGCCCATTTCCGAGGCAAAACATTAACCACCGTTCCGCCAAAGAAATGGACTATTAACATCATAAAATACTATTTCGCAACGATCGTTTCATTGCTGCATGTTATTTTGCTACAATATTAACGATACGCCCCGGCACATAAATCTCTTTGATAATGTTACCACTCAATTTATCACCCAAAGCTTCTTTTGCCTTAGCAAGCACATCGTCTTTCAGATCTTCTTTGCCAATAGAAATTGTTGCTTTGGTCTTACCGTTGATCTGAACAGCGATCTCCACAGTAGACTCTACGGTCTTCTCTTCGACATACTCCGGCCAAGACTGCTGGTACAATCTGCCCTGTCCCCCAACGATTTCCCAAAGTTCTTCGGTAATATGCGGTGCAACCGGATTGAGCAATGTAATAAGTGTCTTATATTCTGCCTTATTGATCGAATTCTTCTTATAGAAGTCATTGATCAACGACATCATTGCCGCAATCGCTGTGTTAAACTTCAGATTCTCGAAATCACCGCTGACTTTCTTGATTGTCTGATGCATCTTGATCTCCATATCTGCGGAATACTCATCACCTTCTGTCAAGAGTGTCTGCAGCTTCCAAACTCTCTCTAAGAAACGGCGGCATCCTTTCACACCATCTTCAGACCAGGAAGCGCTCAAGTCAAACGCACCGATAAACATCTCATACGTACGCAGTGTATCTGCACCGTAATCACGTACAATATCATCCGGATTTACAACGTTTCCTCTGGACTTACTCATCTTCTCACCGTTTTCACCAAGGATCATGCCGTGAGACGTACGCTTCTGATATGGTTCCGGTGTCGGTACAACTTTCTGATCATACAGGAATTTGTGCCAGAAACGGGAATACAACAAATGCAGGGTCGTATGCTCCATACCACCATTGTACCAGTCAACCGGCAGCCAATATTTCAATGCTTCCGGACTGGCAAGTGCTTCTGTATTGTGTGGATCCGTATAACGCAGGAAATACCAGGATGATCCTGCCCACTGCGGCATCGTGTCTGTTTCACGCTTTGCCGGTCCACCACAGCATGGGCATGTTGTATTTACCCAATCCGTCATTGCCGCAAGTGGCGACTCACCGTTGTCTGTTGGCATATAACTGTCTACCTCCGGAAGCAGCAGTGGAAGCTCACTCTCATCAAGTGGAACGTACCCACATTTCTCGCAGTGTACGATTGGAATAGGCTCTCCCCAATATCTCTGGCGGGAGAATACCCAGTCACGCAATTTATAGTTTACTTTACGGTTACCGATCTTATTCTCTGTCAGGAAATCTTTTACCTTTTCCTTCGCTTCTTCCACGCTTAATCCGGTCAGAAATCCTGAATTTACCATCTGTCCGGTTGCTACATCCGTAAATGCTGCTTCATTGATATCAACAGGACCTTCTTTGCCCTCTACTACCTGAATCATTGGAAGTCCGAACTTCTTCGCAAACTCCCAGTCACGGTCATCGTGTGCAGGCACTGCCATGATCGCACCGGTACCATAAGTCATCAATACATAATCAGAAATCCAGATTGGGATCTCTGTATTGTTGATCGGATTAATTGCCTTGAAACCACCTAACACAACACCGGTCTTATCCTTAGCAAGCTCTGTACGCTCAAAGTCAGACTTCTTGGCTGCCATCTCGCGATACGCAACAATGTCATCCCAGTTTGTGATCTCATCCTTGTATTTATCAATGATCGGATGCTCTGGAGATACTACCATATAAGTAGCACCAAATAACGTATCCGGTCTGGTCGTATAAACACGGAGTTTATCTTCTTTGCCGGCAATACTAAAGTCAACCTCTGCACCTTCGGAACGTCCGATCCAGTTTCTCTGGGAAGTCTTAACGCGGTCAATGTAGTCCACGTGATTCAATCCCTCTAATAACTTATCAGCGTAATTTGTGATCTTAAGCATCCACTCACTCTTTACTTTGCGGACAACTTCAGAACCACAGCGCTCACATACGCCATTTACTACCTCTTCGTTAGCAAGACCAACCTTACAGGAGGTACACCAGTTGATCGGCATTTCCTTCTTATAAGCAAGACCCTCTTTGAATAACTTTAAGAAGATCCACTGTGTCCATTTATAATATTCCGGATCTGTCGTATTGATCTCACGATCCCAATCGAAAGAATATCCCAAAGAGTGTAACTGCTCCTTAAAACGAGCTACATTATTCTTCGTTACGATCTTAGGGTGAATCTTATTTTTGATCGCATAGTTCTCTGTTGGAAGACCAAAAGCATCCCATCCCATTGGGTAAAGTACATTGTAGCCCTGCATACGACGTTTTCTTGCGACGATATCCAATGCCGTATATGGTCTCGGATGTCCTACGTGAAGTCCCTGTCCGGATGGATATGGGAACTCTACCAACGCATAAAACTTTGGTTTCGTATAATCGTTTGGTGTATGGAACGCTTTCTCATCATCCCATACCTTCTGCCATTTCTTTTCCACTGTGTGATGGTTGTACATTTCTGCCATAACTTCCTCCGTTCCTGTGCGTACTTTCTGCAAAGACTGTTCACAAACTGATCACTGCCGGCTTATGCCTAAAGTCTCACTGACAACCAAATCACTGCTGTCCGTACGCCCGACATATCTAATAATTCATAAAGGTACTGTGCAAAATTGCCACAGTACCTTTCATTGTACTATATTGCGTAAATTTGTCAATAATTAACCCGGCGACTTCGGCAATTTATGAACCCGGCGACTTTGGCAATTTATGAACCCGGCAACTCCGGCAATCCTATAATCAACTCAGCGACTTTGGTAATTCTATTCGTATCTGTGTACCAACCTGCGGTTCACTCTTGAGAGACAAAGTACCATGAAGCTGCACAACAATATGTTTTACGATCGCCAAGCCTAAACCCGTACCGCCTGTTGACTTTGATCGGCTCTTATCCACTCGGTAAAAACGTTCAAACACGCGAGTCTGATGCTCTTTTGGAATACCTATACCGGTATCTTTCACTTCCAAATATGCGGTATACTCATCTGCCATTCCAACGTTCAGGCACACCGATCCATCCTTTTTGTTGTATCGGATCGCATTGTCCACCAAATTGTACATCAATTCATCGATCATCTGCAGGTTTGTTCGGATCACACAGCTTTCCGTCTGCGTCGTCAATTGCACCTGATGCTTCTGTGCACTCATCTGCAGCAGCTCCACACAACGCCCTGCTGCCGTCTGCAAATCAACGTCTTCTAACAGAAGTTCCGGTCCGGTCGAGTCAAGCTCCGACAAACGGATAATATCATTAATTAACGACAACAGCCGATTTGCATTTTTATGGATCTTAGCAGCAAAAGCGAGTACATCATCTCCCTGCACCATCCCATGACTGATCAATTCCGCATAACCGGAAATTGCAGTAAGAGGTGTTTTCAACTCATGCGAGACATTTGCCGTAAATTCCTGTCTGATCTCTGCTGTCTGCAATATCTCTTTGTG